>ENA-UPSM01004387-UPSM01004387.1-activated-sludge-metagenome-genome-assembly--contig:-NODE-4387-length-14987-cov-7.251138_pt1 | contig 14987 bp, 10 predicted proteins | sample MGYA00238181_ERZ773283 | MGnify/ENA primary metagenome ERZ773283 (study PRJEB29023, sample SAMN05720199) | activated sludge metagenome | isolation source: Anaerobic digester | place: Japan...
CCGGGCGGATACAGGCCGTTGACGGCGCGGTTGAACCAGCCGCCCTCGTCGTTGATGCGCCTGAACGTCGCGGTCGACATGCGCGGCGAGAGCTCGTTGAGGTCGTAGTCGGGCTTGCTGCACAGGGCGAGGACCTCGCCGCTGGCGACCTCGATCACGGCCAGGCCGCCGACCAGACCCTGCATCGCGCGGTCGGCGACGAGCTGCAGGTCGATGTCGAGGCTGGTCATGAGGTTCGCGCCCTGCTGCGGCTTCTGGCGGTAGAGGGGCGGGTCGATTTTGAAGCCGGCGGGATCGACGCGGTAGATGATGCCGCCGGTCTGGCCCTGGAGCTGGTCGTCGTAGACCTTCTCGAGGCCGTCCTTGCCGATGGTGCCGCGGATATGGAAGGTGCGCAGGTCCTCGCCCTCGATGTCGGAGGCGGGAAGTTCGTCGTTGGCCCCGACGTAGCCGAGCGCGTGGGCGGCGGCGGAGCCGTAGGGGTAGCTGCGCATACTCGCGTTGTAGACCTGCAGCGGGCCGCGGACGGGCAGCTGCTCGAGCAGGCGGGCGTACTCGGTGGGGCTGAGGTCGTCGACGAGGATGTAGGGGAGGAGCAACTCCTGGCCGATGTGGCGGTCGAGGGCGTCGGGGTCGACGCGGTCGGTGCGGCCGAGGATGCGGTTGACGCGGTCGAGGTAGCGCTGGGCGACGGCGGCGCGGGCGAGGCTCTCGAGCTCGCGGCCGGAGGGGCGGATCTCGCGCTCCATCTGGCGGTAGTTGCGCACGATCTGGATGAGCTCGCGGCGGAACTCGAGGCGGAGTTCGGCAAGGTGGAGCACGGCGGAGAAGCGGGCGCGGTTGCCCACGAGCACGCGTCCCTCGCGGTCGGTGATGTTGCCCCGCGGGCCGGGGATGAGCACGCGGCGCTGGTTCTGGACCTTCTCGCGCTCGACGTATTCATCGGTGCGCACGAGCTGGCGGAAGGCCAGGCCGGCGACGAGGATGAGCAGCAGCGCCCCCAGCAGCGCGTAGAAGAGCAGCAGGCGCGGGTCGTAGCTTTTCTTGGATTCGACGATGGCCATGCCGGTGGGGACGAGAGGAACGGGCCGCGCGGGCGGGGGCAACGTCAGAACCGCCCGCGCGCCACGGCGCGGCGCAAGACCCAGCCCCAGAGGCGGGGCAGGTGGCGCTTGAGGCGCACGGCCCACAGTTCGGGCCCGCCGACGAAGACCTCGTCGCGGCGGTGCACGAGCGCGCGTAGGACAGCGGTGGCGACACGCTCGGGGGCGAGGCCGCGCGCCTGGCCGCGATCGAGGCGGGCGTGGGGGGCGCCGTCGGCGGCGAGGGCATGGCGGGAGAGAGCGGTGCGCACGTAGCCGGGGCAGACGAGGCAGACGTGGAGGCCCTGCGGGCCGACCTCGGCGCGCAGCGAGTCGAACCAGCCGTGGAGCGCGTGTTTGGCGGCGGCGTAGGCGGCGCGTTTCGGCGTGCCGAGGTAGCCCATGACACTGCTCACCGCGACGATGCTGCCCTGGCGCCGGGCGAGCAGGAGCGGCAGCACGGCCTTGGTGAGGCCGATCGCGCCGAAGTAGTTCACCTCCATCACGGCACGTTCGACGGCGGGGAGCGTCTCCTGCGCGAGGGAGCGTTGGCCGATGCCGCCGTTGTTGATGAGGACATCGAGGCGCCCGAAGCGGGTCTGGACGGCGGCGGCGGCGGGGGCGAAGTCCTGAGGGCGGGTGAGGTCGAGCGGGAGGACGAACGGCGGCGGCGCGCCGGTGCAGCGCGCCGCCACGCGCGCGAGTTCGTCGGCCCGGCGGGCGGAGAGGACCAGTTGCGCCCCGGCGTGGGCGAAGGCGACGGCGCAGGCTTCGCCGATGCCGGAGGAGGCGCCGGTGATCCAGACGACGCGGCCGGCGAAGGGGGCGGGGCTCATGCGGGGCGCGTGTTCAGGGCGCCGGTTGGAGCACGACCTCGACGTCGTAGGGCTGGTCCTTGGTGATGACCGGGACCGGCTCGGGCTGGACCCAGAGCGGGCGGCCCTTGTGCAGGATCCGCGCCTCGACGCCGTAGTCGTGTGTCGGATTGATGGCGCCGGCGTTGAAGAAAAGGCGGTAGCGCAGCGGCAGTTGGCCGGGGTTGGAGTCGATGCGTTCGGCCAGGACCAGCGGCCGGGTGTCGGGGCGGGTGAAGTCGACGAGCCGGAGCTCGAGGACCGAACCGTAGGCCAGGGTGGTGGCCTCGGCGCAGCGCAGGGTGCAGACGACGGAGGGCAGCGGGGCGGGCCCGGTGTCCGTGGTCACGCAGCCGGCCAGACCGAGGACGAGCGCGAGCAGCGCGAGGAGAAAGTGGGGACGAACGAATTTCACGGCGACGACGGGGCGAGCGTGGGCGAAAATCCGGCGGAGTTCAATGCGCGGAAGCGGGGGCGACGGTATCCTTGGTCCCGGGATCGGTCGGCCGGGGCGCGGGGGAGGGGGGGAGCGCGTCGGCGCCGGCGGCCAGCGACCACTCGGGTTGGGCGAGGGTGCCGCCGAGCCGGATCTCGAAGGCGTGGGAGAGCGGCGTGAGCATCGTGCCCAGGACGGAGAAGACCGGGAAGCTGCTTTCGCGAAACGGGAAGAGCGCCACGTTGAAGCCGAGCGAGCTGTCGGGCATCGTGTACCGGCCCTTGCCCTTGATGGCGGCGCTCGGGCCGGTGAGCTGGAGTGCGGTGAAGTCGAGGTGTTCGCCGTTGAGCGCGAACTTCGCGTCGGCATCGGTGAACTGGAGCGAAGTGAAGCCGAGCAGGGTGCCGCGCAGCAGGCGGGACAGGGCGCCGAACATCTCGATCTCGGCAAGCTCGGCGCCGCGGACGGTGGCGTTGCCCTGCCCCTGGAGGGCGTAGAGATCCTCGAGCGGCCCGGCGGCCTCGAGCGCGAGATCGAGCCGGCCCTTCTCGCCGAGGCGGGTGGCGCTGTCGGGCAGCGGCGGGGTGCCGGGCAGCGCGGTGCGGGCGCGGTAGTCGGCCCAGGTCCTCACGGTGCCGGCGAGGTTGGCTCCCTTGAGTGTGCCCGAGAAGGCGAGACGCCGGGCGTCGGCCGGACCGGTGACGGTGGCGGAGCCGGCGAGCGGGCCGCCGGCGAGTTCGGCGGCGATGGAACGCACGTGGATGGCGGAGTCGACGAGGTCGAGGGCGATCCGGGCGTTCTGGACGGGGAACTCGTGGAAGCGGAACTCGCCGGAAGCGGCGGCGGTGGCGTGGATGTTCTGGCGGAGGCCGGCGTCGGTCCACTCCATGCGCCCGGTGGCGGCGATCTCGGGCGGTTGCGCGAAGACGAACGGCTCGACGGTGCGGGTGCCCTCGGGCCCGAAGAACCGGGCGCCCTCGGCGAGCGGCAGGGTGGAGCGGAAGGCGAAGTCGATCCACCGGGGCTGTTTGGTCTCCGAGTCGTCGTGACGGGTGAAGCCGCCGCGGGCCGCGAGGGCGCCGCGCCGCGCCTCGAACGAGAGGATGTCGTAGTGTTCGGGCCGGATGAAGAAGGTGGCGCGGAGGTGGTCGAGCGGCACCCCGCGCAGGCCGACGGGGGCGATGTCGGCCCAGCCGTAGACGACGGAGAGCTCGGGCGAGCGCCAGCGGCCGATGACGTCGATGGAGGTCTCGGGGGGGCGCGCGCCGAACTGGAAGTCGTTCCAAAGGCGGGTCCACCATTCGCTGAACCAGTCGTCGATGGACGAGGGAAAGAAGTGGCCGTCGAGCAGGAAGCGGTAGTCCTGCGTCTTCAGGTCCATGCCGTAGCTGCCGCGCACGGCGGTGCCGCGGCCGTGGAACACGAGCGGAGCGACCAGGAGGCGGTGCGGATCGATCACGACCTCGGCCTGGGTGCGTTCGAGGGCGAGGCCGTAGGCGACCGCGGCGCCGGCGCGCGCGGTCGCGCGGGCTTCGCGGAGTTTCCAGCCCGGGGCGAGGCTCACGTGGCCGGTGAGTTCGGCCGGCTCGGCGAAGGCGAGCCGGGCGAGAATGCGGCTTTTGCGCCAGACGGCGGCGCGGGCGGCGGCATCGTTGAGGAGGGCGGGCGCGAGCGTGGCGTCGATGTCGGCCTCGGCGGTGCGGGCGGCGGTGTCGACGGTGGCGCGGAGGCGGACCGGGCTCTCGCCCTGGATGAGCGTGGCGAGGTCGGCCCGGAGTTGGGAAAGCGAGTCGAACCAGATCGTGGCGCGCGGGTGCGCGGCGGTGTCGGGACCGCGGTGGACGACCGCGGCGGAGAACTCGACCGGGCCACCGAACCAGCGCAGCGGCGCGAACGCGAGGTGGCCGCTCGTGCGTGCCCACGGGTTTGAGACGGAGATCCCGTGGGGACCGGCGAGCCGGCCGGCGGTGATGACGAGCGAAGCCGGGTCGAGGCCGCCGGGGCGCCAGGCGGTGTCGGCGACGACACGCAGATCCTCGGCGACAACCGGCTCGAGCCCGGGGATGGCGCGGTACTGGGCATGACCGACGGCGAGCTCGGCATGGAGGCGGGGCGGGGTGCCGGGGTCGCCGGTGATGGCGAGCTGGAGGCGGGCCTCCTCGAGCGTCTCGGTGTGCCGGAGCACGTCGGCGGCCCGCCGGGCGAGCGCGATGTAGTGCTTGAGCAGGTCGGAGGGGAGCTGGCGGCGGGGGCCGGCGGCGGGGGCGGGCCAGCGGACGCGGGCGGTGATGAGGACCCGGCCGGAGCGGAAGGAGGCGTCGGGGATCTCCCAGGTGTCGTTCTCGTGCCGGATGGTGGCGCCGAGGTCGGCGACGATCGGCTCGCTCACGCCGGAGGGGGAGACGAGCGCGGGGCAGTCGAGGCGTGCATCGGTGATCTCGATGCGACGGACATCGAAATCGCCTCCGGTGACGGCCCAGAAATCCAGGTGCAGGCGGATGGCGGCGGCGCGGGCGAGCGGTTCCTCGATGCCGGCGCCGTAGAGGCGGACATCCTCGAGCACGAGGTTGCCGCGGGGGTCGAAGGCGGTGCGGCCGAAGCGGGCGGAGAGGTGGGCGAACTCGAGCTTCTGCTCGAGGCGGCGCAGGAGAAAATCGGGAACGGTGAGCTCGCGGCGGAAATAGACGGTGGCGAGCAGGACGAGCGAGGCGCCGAGCGCGACCCAGAGCAGCCAGCAGACGGAGGTGAGGCAGGCGCTGCCCAGATTGTGGGCACAACGCCGACACACCCGCAGCCAAGGTCGTGAGTCGTTCATCGGCGGAAAAAGGAAAGCGCCGGCGGGAGAACGGGCCGGCGCTGCGGTACGGGGCGACGGGCGGAGGCGGCCATCGCGGGGGGAGCCTACTTCAGGTGCAGGCTCTCGACCTCGATGACGCGCTTGGTCCCGTCCTGGTTGAGGGTGCGGGCGGTGCCATAGATGATGACGACGCGGTCGACGAAGAGGTCGACCTTGTCGGTGAGCAGGAGGCGGCTGATGTCGAGGTAGGCGAAGCGGTTGCCGGTGGAGTCGATCAGCTGGAAGTTGTAGGGGTGCTTGTAGGCGATGAAGTTCTGCGTGGCGGCGAAGCGGCCCTCGTAGAAGCGCGGCATCGCGGCGCGGCCGATGTCGCCGGCGGCGGCGGGGCCGGAGACGATCACGTTGGGGCGGGTGGGGGCGGCGGGCGCGGTGGCGAGGCCGCCGGAGAGCTTGATGTATCCGACAATCGGCTTCTCGACCAGGAACGAGGTGAAGTCGCCGGCGAGGTTGGCGAGCTCGGCCTTGTCGCCGGGCTGCATGGTGGCCACGACCGGGGCGCGGCGATCGGGGCGCAGGTAGAAGAAGGCGCCGGGTTTGACGTCGAGGTTCTTGCCCACGTCGCCGTTGCTCACGAACAGCTCGCGCGGCCCGGGGATCTCGACGGCCATCCAGCCGGCGGGGGCGGGCTCGGAGGGGTTGAGGGCGGCGGTGGGCTCGGTGCCGACAGGCAGCACCTTGAGCACGGTGGCGGAGGGCTCGGGCCGGGCGTACACGGAGGCGGCGCGGGTGAGCGGCTCGGCGTGCAGGGCGGCGGTGGCGGCGAGGAAGAGACCGACGAGGAGATGACGCAGATTCATGGCAGGAGGAAGAAGGGGCGCGGGTGAAGACTCATTCCGCGCGGAATAGTTTCTCGATCTCGTCGGTATCGAGCACCCGGGAACCCCGCAACGGCATTCCGCTGAGCTTGTGCGTGCCGATCTGGGTGCACTGGATGCGTTTCACATCGCAGCCGATCGTGGTGAACAGCTCGCGCAGCCCACGGCCGCGGCCGTGGCTCACGTGGACCTCAAGTTCGCTGGACGAGCCGGAGGCGTCGGGGTGGAGCACGAAGACCTGCTCGGCGGCGACGAGCTCGTCGTCGATGCGCACGCCTTTGAGCAGCTGGGCGACACGGCTGCGCGGGAAGGACTCGCGCAGCGAGACGCGCATGCGCCGCAGGACCGGATCGGCGCCGCGGGCGATGCGATCGGCGAGGGCGCCGTCGGAGGTGAGCAGCACGAGACCCTCGGCCTCGAGGTCGAGCCGGCCGGCGATGAGGAAACGCTGGCGGGCGTACTGCTTGGGCACGAGATCGTAGACGGTCTCGGGGTGGCGCCCGTCGGGGGTGCCGCAGACGACGCCCTTGGGCTTGTGGACAAGCAGGGTGATCTTGGCGCCGGAGACGGCGGGGCCGCCGGCGATGAACTTGCCGCGCACGTTCACCCGGTCGGTGCCGGGGATGATCTTCTGGCCGAGCTCGGCGGCCTTGCCGTTGACGGAGACTTCGCCGGCTTCGATGAGCGCTTCGGCCGCGCGGCGGGAACACACGCCGGCATCGGCGAGATATTTTTGCAGGCGGACGGGTTCCATAGGGCGGCTATTGGCGGCGAGATGGGCGGGGAAACCAAGCCAGAAAGCGCAACTGGCGCCGGGCGCGGGGCTTTTCGGTCGACCGGGCGGCGCGGATCGGGCGTGGGGCGCCGTCGGCGTAGAAGTATTTCTTGCGAGAGCGAAAGAGGTGCTTATCGGGCGGGGCGCCATGTCCGCTCCGATCCACGCGCCTGCCTACACCAAGAACCACCCGCTGCTTACGCGGATCCTCGAGAACCGGATCCTCTCCGGGCCGGAGTCCGAGAAGGATACGCGGCATTTCGTCGTCGATCTGGCCGGCAGCGGCCTGAGCTATGCGGCGGGCGATGCGTTGGGGATCCATCCGACCAACCGGCCGGTGGAGGTCGAGGAGATCATCGGGCGGCTTGGGGCGACGGGAGAGGAGCCGGTGGAGTTGCCGGCGGGTGGGGGGCGGGTGCCGTTGCGGGAGGCGTTGTTGCAGCGGCTGTCGCTGGCGGCGCCGAGTCGGCGGGCGGTGGCGCTGTTTGCGCAGCGGGCGGGCGAAGCGGGGGAGCGGGCGCGGCTGGAGGCCTTGCTGGCGCCGGAGGCGGCGGCGCGACTGGCGGAGTTCACCGCCGAGCGGCATTTCGTGGACCTGTTGCACGAACATCCAAGCGTGCGCCTGGCCCCGCAGGAGTTCGTCGATCTGCTGCGCCGGCTCACCCCGCGGCTGTATTCGATCGCCTCGTCGCCGAAACGCCACCCGCACGAGGTGCACCTGACGGTCTCGGTCGTGCGCTACCAGAGCAACCGGCGCGACCGCCACGGGGTCTGCTCGACGTTCCTGGCGGACCGGGTGGCGCTGGGGGAGACACCGGTGATGGTGTTTGTCGCCGAGTCCCACTTCCGCCTGCCGGAGGATGGCGGACGGGATGTGATCATGGTCGGGCCGGGGGCGGGGATCGCGCCGTTCCGGGCGTTCCTCCAGGAGCGGGCGGCGACCGGGGCGACAGGGCGCAACTGGTTGCTCTTCGGCGACCGGCATCGCGCGAGCGATTACCTGTATCGTGAGGAGCTGGAGGCCTGGCGGGCGGGCGGGCATCTGGCGCGGCTGGACCTGGCTTTCAGCCGCGACCAGGCGGAGCGGGTCTATGTGCAGCATCGGCTGCTGGAGGCGGCGCCGGAGCTGTGGCGCTGGCTGGAGGGCGGCGCGGCGTTCTATGTCTGTGGCGACGCCAAGCGGATGGCGAAGGACGTGGACGCGGCGCTGCACCGGATCGTGGCGGAGCAGGGGGGGCTGGCGCCGGAGGCGGCGGTCGAGTATGTGAGGCGGTTGAAGGGGGCGGGACGCTACCAGCGCGACGTGTATTGAACGAGTTGGCGGGGTTTTGCGTCTGAGGATTGGTCCTTGCCAACCGGGGCGAAGCCGCCGGAATTCTCGGCCTTCGTTTCCAAACCCTGACTTCAAGCCCTTCCTTCATGAGCTTCACCTACAACAAGCGGACCGCCGTCGTCACCGGAGCCGGTCGTGGTATCGGCAAGGCCATCGCCGAGGCGTTGGCGCGTCGCGGCGTGACCGTGGTGTGCGTGAGCCGGACCGAGGCGACCTGCGGTGCGGTGGCCGAAGGTATCCGGGCCGCAGGCGGTTCCGCCAAGGCGGTCGCGGTCGACGTGGCCGACGGCGCCGCGGTGGCGAAGGCCTGCGAGCAGATCCTGGCGGAGTTCCAGACCATCGATATTCTCGTCAACAACGCCGGCATCACCAAGGACGGCCTGATCCTGCGCATGAGCGACGAGGACTGGCACAGCGTGATCGAGACCAATCTCTCCAGCTGCTTCTACTGGACCAAGGGCCTTGCCCGGCCGATGACCCGCCAGCGCTGGGGGCGCATCGTCAACATCACCTCCGTGAGCGGGGTGATGGGCAACGCCGGCCAGGCCAACTATTCCGCGGCGAAGGCCGGCATGATCGGCTTCACCAAGACGATGGCCAAGGAGTTCGCCAGCCGCAGCATCACCGTCAACGCCGTCGCCCCCGGGTTCATCAAGACCGACATGACGACGACGTTCACCGGCGACGCCGACATTTCCGCCAAGATTCTCGATGCCGTCCCGCTGAAACGTTTCGGCGAGGCCACCGAGATTGCCGCCATGGTCGAGTTCCTCTGTGCGGAGGAATCTGGCTACATTACCGGCCAGGTTTTTCCCGTTGACGGCGGCATGGCGATCTGAAACCCATCCACCTAAATCCCACCAAACCCAAACAAAAATGGCCGATAAAACCATCGAACAGCGCGTCAAAGAAATCATCGTTAACCAGTTGAACGTTAACGAAGAGCAGATCACTCCGAAGGCCTCCTTCCTGGACGATCTTGGCGCCGATTCCCTCGACACGGTCGAGCTCATCATGGCTTTCGAAGAAGAGTTCAAGGAAGAGCTCGGCGGCGAGATCCCCGAGTCCGAAGCCGAGAAGCTCACTTCCGTCGGCGAGGTCATCGCCTACATCGAAGCCAAGGCCGCCGCCAAGAAGCAGTAAGCTTCCAACGGTTTCTCCAATTCTGAAGTCCCGACGTGCCCCGTTCGGGACTTTTGTTTTCCTGCCCGCAATCCATGGCATACAACCAGCCTCGTAGAAAAGTGGTGGTCACCGGCATCGGCGTCGTCACGGCGCTCGGCCAGACCCTCGATGAATTCTGGAGCAATCTCCTCGCCGGCCGCAGCGGCATCAGCAAGGTGACCTCCTTCGATACGACGGACTTTCCGTGCAAGATCGGCGGCGAGATCCGCGATTTCGATCCGGCCAAGTACATGGACCCCAAGGAGGCCCGCCGGAACGACCGCTATACCCAGTTTGCCGTGGCCGCCGCGAAGCTCGCCATGCAGGACTCCGGGCTCGACCACTCCAAGGTCGACCGCGAGCGCGCCGGCGTGATCATCGGTTCGGGCATCGGTGGCATGTCCACCTTCGAGGCCCAGTCCCGCAATCTCATCGAGAAGGGACCGCGCAAGGTCTCGCCCTTCTTCATTCCGGCCATGATCAGCAACATGGCCAGCGGCATCGTGGCCATCGAGTACAACTTCGCCGGCCCCTGCTTCACCGTCATCAGCGCCTGCGCCACCTCCACCCATTCGTTGGGTGAGGCTCTGCGCACCATCCAGTATGGCGATGCCGATGTCATGATCGCTGGCGGCGCCGAGGCTTCCGTCACCCCGCTCTCCTACGCGGGCTTCTGCTCGATGAAGGCGCTCACGACCAACAACGACGTGCCCGAGAAGGCCTCCCGGCCCTTCGACCTCAACCGCGACGGCTTCATCATGGGCGAGGGCGGCTGCGTCTTCGTGCTCGAGTCCGAGGAACACGCCAAGGCCCGCGGTGCGCGCATCTATGCCGAGTTCGCCGGATACGCCGGCACGGCCGACGCCTTCCACATCACCCAGCCCGATCCCGAGGCCCGCGGCCTCTCCTCCGCGATGCGCCGTGCGATCGCCGATGCCGGGGTGGAGCCGAACCAGGTCAACTACATCAACGCCCACGGCACGTCCACGCCGTACAACGACAAGTTCGAAACCATCGCCATCAAGAAGGTTTTCGGCGAGTTCGCGAAGACCATCCCGGTGAGCTCGACCAAGTCGATGACCGGCCACCTCCTCGGCGCCACCGGCGCGGTCGAGGCCGCCGTCTGCGTCAAGGCGATCCAGACCGGCGAGATCCCGCCGACCATCAACTACGAGACGCCGGATCCGGAGTGCGACCTCGACTACGTCCCGAACGTGAAGCGTTCGGCCAAGGTCGATGTCGCCGTGAGCAATAACCTCGGTTTCGGCGGCCAGAACGCCTCGCTGGTGTTCAAGCGCTACTGAGCCCCGGTTTCCCCGGCCCATCCCATCGCCACACTTCCACGGCGGCCCCGCTTCGGCAGGGCCGCCGTTTTGTTTCGCGCGACCCGTCCCCGTGCGCGGCCGGGGCAAAGCACGCTCGCGGCTCCCCGGGGGGGGCACGGTGTGTGTGGCGTATCCTCTAATATGAGAGTGATCGGTGTTTTGCGGGTGGATGCCCCGCCGGGGGATGATGGCTGCGTACTCCCCGTTAGCAGCAACCCCCGAATAAGTAGTACAACCTAAGCAACAGCAGCCGCCTGCAGAGGACTTCGCCGATTCCCCTCGGCCCCGGTCCCTGTCATGCGGCGCAAACCCAAAAGCACCCTACCAAAAACAGGATCAAGTATGTGGCGCTGCCCCTTGGCGCCATCCTCATCGCGGGAGCCAGCGCGCAGACTGCGGCGCCGGCACCCGAGTCGCAGCAAGCAACAGAAGAAGAGGTCATCGTGCTCAGCCCGTTTGAGGTCACCGCTTCGGAATCTTCCGGATACGCGGCCACCACGACGTTGGCGGGTTCCCGCATCAACACCCAGTTGAAGGACGTGGGCTCGGCGATCTCGGTCGTCACCTCGGAGTTCCTCAAGGACACCGGCGCGACCGACAGCAAGACGCTCCTCCAGTACACGACCAACACCGAGGTTGCCAGTATCCAGGGCAACTTCACGAGTGCAGGCTCCAGCAACCAGCAGGAGGAGGGCAGTTTCACCTCCCCGAACTCGAACACGCGCGTCCGCGGTCTGTCGGCGGCCGACAACACCCGCAACTTCTTCATCACGGACATCCCGTGGGATGCCTACAATGTCGACCGTGTCGACATGCAGCGCGGCGCCAACTCGATCCTGTTCGGCATGGGCAGCCCTGCCGGCATCATCAACACGAGCACGAAGACGGCCCAGTACCGCACCTTCGGCGAGCTCGAGCTTCGCTACGGCAGCTACGGTGCCAACCGGGTCAGCTTCGACTACAACCACTCGTTGCTTGCGGACGAGCTGGCCTTCCGCGTGGCCGCGGTGCGCAACGACGAGAAGTACAAGCAGAAGCCGGCGTTCAGCCTCGACCGCCGTGTTTTCGCCACGGTCCGTTATGAGCCGAAGTTTCTCAGCCGCAACGGGTCCAAGACCACGATCAAGGCCAACTACGAGTCCGGCACGATCAAGTCGAACAACCCGCGTGTGATCACGCCGATCGACATGATCACCCCGTGGTTCACGGCGATGAACCAGGCCGGCTTCGATCCGAACACTGTCCGCGACAACCGCCCGCGCTACGTCAACAACTCGGACGATACAGTCGCTTCGTTCAGTTATCCCCTGGGGGCAGAGAACCAGAGAACATACGCCGCGCATGTCCCGGTCGGCTCGCCCTACACCATCGCGCAGAAGGACTACGCTTCGGGTGGTTCCAACCCGAACTACAACCCGTGGCTGACGAACGTGGCCTCCAGCTATGAGAGCGGCCCGTTGACCTACTTCAACGCCGACGGCTCCGCCTATATGGTCGCCTCGGGTGTCGGCAACCTCATCGCCGCCCGCAATGCGGACGGCACGACGAAGCGCACGCTCGACTACTTCTCCGACGCCTCGCGCGTGGCCATCGCCCCGCTGGGCACCTACGCGAGCAACGCCGGGGTGGCGTACAAGGAGATCTACAAGAGCTCCACGTTCAGCGACGCGTCGCTGTTCGACTTCTACAACAACCTGCTCGATGGCGACAACAAGCGGGAGTGGCAGAATTTCCACAACTTCAGCGCCAGCCTCGGCCAGACCTTCTTCAATCAGAAGATGGGCTTCGAGCTCGCCTACGACCAGTCGGTTCATCGCCGCGGTCAGTACACGCTGCTCACCGATCAGCGCGCCGGTATCGCTGTCGACATCAACACGATGAACATGGACGGCACGCCGAACGTGAACTTCGGTCGCGCCTACATCGCCGACGCCGGCATCTACAGCAACAACGACATCGAGACCAGCCGCGAGGCTTCGCGCGCCAGTTTCTTCTTCGACCACAACTTCAACGAGGACGGGAAGGCCGGCTGGTTCTACAAGCTGCTCGGTCGCCACACTCTGAGCGGTCTCTACAGCCAGGACATGATGATGACCGACACCCGTAACTTCATGCACTGGGGCGCGGGCGAGGACATCCGCGACTATGTGGCTGGCGCTCCGACCGAGAAGATCAAGAACAACGGTCGTATCGTCCATCCGGTGATCTACCTCAGCGACTCGCTTGTCGGAAAGCCGCTCAGCGACGTCCAGGTTTCGCGTGCCGGCGACGCTGTCGTGATCCCGTCGACGATCGCCTACCGCTTCTTCGACGGCACCTGGAACGCGCCCTCCAGCGTGGCCTACGCGGACCGGTGGATCAATGCCGCCACGGGCGCTGTTTCCACCCAGTCGCAGAATCCGGCCAACTATGTGGGCTGGACCACGAAGGACCTCAGCATCGTCAACGCCGAGGACGGCTTCGACTCGCAGGACGCGCTCACCTATTCGGCGACCCTGCTCAAGAAGAAGTCCAACTCCCGCGCGGCGGTGCTCCAGTCCTACTTCTGGGACGGTGCGATCGTCGGCATGTACGGCATCCGTCGCGACATCGTGAAGTCGTGGGGCGCCGGCGGCGCCGAGGCGTCCGATGGACACATCGACTTCGCCGCGCGCGATGCCGATGGGAACCTCATCTACGACACCGGCTGGCGGCAGGCCTCGATCACCAAGAAGAACTCGCCGAGCTGGAGCGTGGTCGCCCACCTCACGAAGCTCCTCGGCCGCTGGGGTGATCGCATCCCCGTGAACGTGAGCCTCTACTACAACGAGTCCGAGAACTTCCAGGTCGTTGGCACGCGTTTCGACATGTACGGCAACGAGATTCCCGCCGCCAGCGGTACCACGAACGATCGCGGCATCTTGATCTCGACCAAGGACGACCGCTTCTCGCTTCGTATCAACAAGTACGAGAGCACGGTGATCGACGCGAGCAGCACGGCCGGTCTCAACGCCTGGCTGGTCGGCAACAACGGCGACGCCACGATCTTCGCCTGGGGCGAAACCTGGGCGGATGTGTACGACTACCGCCTCGGCACCACTGGTGACATGTCCAGCCAGGATACCAATCCGGGCAACTGGAGCTACACCGCCGAGCCGGGCATGACCGCCGCGCAGGCCGATGAGCTCCGCCTGAGCGCGGTTGCCGACTGGCGCACGTTCACCTCGAACCCGAAGATCAAGCAGGTCCTGAGTGCCTTCAAGTACAACGACTTCACTGGAGTCAGCGCTACCAATGCGACGCAGGGCCTGCCGAACTTCTCGCAGACCGAGGACCAGATCTCGAAGGGCTACGAGTTCGAGTTCACCGCCAATCCGACCCCGAACTGGCGCATCTCGATCAACGCTTCCAAGACCCAGGCCATGCGCAACAACGTGGGTGGCACGGCGTTCAACGAGGTCATCGAGATCATGAACAACGCCTTCAACCGCACCGACGCGGGCCAGATCCGCCTCTGGGGTGGCGGCAACCTCAACAACAAGGTTGTGAACCAATGGAACAACAACTTCTACAACAACTACGTGTTGATGAAGCTGCAGGAAGGCACCTACACGCCGGAATTGCGCAAGTGGCGCTTCAACCTCGTGACCAACTACAACTTCACCGAAGGCCGCCTGAAGGGCTTCAACATCGGTGCCGGTTATCGTTGGCAGGACAAGATCGCCATCGGTTATCCGGTGGCCACGACCAGCACGGCCGGGGTCTTCACCTATGACATCGCCAACCCGATCATGGGGCCCCGGGAGGACGCGATCGATTTCTGGATCGGCTACGAGAAGAAGCTGACCGAGAAGATCGATTGGCGCATCCAGTTCAACATGCGCAACGTGGGCGACGGCCGGAAGGTCATCCCGCTGACCGTCCAGCCGACGACCGACGGACGCAACTACACCGTTGCGGCATGGCGCATCGCCCCGGGACAGACCTGGGAGTTGACCAGCACCTTCAAGTTCTAAAGGGCAAGTATTGGTTCTGTGCTTGTGGCGCCCCCGGCTTCGGCCGGGGGCGCCTTTTTTTTGTGCGGAGCCTGTTCACCAAGCTGCGAGGTGGGAGTCCTCGTCCCCGCTTGATCGAGGCGAAGGGGCGCGAGGCGCAAGGGCGGAGCCGCGAGAATCTGCCCCCGGGGCCGGAAATGCCTAGCCGAAGGGCGCATTGAGGCGACTGAGCCCCTGAGTGGCTTCGCCAATGGCGATTCAGTGGAAGGCTCCTGCGCCTGATCGCCCCCGGAGCGATGACGGGGCCGCCGTTCGTGTGTTGAAGAATCCGACATTGTCGGAGTCAGATCGTCATTTTAGGACAGGTACGAT
>ENA-UPSM01004401-UPSM01004401.1-activated-sludge-metagenome-genome-assembly--contig:-NODE-4401-length-14948-cov-6.887934_pt1 | contig 14948 bp, 12 predicted proteins | sample MGYA00238181_ERZ773283 | MGnify/ENA primary metagenome ERZ773283 (study PRJEB29023, sample SAMN05720199) | activated sludge metagenome | isolation source: Anaerobic digester | place: Japan...
GCGCAGCCGGAAGTCCGAAGGCAACCGCCTGGAAAGGCATTCCATGCCCGCCTTGGCGAAGCCGATCTTGTTGCCGACCACCGTCTTGCGGGAACCCGACAGATCCCGGTGCCGGGCGAAGGTCTCGGTGACCCAGCCGTCGGCTCCGAACGAGAGGTAGTTGGCCATCACGGCCGATTCGCCCACCCGCCAGAGATCCAGAGGCACCACCCTGTCCCGCAGGAGCGCGGCCACCAGCGGCTGCAGCCCGTGCGACCGGAAGGTCTTGAGCAGATTGAGTTCGCGCGCCAGGTCGTTGCCCGTCCCCAGGGGGATCACCCCCAACGCGGCGTCCGCGTTGCCGGAAAGGCGCAATCCTTCCATGGCCTGCCCGATCGTGCCGTCCCCGCCGGCGACGATCAAGCGGTCGCTCGTGGACAACAGCTGTCGCGCCTGCTCGACCACGGCCCCCCGCCCCGTCACCTCCCGGGACCACAGATCGCGCGAGACACCAAGATCGTCGAGGATCCCGGGCAGCTCGTCGAACACCGCGCGCCCTTTGCCGCTGCCGGATACTGGATTGACGAGAAAGGCGTAGCGGTGCCCCGGCGTGGCCGGACTTTGGGTAAGGGTCATGATGTCTGGACCCACAACGATACAACATCGGCTCCCGGCGAGCACGGCAGGACGGTCAATCGCGCCCTCCGGCGCGGAGCCGATCGAAGGTCAGCTCCCACAGGTTGGCCACCCGCACCGCGTGTTCGCGAAGGATGTTCTCCCAGCCGCCGGGCGTGCCCTTGCCGGCCACCAGACCCGCGACTTCCCAGCCGCGATCCTGCGCGATCCAGACCAACCTTGGCAGATGCCATTTCTGGGAGACCACGACCAGACGCCCCGAAGGCGCTCCCAGGTTGCGGATGCTTTCCCGTGTGCTGGTTCCCTTGCGATCCAGGATCAGGCGTTCGGAATCGATCCCGTGGCCGACCAGGTAGTTGTACATGGCCAGTGGTTCGTCGTAGCCACCCGCGATGGCCGTCCCGGAAAGCACCACCCGCGCGTTCGCCCACACCCGGGCGGCGTCCAGGGCGACTTCCACCCTCTGCCGCAGCACGGGGCTGGGCTGACCCGACCGGAACACCGAAGCCCCCGGCACCAGGATGAACGCCGGTTCGGCGACCTGGTCCAGATCCGAGATCCCGCGACGGCCGCTCCACCAGACCCAGAAGTCGGAGCATCCGGCGGCCACGACAAAAAACAGCGCGCCCGCGCCGAGCCGCCTGGGCCATCTGGATGCCGGCCTCGTTGCCATCCCGTCCAAGTTAGCCCCGTCGGACGCCGGAGCGACACGGATTCGGTCTGACCCGGAAAGGACCGGTCCTCGCGGTCAGACGGAATACTCGCCCGTTCCGCGGAACGTGTCCTTGATCTTCATGTACTTGCGGGCCATCGCGCGGTTGGAATCGCGCTCGGCCTGGGTGGTTTCGCGCACGATCTTGCCGGGAGCGCCCACGACCATGGATCCGGCGGGGATCTTCTTGCCCGGAGGCACGAGGGCTCCCGCCGCGACGATGCAATCGTCGCCGATTTCCGCACCGTCCATGATGATGGAACCCATCCCCACCAGGACGTTGTTCCCGATCGTGCAGGCGTGGATGATCGCCGAATGCCCCACCACGACGTCTTCGCCCAGCACCACGCCGTAGTTGTCGGCCAGGTGGATCACGGCGTTGTCCTGGATGTTGGAACGCGCCCCGATCGAGATGGTGTTGATGTCGGCGCGCAGGACGGCGTTGAACCAGACCGAAACGTCTTCGCCCAGCGTCACCCGTCCCGCGACATGCGCCCCGGGAGCGATCCATGCGCCCGGCTCGAGAACGGGGGTGTGTCCCATGAAGGAATGAATGGACATCGTCGGTGAACTCCTTTTTCCGGAAAAATACTCGATCCCGCGCCCGAGCACCTCCGCATCTTCCGATGGGATCCCCCCGTTGGGAACGCTCGCGGTGCGGTAGATTGGATCGGACGGATGCAGAATTCCTCCCATGGCGAACACATTCCGACTTCTCGCAAGGAACCGACGATGACTCCAACCCTCCTCCTGGCCGCGAACCTCTGGAGCGCAGCCCCCACCGCGGTGGCGCCGTTCCACCCCTCGGTCCGGATCTTCGGGCGCTTCGATTCCACGGCCAAGGGCGCCGAACTGTCGTGGTCGGGCGGCGGGTTCCAGGTCGCCTTCGAAGGCGCATCCTGCAAGGTCAGGCTTTCTTCGTCCGGAGCGATCCTGGGGGTGTCGGTCGACAACATCCGTCGCCCCGACCTGGATCTGGTCGCCCCTGTCCAGGACACGTTGGTGGAGGTCGCATCGGGTCTGGGCAAGGGCCGCCACGTGGTGGAACTCGCCAAGAAGACCGAAGCCATGGTCGGATCGGTCGTCCTCAAGGAGATCCTGGTCGACGGCAAGCCGTCCACCCCGCCGCCCGCCAAGAACCGTCGCATCGAGTTCCTCGGCAATTCCATCACCTGCGGCTACGGGATCCTGGATTCTGTCAAGGAACACGGTTTTTCCCCGAAGACCCAGGATTTCTTCGCCACGTTCGCGGCCCTGGCGGCCCAGAACCTGCGCGCCGACGCCCACGCGGTCTGCTATTCCGGCAAGGGCCTGGCCCGCAACTACGACCGATCGTCGTCGGAAACCGTCCCGACCCTGTTCCGCCGCGCCGTGCTTTCGGCCGACGCCCGCCCCTGGAACCACTCCCGCTGGAAGCCCGACGTCGTGGTCGTCGATCTGGGAACCAACGACTTCGCCACCGCTCCGGCTCCCGATTCCGCCAAATGGGAATCGTCCTGGATGGATTTCCTGCTGCGGATCCGCGAAGGCTACGGCGACCTTCCCATCGTGCTGGCCAACGGCCCCATGCTATCCGACCACTGGCCGCAGGACGCCGCGGGCAAACCGGTTCCTTCGCTGACCAAGGTGAGGGGGCATCTGCGCAACGTCGCGAAGGCGGCCAGGCAAAAAGGATTCGCGTCGGTTTCCGTCCTGGACCTGTCGCCGAATTCCGCCGATCGCGGCTATGGCGCCGACTGGCACCCCAACCGCGCCCAAGCGGCGTTGAACGCGAGCGAGCTGACGGACCACCTGAAAAAGACGATGTCCTGGTGATGTCGCGCCTTCGGGCATGCGCACGTTCGGAGTGGTAGGATTGCGAATCCGACCGCCGCGACCAACGACGCCGCGTCCGGTCCGGATCGAGGATTCCCAGTTGGCTCCAGCGAACAGAAAACCGGCGAGACTGCGACGTGCGCGCCTTCTGGCGCTCTCGGTTCCGGTTTCGTACGCGGTGTTGGGGTGCCTCTGGATCCTGATCTCCGATCTGGCCCTGGAATCCCTCCAGCTGCCGACGCAGGTCTCCACCCGGATCGCGATGGCCAAAGGCTGGATCTTCGTCGCCGGGTCCACCGTGCTGATCGGCGCCGTCATCCGCAAGGCATGGACGATCCTGGAACGGGCCTATGCCGACCTGGAATCCGAACTGGCGCAGCGCCGCAAGGCCCAGGAGGAACTCGCCCGGTTGGCCCAGGAGCTGGAAGAACGGGTGCAGGACCGCACCCGCCACCTGGAATCGACCATGTCGGAACTGTCGCTGTTCACCGATTCGGTGAGCCACGACCTGCGCGCACCGCTGCGCCTGCTGACCGGCTACGCCGACGCGCTGCTGACCGACCACGGAGGCCAGCTGGACCCGGAGGCGATCCGCAAGCTCGGGCGCCTTTCGGCGTCGGCCGACAGGATGAACCGCATGATCAACGGACTGCTGGAGCTCGCGCGCCACGGCAGGTCGGCCTTGCGGATCGAGCCGTTCGAAGCCCGGCTCCACGAACTGATGGTCGACGAAATCTGGCAGGAAGTGTCGGCGAGCCACCCCGGCCGGGACTTCCGGTTCGAGCGCGGCCCGCTCGTGGACGCGATGTGCGACCCCGCGCTGCTGGAACACGTCTGGCGAAACGCGCTGTCCAACGCCGCCAAGTACACCCGAGGACGGAATCCGGCGGTGATCTCGGTGGAACACCGCGACGGCTGGTTCCGGATCCGGGACAACGGAGTCGGGTTCGATCCGGCCATGACGCCGAAGATCTTCAAGCCGTTCGAGCGGCTGCACCGCTCGGAGGAGTTCGAAGGCGACGGGATCGGCCTGGCGCTGGCCTACCGGGTGATCGACCGCCACGGCGGCGCCATCGAAGCCGAAAGCGCCCCCGGCGAAGGCACGGAGATCCGCTTCAGGCTGGGTTGATCCCGCCCGCGATCAATGCCCGGTGGATGCGGCGGAATCCGGTCCTGCCGGAGGATTCGCGACCGGGGCGGTGGTATCGACCGCCGGAGCCTGTTCCGCGGCATGGGCGCCCGTCAACGAGTCGAGCTTGGCCTGCATCGCGACGGCCAACGCCGAAGACCTGTCCGTGATGGCGGCGAGTCCGGCTTCCAGCGCTTCCTTGCCGGTCTTCTTGCCCATGGCGGCCCCGGCCAGCGCCGCGGCCAGGACATCGGCGTTCTCGCGGGAAATGGCGTTCATCTCCACCCAGCCGGTCTGCCACTTGTTCGCCGACACCTTCACGAATTCGTCCAGCGTGTCCAGGACGCCCACCAACCGCCCCATGGGCAGTTTTTGACGCGAAGGCGACAGCGTGGTGGGGCGTTCGTACAGGCTGGCCTCGCGCACGATCGCTCCGGCCTTGCCCATGACCAGGCCGTAGTTGCGGGCCCAACCTTCGGTGCCGTCGGAAAGCTTCACCTTGTACATCTGCTCGTTCTTTCCCGATTCCACCGAGTCGCCCAGGAATTCCATGGTTTCGCCGGGCTGGACCATGGCCAGATGCTTGGACTTGGGATCCGATTCGGCCACGACCTGGGTGCGCTGGGTCACCACGATCCGGTTCGGTTCGGCTTCGGGAGAGGCTGCCTGCGCCGCATCGGGAGCGACCGCCGCAGGTCCGGGATCGGCGGATTTCTTCTTGCAGGAGGCCAAGGAAACGAGCGCGACGGCGGCGAACGACATCGAAAGCGGCAGAGATTTCATCTGGGACGATCCTTCGGAGAGTCAGGAAGACGGGTGTTGGCGCGAACGGTCCAATCTAGCACTCGACAAGAAACGAAAAAGGCTCTCCGGCGCCGGAAGACGGCAGGAGAGCCCGGGTGCCCGGAGTCCGGGAAAACGACCTGTCAGAATCCGTGGGTCACGAACAGGCCGAGGCCGAAGCCCATGTAGCCGACGCTTTCCGGATACCCCAACTCGACATCGGTGGTGGTCCTGGAGCCCAGCCAAAGCTGTCCGATTCCGTATTCCCCCGACACTCCCAACGACCATCCGGAGGCGATTTCGTACCCGACGCCCACCGCGACTTCGCCGTGGATGCCGTCGAGATCGGCTTCGGCGTGGATGGCCTTGACCTGGGCGCCTTGCGCGGAAGACAACCGCAGCGTCCCATCGTCGAGGTGCGCGGCGACCAGCGGCGCCCGCTCGATGGTGGACTTGTTCCAGCCACCCGCGACCTCCCCGAACACATCCAGGCGATCCACCAACCGGTAGGAGTGGCGGAACCGCGCGGTCACGAGCATCTGCTTCAGGAAATCCTCCGTGAGCGACGACGCGTAGCTGGAAGCCGGATGCTCGGAAAACACCCCGTACTGGAATCCCAGTCCGAACTGGGCTCCGCAGGACAGCTTGTACCAAGCCGCGGCGCGGTAGGCGAGCCCGGAGGCGATCGGATCGACATCGGACGTGTCGTTCTTGTCGTCGGTCAGGATGACATTGAAATGCTTGGTGAGCCGTTCTTCCTGGTCGAGCAGATCCCCGATCGTCCAACCGTAACGCACGCCGGCTTCCAGGACCCACGACCCGTGGCGGGGGCAGGATTCGGGCGCGACGGCGACATCCGCGACGGCCGGCGTATCGACAGCAGGCACGGTCACGGCAGTGGCCACGGCCTTGGCGGTATCCACCACGGGCGGGACCGGAGCCACGGGCGCGACGGAAGATGTCGTGTCCGGAGCGACCACCGCCTGGACCGCGGTGTCCACGACAATCGGCGCGACCACCGGGGCGGGAGCCTCGAGCTTGGTGGAATCCGTCACCGGAGCCGATGCGGAATCCGTCTGTGCGAACGCGATGCCGCCAGCGGCAGCCATGAGAATTGCGGAGCGTGCGAGAATCGAATCCATGCCCGAAACTTAGGACGATTCACGCCATTCGAGGGCCGGTCGGGAGTCCGCAGCCTAAAAAACCGCTGACAAAAGCAGCGCGAAGTCGACACCCCTGGCCCCCAAACCTCGAGGATACCCGGGATGGAGCGGTGTCGGATAGCGGTTGAGAGGATCGTCGACGTCCATGTTCCACATGATCCAGTGGAAATCCCCCTTGGCGACCAACCCGAACCGCTCCGTGACCGGGATCCGAAGCATCGGGCAGAACCCGAGGCGCGTCCCCATGATGTCGATCGGCCGATTTCCGTCCAGCGTGTAGCCGGTGTAGCCGCGGTTCCAGACGACGCGCGCGGTGTCGTTGGAATTGATGAACGCCAAGCCGTAGCGCCGCAACGAGCCGATCGCCAGACCTCCGTTGGCCTCGAACCCGATCCGGATGCCCGCGAACTCGAACGGCAAGGCACGGACCTTGAACAGGAAGCTCTTCTGTTCCAGGAAGTCGCGCTCGTAGGAATCCGCCTCGAAATCCAGAGGGTGGATCCGATAGGATTCCATCTCGAACCCGGCGCCGACCCGCACCACCTGCGAATGCCGAAGCCAAGCGTTGAGTTCCAGTCCGACCCCGCGGACAACCGGCTCCAGGGTAAGCCGATTCCCGTCGGCATCGACGATCCGGGCCCCGATCCGGTCGTAGTACCAGGACTCCTCGTCGACGGGGTCGCCGTACAGGCTCCCGACCCGGCCTCCGATCTCCAGTTCGATCTTCTTTGCCGGGGCTTTTCCCGTGGACCTGGACGGCGATCCGGAGGTGCTCGCGGGCCTGGCCAGACACAATCCGACACAGCAGAGCGGCAAGATCTTGGTGGCGAATCCGGGAAAAACCAGCATCGGCCAAAAATGCATCCCGATCGGCGTCGATCGGCGGTGGAAGGCTCAGATCACCGACAGGATTTCCAGCTTTTGTTCGCGGAATTCGGCGAACTGCCCGGCGGACAGCCCCTTGAGCGCCTTGCCCATCGGCGAAGCCAGCGAAATGGTCTGGTACTCGAACCCGTCCAGCGGAATCTGCCCGATGCTCTGGGCCACGAAATAGAGGCCGCCCGTGGTCCACACGACCGATCCCACCCGCACCGCGGAATGCTCCTGCGAGACGTCGATCCGCTCCAGGCGCTGCAACAGGTCCTGCGCCTCGTAGAGTTGCAAGGCCCTCATGTCGGACTGGATGCGCATCATCTCGCGCCCGGTCTCGTACTTGTCCCCGGCCGAACTCTTGGTTTCCGCAAGCGAGGCCTCGCGCGCCTCGTCGAGGGATCCGGTGATCTGTTCCATGCGGGAACGCACCATGGACAGACAGGCCTCGTGGAGCCGCTTTTTGTCATGCAACGAGGAGATCATGGGGATCCAAGGTAATCCCTGGGAATCCACGACCGGTATGTCCATCTTTTCCGGCGCCTTCTCCGGAATTCCCCGGATGGGCCCCCTACCTCAAGGACCCTGTTCCATGAAACGCATTCTCGCTCTGCTCCCGCTCACCGCCTTCGTCGGCTGCGCCTCCCTGAGTTCCTACCAGGAAGCCCGCGTCCTCGACAAGGGATAACTCCGGATCGCCGTCGGCGGCACGAAATCCGTCGACGACCTCGAAACGGTCATCGATACGGCCTTTGGCCTCAAGAAATCCGGCCTCGATGCACTACTTCTTGAAGCCTCCGTGCGCGTCGGCGTATGGGAAGGATTGGACATCGGCTTGAAGACATCCATTCCTGGGGCCTACGCCGGCGACGTCAAGTACCAGTTCGTGGGTCGCGATTCGGCTTCCAAGTTCCAGCTTTCCTCCGGACTCAAGGTCGGTTACGCCTCGCTCAAGGGCGAAGACGCCGAGGGCGAGGAAGTCGACGGGATCCCCGTCATCGATCTGATGCTTCCCGTCTACGCCACGTACGAAGCCACATCCTGGATGAGCATCACAGCGGCACCCCAGTTCACCTTCCGTATCAGCGACAACGAACTCTGGTATCCCGGAGGCGCCATCGCGGGCGGGAACGTGAGTCTGCGGCTCGGCAAGTCCGCAGGTTTGATCGGCGAATTCGGTTTCCATCGCCACCTGGCCGAGAACTACAACATGATGAACTACGGCGCCGTCCTGTACGCGCCGTTCGACGCGTCGGACCTCCTGTCCGGCCTGTTCTGAGCATCCGCCAGAACCGCGAGCGTTCCACGCGCCTCGATCGCCAATTGGCGGTCGGGGCGTTTTTGTTTCTCGCCTACGGCAGCGCGACCGTGCGGCGACCGGCGGGGCCGGCATCCACCACCCACAGCCCGGAGTGGGGCAAGACGAAGGAGACCGAACCGTCGGCCACCGTGCGCGCGGCTTCGCGGCCGCGGGCGTCGAGCAGGCGGACGGATCCGACCACGCCCGAGACCTGCAGATTCTGTCCATTCAGACGGACCGACAGGCGCGCGGCGTTCCCGACCCCCGGCTTGACGGCGACACCGCCCACAAGCCCCGGACTTCCCCAAGCCTTGAACTTGCCGGCCGCGTTGAGCAATCCGAGCATGTAGACCATGCCGTTGTAGTAGCGGTATGAACTGTCCGGAGTTGCCACTTCGAACGCAGCCTTGACGAACACCCAATTCGCGGGATCCTTGGAAGCCAGCACGGCGGCGGCATTGGCCCCCACTTGGCTTTCGGCGGGGCCCCAATTGTTCGGAGCGCAGGGCTGCCCGGCCAAGTTGTAGACCTGGTTGTACTTGAGGGTCGCGCCGCCCTGCTCGCGCAGGAACCCCAAGAATTTGTCGGTCTGCCACCAGGCGTTGGTGTCGGCCTGGAACCAGTTCCAGTACATGCCGATGTTCATGGGCGTGCGGTGGGCGTCGGCGGCGTAGACCGTGTCGTAGCGATAGGCACGCTGTGCAAGCTCCCCGACCTCCTTCACTTCGGCGCTGGAGAATATCGCCGGATCGCCGTCGAAGGTCGCATAGTTGGGATTGATCCCGTACGGCGACTTCTTCAGGCTGCGCGCGAAGAACGCCTCCGAGGTGTCGGCCATCGCGTTCCAAAGCGCGTTGTTGTGCCCCGCGAAGGCTCCCCAGAGCCGGTAGAAGGCCGGCAGGTGGTAGGACGGATCAGAAAACGGATTGTTGCCGTCCGGCGAGAACACGATCTGCTTGCGGGTCGGATCGACGAGCGGCCCCAGCGAGGCGCGGCTCTTGAGCATGTAGTGGAGGATGCTGTCGGCCTGCTGCTTGTAGTTCTGGTAGGCGGCGATCCCTTCCACGCTGGTCCAGCGCTTGTCGGCCAGGTACAGCGCCGTCACGAAGTATTCCTCGCCGTCGGGCGCGGGGTTCACGTCGGCCGGGGTGAACGGCGCCTTGTTGGCGACCTTCCACGCGAAGTATCCCTGCTGGTCGCCGGACTTCTGCTGCATGTGGGTCTTGGCGAACTTCCAGAGCTTGTCGAAGATGTCCTTGCGATCCAGCTGCACGGCGATCATCATGCCGTAGCTCTGGCCTTCGGTGAGGACGTAATCGGTGGCGTCGATGAAGCCCATGGTGGTGTCGCCCGGCACGATCCGGAACAACCTCTGCGTCGCGCTGTCACCGAAGAACAGCTGGTCGAACGCTCCGTTCACCTTCGCGTCGATCTTGTCCTCGGCGTAGCCGAATTCCGCGAAGAGATTGCGGTAGACGCCGGTGTACCATGCACCCTGCTCCGGATGGACCATGGGAGGCAAAGGCTTTGCACCCGTTTCCTGCAAATCGAAATCATCGAACGAATAGACGCCGACATTTGTCTTGGCACCCAGAAACAATGTGAACTGCAAAGGCTCTGTGCTGGCCGCCGTGACCTTGTAGCTGAACTGTGTCCAAGTCGTGTTGATCGTCAGCTCGGGTGAGGCCGAGATGTACCCACCACCAGCAGGCTGGAAGCCGATTGTCAAAGGTCGAATGGAGTCGGACTTCGCCCAGAAGCTGAAGTCGTACGTATTGCCGGTAGTCGCCGCGAAAGCGGGAGTATAGACCCGGATCCCCCAGTTGGCGGTGTCGACCTTCGTGATTGTCGCTTGGAGGCCCTTGGCACCTTCGCGCTTGGCATCGGTGGTGAATGTCACCACGCCGCGAGTGACCGTATCGGGTCGATCCAAGACCCATTCCGATGTATCCGCGGTTTCAAACCCTGGATTGACGAACAGGTTGAGCGCATTGCTCGGTGCGGCAATCACGGCAACAGCAACGCATGCCAAGAAACGTTTTTTCAAGAGAAACCCTCCCAGGTCGTGTTGGGAATTATCACACACAAAATACTTCCGTGGCGTTGGCGCAAGGATCCCTGAAACGATTCGCGGCATCCCAAGCATCAACGCATGCATCGCACCGGCAAATCGATACCCTCGGCTGTTGTCGTCCGGAAACCCATCGAGGAAGGAGCCAATTCCATGTAGGGTTTTTGGGTTCGCTCCCACGGATCTGGCAACGCGATCCGGAAAACCGTCGACTGAGATCCCCCATCGGCGCTACCTCCCCCAACAAATCCGTTCGGTCGCAGGTGGAATCCAGTTTGGTCGGTCGTTTTGGCGAATACCGTGTCGGGGCGAGCCGTGCCGATCCAACTGGAACTCCACCAGGATTTGTCGTTCGCGAACAACTTGGCGTGCCCTTCCTGAATCGTCGTCCCCTCGGACACAAACTTGGAGAGCTTGGTCCAGTCGCCTTCAGTGGGCATGCGCCACCCCGATGGGCATGGCGCATCGACCTGCCGCATCGAGCATTGCGAGGCTCCCGCGGCGAATTCGCAGGTCGTCCCCAAATGCAGCTCCTTGGCATTCGCATAAATCTGGCCCTGTGTGGAATCTCCGTTCATCCAACGCACTCCGGATGGAGGTGTCCACCGGGAGTTTTCCGTCATCCATGTCTGGGTGCCGATCCGTCGGAATCGATAGACGCGTCCATCGCGCGCATCGATCACCGTGTCGGCGAACACCAGCCGGAAATCGAACGATGCTGTGTCCACTCCGCCATGTTCGGTGCCATCGCCATCCTTGGCATCCAGGCGCAGCCAAACCGTGTCGGATCCCGGCACCAGCGGTGTGAAGCTCAAGCCCTTCGCGGTCAAGGTCGGAAGCACGGAAAAGAGCGAGGCGTCGGCCGGATCGCGCAAAGAGACGCTCCGCGTCATCGACTGCCCGAGATCTCCTTCGCCCCCGGTCACGGAATAGGCGAACTCGATCTCCGTCGCATTCCCATACAACAGCGCCGACACCACCAGCAGCGATTCCGCAGCGATCTCGGGAGCACGGTTCACATGCTTCACGAGCACCCTCACGCTGTCGCGGGTCGAGGCACCAAGCGTATCCCGGACCTCGAAGTACAGGGTGCAAGCCCCCCATTTTCCGGAGACGGGATGCAAGGAAATCCTCCGGGTGGCGCCCGAAACGAACACGGAAATGCTGTCGGAAGGGATCAATTCTTCGTTGGAGCTGGACTTGGCGAACACCAAGGCTCCGACGCTCGTCTCCAAATCGGAGATCACGATGTTCCCCAATTCGGAGGCCTCGTTTTCCCAGATTTCCAGCCGCTGGACCGGCAAAGTCAAGGTCGGAACCGAATTGACGACGATCTCCAGCGCCTGCCAAGCTCCGACATTCCGGTTCCCGGCACTGGAGTCGCCATCGTCCCGCAACCGCACCTGGAAGGTCGCCGATCCCGAAGTGCGCACATTCGGCCTGAACCGCAGTGTGCCGACCGAATCGATCTGCGGTGGTTCGGCGAACAGTTCCGCTCCGGAAACGGTCTTGATCTCGAATTCGACACCCTGCGCCAGTTCGTCGAGCGGACCCGGCGCGATCGAACGCGCCCAATTCGCCACGACCTGTTCCCCGCTTCCCGACACCACGACTTCGGTCTGCGCGACGGAAAACGACGGTGCATCGTTGCGGGATTCCACCGAAACCGCGATGGTGGACTTGGTAGAATCCAATCTGTCGGAAACAACCACGATCACGGGTGTCGATCCGTTCGCCTCCTTCGCTGGCACGATCGACAGCTCGAAGCCACTGTCGGGTCCGGGAACCAGCCATGCGCTTGTCGATGGGATCAATCGGTCGTCCTTGGAACGCAGCTCCAGCCGTATGGAATCGCCATGCCAAGCAGACAGCTTGAGTGAAAGGCGCGTGGAAGAGTCTTCCGGAACGGACAACTCGGCAGGTATCCCCAGTACGGACAGGATCGGCCTGGCGGGAACCGTCACCACGACATCGAACCCGGCGATCGCGGAATCCGAATCGTCGTCGAAAACCACGATCTTCACCGAGTATTTCCCGGCCGCCGATGATCCAGCGGCAAGCGAGGCATCGGCCAGATCCCAAATCTTGGCACCGACCGCAGGCTTGGCCGAACGCCAACGAAAGAGACTGTCGGCCTCTTTCCCCTGCGAATCGACGATGGACATCCGCGCGAAGGCAGCACCGTCCGAGAACAGGAACGTTCCTTTCAATGCCTCCTGGGAACCACCAGCCACCAAATTCGTCGCGTCCAATCCAATCGCATCGCCGACACGAACAGGAGGCGGGGGGAACAAGATGCCCGAGTCCGACGAACGGATCGCACCTTCGCCCACAAGCGAATGCACAATCGACGCGATCGAATCGGCGCCAATCGAAATCCCCCATGTCCGCGAAGCGACGGCGACGGAAAGGCTCTCCTGGACGCACTTGCGGACGAGCTCGCGAACGACCGCCCTCGGATCCAGCCCGACCGGACAATTCCCGGGGAAACCTACCGCCCGAGCGTCGGCGTCGAGCAGCCACGAAGCGTAGAGGGAAATCAATCCACCACGTGTCCGTTGAATCGAATCCGGCCTGTGTCGCGAACTGTCGATCTTGGCAAGAAGACGCAAGGCCACACTGTCGTAGACCACCCGATCCTTGGACGAGACGACGACCTCCGAGCCGTTCCAGACATGCGGCGCCCGCATCGTCCGCATTCCAGCGACCCACAGTTCGAGCCACAACAGATCCGATCCGACAGGGCGAGGCGTCTCGAAATCCATCTTCCCGGTTTTCCCAACCATGCCTGCCAAGTGCGCATCGCCCGAATCCCGACCGAGCATCCAGGATATGGAATCGGGAACCTTGTGGTCGGCATCCACCGACAGTTCGAGCGAAACACGTTGAGGACCTGTCGGCTCCGGATCCGAACTGGACGACTGGCACGATGCGAATGCCATCAAGCACAGCCACGACAAACATCCGAGAAATTTCCGATTCATCGCCTTGTCGCCTTTTTGCCTCAGGAAGGGGAACAATTCCGTCGTCGGGTCGCCGACGAATGCGCCACGCGCATCCAGCGAGAAAAGCTAGACACCTTCGACCTTGCCGCAACCTTTGTCTGGCTGGAACAGCCATTTCAGAATTTACTCTTTGACACTGGCTGTCCTCCCCGTCGCCCAAATCGGAGTGTTCGATGACTCGCGCAACCAATCCCACCGGTTCGATGCTTCTCGATCGCTCGGCTGCGCAGCCGGGCAGCATCGACAAATCCGTCTTCGAAAAGAAAACGGCAAGTTCGACCGCGAGCACCGGCCAAGGGACCGTCAACCCCAACTACCTGCGGGAATGCCGCGAAGACAACCCCGAGCCGACTCCCACCGACGAACAATCAAAATCCGTCGTGCTCGGGAATTGCAAGATCACCACCCCACCGGAAGACCTGGTGGTCGACCAACCCTTCGAGATGTCGGTGGAAACCAAAAGTTCCAATGGCGCGCCATCCGGGCAAGTCACATTCCGCCTGTTCTGCACCATCCCCGACCCCGCGGGCGGACCGCCCAAGTGCGAAGACCAATCGTTGTCGTTTTCCGGCAAGGTCGTCGACGGCTTGGCCAAGGCGTCGGGCAAGCTCATCTCGCCCAAGAAGCCAGTGCCCGCAGGCACCAAGCTCCAGTACCACGTGGTGGCCGAACACCTCGACGCCAAGGAGAAGTGCGAAAGCCCCAAGGTCGAAGTCGAATCAGGCAAACCTCCGAAGCCGTTGGCCGTCTGGAGCCTGGGCGCGGTGCATTTCGGGTTCGACAGTTCGTTCATTTTGCCCAGCGCCGCAGCCAAGATCGCCGACTTCAAGGCCGAGATCGCCAAGCATCCGGGCGCCGCCCTCGCCGTGTTCGGCCATGCCGATCCGGTGGGCGAAGACGACGCCAACAAGGGGTTGTCGGGGCGGCGCGCCTTCGCCGTCTGGTGCTTGCTGGCCAAGGACCCCACCGGCTGGACGCAGCTGGCCAGCGCCGACAAATGGGATCTGCGGACCACGCAGACCATGCTTTCGCATCTCAAGGACAAGGCGGCGAGTGCGCCCTACTACGGCGGGAGCATCGACGGCAAGACGGGCCCCAAGACGGAATCCGCCATCAAGGCGTTCCGTGCCGACCACTCCCTGGGCAACGGCACGGCCTTGGACGCGAAGTCCAAGGAGGCGCTTTACAAGGCGTACATGGAATCGGTGTGCGAGGTGACCTGCAAACCCGAGGACTTCGTGGGCGACCCGAAGGACACCAAGCGGCAATGGGCGTGCGTGGGCTGCAGCGAGTTCAACCCGGTGCTGGTGTTCGGCAAATCGGACGATGCCAAATTCCGCAACGCATCCGACAAGACCGAGCGCAACGCGAAGAACGCTCCCAACCGCCGGGCGACGGTGTTCCTGTTTCCGCCCGGAGCCAAGGGGCCTGGGAACGTGGAGTTCCCGTGCCCGCAGTGGAGCGAGGGCGTGTCGGCCTGCCGCA
>ENA-UPSM01004402-UPSM01004402.1-activated-sludge-metagenome-genome-assembly--contig:-NODE-4402-length-14939-cov-8.609043_pt1 | contig 14939 bp, 4 predicted proteins | sample MGYA00238181_ERZ773283 | MGnify/ENA primary metagenome ERZ773283 (study PRJEB29023, sample SAMN05720199) | activated sludge metagenome | isolation source: Anaerobic digester | place: Japan...
TGTTGTCTGATGTGAACCGAAGGAATCTACAATTTTGCAGTTCACAGAAACTCGTTTGGTTGCGGAGGCTGCTTCGCCAAGCACCCCTTCACCAAAAACCACTGCTGTAAATTCATGTGTATCGGCAATTTTTGGTTTATAGCTTACTTCTGAGCCTTGGCCTATACTTTTGGCCCACACTCTATAGTCTATAAAGTCTCTGGAACGGGTAACTCTTGAACGACTCTCGCCATCTCTTGATACATACCACCATACGGGAGGTTTAAGCTTTGCCTTGATCCTCTCCTCGGCAATGACCTCCACGCTTAGGTTAACCGTGTCGCCAATTATGATTTTATCCGTTCCTGATATCTTCAATTCAATCTTGGCATCCTTCACCGATGGTTCCACAGTAATTTTATGCTTTGCCTCGGCGAGCTTTACCCTCTTGATTTCTTTCACTTTAAACATATCTGTGGCATCGAATACCTCTACCTTTATTTCATAAGTACCGGGTTTATCGTACCGGATGTTTACCATCTGATCATTCTGGGTTATGCTGCTGGAATATGCGCCTTCATATGTCCAGGTAAAGAGGAATTCCTTTATATCCCTTTTTGTCTTAAGATCAACAGCCAGGGGAATTTCTTTGCCTGTCTCCGCCTTATCAGGTGCCTTTGTCTTATTGGGTCCCATAATCGTTGCAACAATCTTTTCAGGTTTTATTTCTTCTGTAATTTCAATATCCACACAGGCTGACTTCTTTATCTTTCCCGAAGACCCTTCAGGTCCTAACGTGGAGGGTGTATTGATGACGCCATATTCTATTTCACCGTCCACGCATATTGTCTGCCTGCCTTTTTTCTGAAATGTGAATTCCATATAGTTGGTGGCTTCTGTTGTAGAACCGGCCTTAATACCATCCTGTTTCCAGGTGAAATTCTGATAGACATAAGGTTTTGAGGTCTTGCTTCCGATACATTGGAGTTTTTCCTTAATCTGGTTGACTGTATCCTTGATCGAAGGCAGGAATTCTGTTGAAACCTTTACTGTTGTTCCCTTCGAACCTTCTTTTATAACGGCAGCAGAAGAGTTGAAGGCAAGGCGGAATTCGCTGCGTTCAATCTCTGAAAGCAGGATATTCAACTCTTCTATACGCATCTCTCGTTGTTCAATCCATGCTGTAAGGATCGGGCCTGTGCATTTACTTATCAGGGCTTCTTCGACGCCCTTATCTGTTTTTGATTCCTGATCATACCGGCGGGATGCGTTTTCTGAGTGACATGCAATAAGAGACTGCATCCCTGACGGGATCAGTTTGGGATCAACCTTCTGCGTTCTCCTCGTGGAGCCTAGGAGATTGTTTATGTCATAGATATCGCATGCCAATTGATTCAGATTAGCCACATTGTGACATTTCTTTATACCCTCTCCCAGCGCCTGTGTTTCCCGGCCATAGACGGTATATAACCCTGCAATCAGATCAAAGCAGTCCTGGGTTGACGTGACGGCCTTATATCCATAGAAACCTACATAATCCACGGCCATTTCTGCAAGGGAAGTGGCGATAACAGCAACCAGCTCGCCTATTGCTATCTCAGGCACCGCCATTGATACAAGGCTCATGCTGAAACGGGCAGTAGCTTCGCCGGCGCCTTTATTGACGTATACCTCTGGCAGGTCCTTGATCGTCCAGTATGCAGCCAGTGCATTGAGGAAACCTATCTTCTGGGCCGCCCCACCGAGCCTTCCCATACCCTTTCTTACATTGGATGCTGCATTTGCCCATTTGCCGTCCGTTGCATCAAAGAGCCCCCGGAAAAGACGGCTTACCATCGGCTTACCCTCTTCGACTGCGTTGGCAAGCCTCTGGAGGAGACAGGAGTCATCCAAAGATTCCTTCAATACCTTTTCCAGATCCCCGGAAAGTTTGTCAAATTCCTCCATAAGCATCTGCTGTAATTTAATATCTTCCGGCGATTTGGGAAGCACCTTTCCTGAAAGCAGGCCGGAACGGGTCTCTGCAGCTTCATACTTGTTCCATAACGATTGTAGCTTCTCGTTCAATTTGAGTAGCGCCTCATCATTGGGCGACAGTTTTACCTTTAGTTTTATCTTTGTTTCTTTTAGACGTTGTGCCGCCCTCTCTACGTATTTCCGAGTGTCTTTAAGGTTTTTGCTGTTTAAGCTGTGTAGCGCATTATCAAGATTTTCCTCGGCGGCCTTGGCAAGACCTTCCGGCGTTCTGAGGCCATGGCCCTCAAAGGCATGGTTCAGATCGGCAGCCCCTGACCTGACCTCTCCCCTGTCAAGATAAAAAACCCGCGTCCTGGAACCCGTTTCAAAGGCCTGGCGTTCAAATTTAAGGAGGCTGCCATAGCTCCCGCCAGCGCCCTCTGCACCGGCATCAAGAAGGCTCGGATAAATGCCCCATGCGCGGAATTTGGCGAGGGCCTGCTCGGATGACTGAACCCCTCTCATCAGTTCTTCAGGCGGGTATATATTTACTGATTTACGGATTACCTGCAGTTCATCTGAGGTAATGAGTCCGGTATTGACAAAGACCTCGAGTTCCTTCTGTACATTCCACCGGAAGGTCTTCCACATCTCAAGGGCTTGTGCCTCGGGGATATTCTGCGTCCGAAAGAAAACCCTCATGTCATGATCCGATGCCTCGGCAAGGATATGCTGAAAGCGCGGGTCATTGTAGTTCTGTCCGGAAATCCAGGAACCCTGTGCAATAATCTCCATCTGTTGATTTCCCGTTTTCTTCAGTGCCTCTTCAACGGCAGAACGTACGATATAGTTCGAGGTGATCTGCTGCTGGGCAAAGACAGGGAGAGAGAAAACGATGAAGGTTAAAAATGATATGGTGCATACTGCTATAATATTTGAAAATGATTTCATAATAGTTTTAAATATTTTCATATTTTTCTCACCTTGAATGCTGGGTTGTTAAGCAACAATTCGTAAGCCTTCTTAAGAATATATTGGTGTGTTTCAGATACGCGGGATATTGCTGACCATGAGAAGACATCGCCAGGTTGAAACAGGATAGCACATGTCAAAAAAACAGCGGAAAATATATTCATGTATTACAATTATCCCCGTTCTATCTGCGGTTTTTCGGGACTATATGATTCTCATCTCTTTTGGTTCTTATATTACGCAGGGCTTAATGCCGAAAGAATTTGGATATTTCTGCTATGTCATCAAGAGAGATCCCCTGTCGTTCATCGCCTTATTAAATATGATTTTGTCTTGTGGCTGCCTTCTTAGCTATCTATCATATTATGGATTTTATCGGTTATGCAAGGTTTTTTGTCCTTAATTTCAATATATTGTCGAGGTGTTCGGTCGGACATGTGATAATATCTCTGACGGTTGGTAATCATTTTGAGTAAAATTTACTTATATTGAGAAAATATATTTGTTCTGATATTCTTAGCGCACGATAAAAGAAACTATAAATATGAAATTAAATGTCTTTGATGCCCCGGAGGAAAATTATGATAATAAAAGATAGGTTAATGCGGCATATGAAAATCATGCTTTTTGCAGTTGTAGCAATATTTATGGGGATGATACTTGTGCCGCAAACCTGTGTTTCACAGGGCAGTCCCAGTGTTGACTATGCCTGGTTAGCCAGGGAGTTGCGAGCCCTCGGATCCGATCCAACCCCTTTACAGGTGAAAAATTTTCTCTCAACCCTTGAGGCATCTTCAGGGGGTAAGCCTGCGATTTCAGTGCTTAAGGATTTCAAAACGGCAACAGAGAAATCATCTACAGGGGAAGAAAAATGGATGGAATTTTCGTCGTCCGAACAAGGTATCATGTCGGTTATAAGGGATACTCTGCTTGCCTCAGTTGCGGAGAATTTAAAAATAAGGGCAAAAAAAGGCCTTCTTGGCAGTGCAGTTGCCGTGGGATACAGCGGAAAATGGACAATTAAAACTAAGCAGGAGCTTACCTTTGACAGCGATTTTGATGCCACACTTTTTGCTGAAATCATGGGAGATAGCAATCCCTTTAAATCAGAGAACATACTTGCAGAGATAAATCGGGACGTATCAAGAAAACTTGGGGTTTCAAAGGCTGAGAACCTAAGCATTGTGCTAACGGGATCGGGGTTTGAGGCTGTTGCAGATGTGTATGTCAGCAGCGGCGGAAAAAAATGGGCTGTCAGGGAATCGATGAACAAGCTTTACATGATAGAAGCTGACGGTTCAATAAAAGATATCTCCCATGTTCCTGAAACACTTTTTGCAACAATGCATGAGCGCCTGCTTGTAAGGTACTATCCTCAACTGGCTGATGCTCAAACAGGAAAGCTGCGCAAGGGGTTATCACCGACGGAGATACAGCGCGTCATAGAAACAACCGGCGAGAAAATTCCGGGTACTTACAAGATCTTTAAGGAAGGGGCGAGATTCAACAGGCAAGATGCCGCCACCGCGTCCCTTGATATGATTTTTCATACATCAGAGGTTGCCGATGCAACCACACCCCAGGAGGCATTTGCAAAGATTGCAAAACAGGCGGCTCGAAGCAGCGAGGTTTTTATTGAAGGAATGAGGACCGCCCCAATATGGAACAACGATAGGCTTCTTACAGCAGAAGACAGGGCATTGATGAGGGCGTTGGCGGATTATGAGAAGGGCAAGATAAAACTATCCGCCCATAAGCGTTCCTTTGCGGTAGCAAGGTCAAAGTTGCCCGATGATCCTGAGTTGTGGACAAAAGGGCAGGCGGAACAGTTGCAGGGAATACTAAACGAAATAGAAGCGGCAGCGGTTGAATTCAGGGCAAAGGCAGCCCCTATAGAAAGCATGATGGACCCGAACGACAAGTCGCAGACCAAATTCAGGGAAAAGATGGTTGAATTAATGAAAAAACAGGCGGTTGCTGCCCATTTCTATCATATTCAAGAGATTATAAATGCCCCATCCGAACAAAGAGCCAAAGCCCTTTTGGATTTCTACAGGGAACTCAAAAACATAAGTGATCATTATGGCGAAAAAGGAATGAAGGGCGAGGTCATGGACTGGGTGAACAGATCCATTCTTGAGGTTGAGATTATGCATGAATTGGCTTCAAAACATCCCAAGGCATACGAAGCACTTATAAAGCTGCTCAAATCAAGACCTGAAGCACGGCAGAGAGTAATTGACCTGCTCAAAGAAACGGATATGGGCAAGAGCGTACTTGAGCGCACTGGAAAAATGCTTGAAGCGGCGGAACGCACTCCACTTCTAGGAGAGCCTGAACCAGGGGTATGGAATTCTCTATCCAATTTCATATGGGAATACACAGATGCTCATAGCTGGAGAACACAGGGACCCAAATTTATTATAGCCTGGGCAGGTGATCTTGCCATGGCTGCGTCTATGGTGGATCTTGCAATGAATGCAAAGGATAACAAAGAGGTTGCGGCCGGGGTTGTGCATTCCATCATAACATTCTGGCCACCAGCCATGATTGTAGGTGCTTTTGGAAATGCCTATGCTATGCCGCAGGGTATAGAAAAACTGAAAGCCTACGAAAAGGCACTGCTCATGCTCTTTGTTCCCGAGATTATGCTGCCCGATATGGTGGGCGCCATAGGAACAACAATAGCAAATATAGCGGCCACGCTTTCTTTTGATAATCAGTTGGATGCCCTGTACTTTCTTTCTACGCCCGATGGATTTAATGAAGATGGTAAGCTCATCAAGATAGGCGACAGTCCCCAATGGTCTGCCGATGTTGTAAAACAAGAGTTTCCTGCAAAGATGCCCCCTTTCCCCAAAATGAACATCGATGTGGATGAAGATCCACAAAGCAATAATATGAATGACTTTTATTACTGGCTTTTTGTCCAGGAAGGTGGCAGTAAGGAACTCCAGGATATGATTGCCCGTGCCGCAATAAAGGCAAAAGGATTCATAGGTGAGACCGCCGGTGGCATAAACGTTTTCATGAAGCACACGGTAAGACGGGTGGTACGGGAAACGGTTGTCAATGGCAATGTGGGCATATTCAAGGAAGACGGGCCTCTTAACAATGCAGCCGCAAATATCAGAAAATACGATCAGGCGATTGCTGATTTTGCATCTGCATTTTCATTTAAACTGCCCGATGAAGGAAAGTGGGCCGAAAGGGTAGGGGTGAAGCCTGGAGATTTCGGCAGTTTTGAAAATATAACTGTTCCTGAATGGGCATCTAATCTGGATAAATCACAGGTAAGGGCGCTTGCCCACATGTACTGGAATCGTGAGAAATGGCGTATAAAAACCAAAGAGGCCTTTCTCGATGCTGTTGTGAGAACCCTGGAAATCAGAGAAAGGGCGGAACGGGAAATAAGAGATAAAAAATACAAACCCCTGCTTGAAGAACTCCAAAAGCACTTCGAAGATTTGCAGATACTGGATGCAGGCAGTGCCGCCTTTGAGACGGCTGCGGGCTACAATATTCTTGCAAAGGCATGGAAGGCGGCATTCGGAGCTGATCTAACCCATGACAGGCAACTTAAAATGCAAAAGACGCTCGATGCATTTATAGACGCTTATCGCAGTGTTGTAAAGATAAGAAAGGCAATTGAAGATACGGCTATATCGCATACTGGAGAGGCACTTTCACCGAGACCCCTGACAGGTGAGGTTCCGCTTCTTTCGGAACCTTCGCTTGATTTAACCATGGCAGGTGAATTTGCAAGGGGTTTTCAGGAAATGTCTAATATACGTGGAAATCTTGAATTTATAAAGAAGGGGAGACTGGAGGGCGAGCTTGATGCAGCAATATACAGGAATATCTATCGATGTGAATATGCCAGTCTTTATTTCCAGCAGGTCAAGGAATCAGCGCAGTATCTGCAGAAAAACAAGGTTTATGCCTGGGAATATTTTGCCAAAAGAGATATCAACGATATCATAAGCAATGCTGATGCACAGCTTTCAAATGCAAGAAAGACATGCCCTGAGTTGTGGCAGAAATTCCGTGATATGTACGGTTATGATATGGATTTCCAGATAGATGTTAAGGTGCCTAAAGAGGTACAAAAAGGACAGGAGTTTGATGCAACCGTATCGATCAAGGCAAGACCCAAGGCAAAAGAGGGGGAGGAACCCAAGCCCATGGGCGGTGTTCCAGATGCAGTGGTTAAACAGTTGCGGTATTCATGGGTTATTGACGGTAAGGTTGTCCCCCAATGGGTAACGCCGTTTATAAAAATAAAGGCGGACAAAGTGGGGGAACATACACTTGCAGTCATTGTTAGTATGGCGGATTTGAGACAGACCCCGGAGAGGCTCGTTGAAGTAGGAAAAAAAGAGACGAGGGTTAGTGTGATTGATGTATGGAAACCAACAGTAGTGCTGAAAGTTCCTGAAACTGGCACCACAGGGACTGCAATAAATATGGTTGCTGATGTTATTGCTGACAAGACCCAGATGCCTCTTCTTAGCCTTGAGTGGTTTGTTAATGGTGGGCTTGTACAGAAAGGCAGTGCCACAACAGCGTCGTTTGTACCTAAGGATGTCGGTAAACATACTGTTGAAGTCAAGGTTTCTTTGCAGACATCTGGAACTGAATTTGAGGTTGCAAGGGATAAAAAGACTATAGACGTAACATCATTGTGGAAGCCGGCTATTAATATATCGGGGGATTCACAGGGTGAGACCGATAAAACGGTAACACTAAAGGCTGATATCAAGGCCGATACAACGGCAAGGAAGGCAGCCCGTGTTGAATGGGTACTTGAGAATACCGGAAAGGTTGTAGGTACAGGGGAGAATTTTTCATTTGTCCCTGGTCAGCCAGGAACATACTCACTAAAGGCAATACTTTATGTCGTAACAGGAGGCACTGAATTTCCTGTGGCTACCGATATAAGGCGTGTTACAGTATCTGACTCTAAAAAAGATAAAGATAAAGATAAGGAAAAAGTCGTTAAGGAAAAAGATGGAAAAACAGATATTACAAAACAACCACCAACTTGTTCATATGAGTACAGCGAATGGGGTGAGTGCAGCAGGTCTACTAAGAAACAGACGAGAATGGTTATTGCTTCAAAACCCTTTGGTTGTGTTGAAAAACAGAAGCCTGTTCTTGAGCAGAACTGTACACCGCCTCCTTCCGAAGAGGAAAAGCGAAACAGCTATTTGAACTGTCTGTGCAGGTCGTGCTATAGAGGCGGGTGGGCAGGGCATATTGGTGTATGGTATGACCCTGAGGGAAAATCCATCCCCGAATCACCGAGTAGCGGCCCCTGTTTTGGTGGTGCAGGCGCATTCGGCAATACAAGAAGACACCATTTTGGTGCACCCAATGATTGTGCCAAAGGCTGTTGGGAAGGTGCATATGGAAAAGGGACCTATGATCCGGCAAGTGCTGATAAGATTAGAAGGGAAGAGAATAAAAAACACTCAAAGCCCCTTGCCGTGAAGATAAAGGCTTCAAAAAATCCTGCTGATTTCGGCGATATTATAAACCTGACTGCAGAGACGTCTGAAGGAACAGGAGGCTATACATGGAGTTGGGGCGGCTGTGCTGAGGATCCTAAAGACAATACAGCCAAAGTGGTAAATACAAGAAAATGTACTACATGCGCCGCAAGTGTTACAGTGACGGATCAGGACGGAAATACAGCCTCAGATTCGCTTACCATAAAATGTAATGCCATGAAGGTAAAACTTACAAAGGAAAATCCCAAAGAGAACAGGCTTCCCATCGGCAGCAAGGCAACATTTCTTGCAGAGGTGCTATCTGGTGATAAACCGGCAAGCGGAACGTTTTATTATTTGTGGGAACACAACCCTGATGCAACGTTCGGAGATGACCCCAAAAATCCGAAATTCGAGACCCAGGGGGGTGCACAGAGTAGAAATACGGCAACATTTGGAAAGATGGGAACAATTCCTGTATGGGTTACAGTTTTGAAGGAGATTGATGGTCGAAAAACAACAATAGGAGAATCCGAACAGATACCCATTGTGGTAACGACTCCAAAACTTTCTTTGAAAGCTGACAAAGACACACCTCTTATTGGTGAAACGGTCAAATTAACTGTAAAAGAAGAACCTGCAATGAACGACGACATCATATCCTTCTGGTGGGAGATAAAAGGGGATGCGACAAGTCCTGGACCTGTACCAAACGTGCAAAATAACCGTGCATATTCATTCAAACCGAAAAACAATAAACCTGTTACGGTTACAGTGCACGGAAAGGCAAAAGTAGGGGGCTATGATCTTGGATCTGCCGATGCAAAAATCACCCCCAAGTCATACCAGGTAAGCATCAGCGAGCCAAGATATCTTGAATCACCGCCCGAGATATGGCAATGCGACACACAGCTTGGACGCGCCCAGAGTTGCGGCATGGTTAAATTGAAACCAAACCAGTTTACCGTACACCGTGATATATTCATGAAGGCAAACATAACCCCGCAGCCTGAATCACCGCGATACAAGTGGACGATAGACCCCTCAGGAAGTTGTGGTCTTCCTGGTATAGGCAGCGAGATCAAGCTCAATTGTGGAAAAACAGGGACATATACGGTTAAAGTGCAAGTAAGCAATGCCGATGGCGCCGGCCTTGGTGAGGCATCGCAATCTGTAACGATTTCCGTATCAGCCGAGCAGATAAGCGGGTCAAAGAAGAGTAAAGAGGCATACGAGAAGGTTCAGAATGCCAAAGACCTTGTTTCCAAGGGAAAACTTGACGAGGGGATGTCCCTTGTAGATGAGGCTGTGAGACTTGATGACAAAAACACCGAGGCAAAGACGCTTGCCGGCAAATGGAAAAAGGAAAAGGATCTCATTGCAACAAATATTGCAAAGCTGAAGAAATATATAAATGAAAAGAAATTTGCTGATGCAGAAAAAGAACTTACTGAACCCAGAAAAATCCATCCCAAGTACCAGCCAGTGGTGGATGCGGAAAAACAATTAAAAGATGCCCTCGATATTCAAAAAAAGGAGATGTCTGCAAGGCTTGCAGCAGCAAAAGACCTTGTTTCCAAGGGTAAGCTCGACGAAGGGATAATATCTGTAGAATCGGTAATCAGGGAAGACGCTCAAAATGTAGAAGCAAAAAGGCTTTTTGAGCAATGGAAAAACGAAAAGAAAACAGTTGAAGTGCGCCTTGCCAATATAAAAGGTTATGTTGATGCGGGCAGAATCACAGATGCAGAAAAGGAATTTGCTGAGGTAGTAAAGCTTCATCCCAAGTATCCACCTGTAATTGAGGCTGAAAAAATACTCAAACAGGGCAAGGAAAAAAAGGCCAACAAGGACGCATCAGACAAGCTATGGAATGAAGGTGTAGCCCTGTACAACCAAAAGAAGATAACTGAGGCTATCGCCAAATTCAAAGAGAGCGTCAAATACCAGAGCACGCCAGAAAGGGTTAAATACATCCAGGACCTTGAGGTAGGAGTAGCCAAAGAAAAGGCCAACAAGGACGCATCAGACAAGCTATGGAATGAAGGTGTAGCCCTGTACAACCAAAAGAAGATAACTGAGGCTATCGCCAAATTCAAAGAAAGCCTTAAGTACAACCCTGCTGCGGACAGAACATCATATGTGAGGGATTTAGAAACAAAAGCAGATATGCTGAAGATGCAATGCAAACAGTTAAACGATGAGGGGGCGCGTCTGCAAAGTGCGGGAATGCTTAAAGAGGCCCTCGTAAAGTTTACGGAGCATCAGAGGCTTTGTCCGAGCCCCCAAATGGAGAATCATATAAGACAGATTCAGGCTAAGGCAAAAGAGATGGATGAAAGCAAGGCAAAAAAGGCACATGCGAAAATACTCAGAGATCAGGCATATGCCCTTCAACAACAGAACCGTCTCAAAGAGGCTATCGCTAAATACAAAGAAAGCCTTGCCTATTTCCAAGATCCCGAATTGGAAAGGTATGTAAGGCAGGTCGAGATGAAGGCATCTGCACAGGCATCTGCATCGACTCCACCTTCTCAGGCGCCTTCTGTACAGACTCCAAACGGCAGGGCATATACATCCCGACCTACAACACCCTCTGCACAAAAGCCTATGATTATTTTTGATAATGGTAATTTGGCTTTGGTTTTTAATAATCCATCATGTATTCCATCGTTTACCATTAATGTGCCGCACAGGATAACCCTCATAAGAAACTATCACTGGAATAACGGAAAAGGATCACCAATAGGGACGATAGGCCTCAAAAGACATGACGGGACTGTATATGGTCCATGGCGGATATCCATGAGCTCCAGTCAGGGTGGTGCAAAAAATATATACTGGATTGTTAATCCCAATGTTGTTATTCCAGCCGGCACATATACGATTATGGACTCGGACCATGCCACATGGTCACATAATCCACAATCAAAAGGCTGTGGTTTTTCATACGTTGAGGGTGTTTATAATTAAATCCATGTTTTTGTGGGCTAAAAGGGAAATGAGATTGGGCAACGAAGGGTAGTCAAAAAGGCAACAAAAACATCTACTTCACAATTAGCAGGTGGGCGATTAATGAAGATTCAAAGCCGACGGGGGGATTTGAACCCCCGACCTGCTCATTACGAGTGAGCTGCTCTACCCCTGAGCCACGTCGGCATTGAGTATTTTATATAGCATATTCAATGGTTTACGTCCAATACAAATTTCAGTATTTTGATTTTTATGATAGAATCATTGTCTTTTTTATGTTTATTGATGTGTTTGTTGACTCAAGGTAGTAGCGTACAAAAAGACTGTTCTTTTGTCCTCAATAAATGAAAATTATCAGGTTATACCCGGGCCGGTCATAAATTATCATGATACATCAGGAAGAGGCAGTTACAGCCCCTACCACTGCCGAACCTATCCCTGAACCATCCCTGACAAGCTCAATCCTTATTCTTTTTGCCTTCTTACCGAATAGTTCCTGCAACATATCTGTTATACAATCCCTATATCCCGGATATTTTTCAAAAAGCGCACCGTCGATGGCAACGGTATGGTTACGCTCAAGGGATGCATCCATCCATGTGATAACTGCGGCAATTGCCGTCCCAGCAATCCTTGCCGATCTAGTGGAAACAATACGGCAGACTTCCCTGATAGTTTTTTTGTCCTTCTCTTTAACATCCGTTATACCGAATTCCGCAAAAAAGTCTGACCCCTGAGCAACAAGAGAAAGGTGTTCGGTGCGTAACATGTATTTTTCCGAAAAGACGGGGAGGTTCGACCCGTCAAAAAGGAGACCATTCTTTATCATATCAACGAAAACATGCCTCGATATTTCACCCAAGTACATCCCTGAAACCATCTTTTCGAGGTGTTGCATGCCGTTATTGTCTGATGCTTGATCCAGTGCCTGATCATAGACATTCATTTTGAGTTTGGCAAAGCCGCCCCACTCCATATTGATGATTATTTCCCCAAAAGTCCCGGTATTATGATATTTCAGGATACGGTCAGCCTTTTCAGGGTAGCAGGCATTTGTTCCTGTACCGATTATGACACCCATGTCACACGAGGAATCAGAATAACGTCTTGCCATAAATGTTCCAACCGTATCGTTTGACAATGCCACAACATTTATGAATTCCATATTTTTTCGTTTAAGCGCTTCGGAGAGCATCGCCACGACATCTCTGCCTACAACGCCTGAGGCTGTAAAATTCTTTGTCCAACCGATAAGGATTCCTGAGACAATTGAATGCTGCTCTATCGGAAAAGAGAAGGTAAAGGCAAGGTCATATGTCTTCTGTCCGCTGATATGGTGCTTTTCAAAAAATTGCCTAATATATTCGGCTATATGATCAAAGAGCGCCTCACCTGTGCCGCACATCATGTCATTGGGTATTACATGCCTAATGACCGCTGGAACAACGATGTTACCTTTTCCGTCGAGTTCAACGGCAATTATCCTGATATTTGTGCCGCCGAGATCAACGGCAATATAACTTCCTTTTTCAGTGCCCTTAGGTGGACCGACAAAAGAAGGTATCATTTTTAGGGAACTGTTCGTCCCCGCCAGTCCTTTTTTCATTTCCTGATGAAAGGCTTTGATAATATCCCGTGAATCTTCTACTGTTATTGAAAAAACACCTTTGAGATGTAAAAGAAAATTGTCAAGACCATTATCAATGTTTTTCATCATTAGTTATCCTTTGTTGTGGAAATCAGCCTGCAAAACCGGAATTTTTAAATATGTCATTTTAAGCCGAAGGATTGAGCTATTATTTTAATTCTGAATCTTTTTTAAATTTTTGTGCAACCTCATAAAGTTCTTTTTCTATCTCAATAAATGTGTCCACTATATCAGGGTCAAAGTGTGCGGCATATCCATTTTTTATTATGTCAACGGATTCTTCGTGTGCAAATGCGGGTTTATATATGCGACGGGTAATAAGGGCATCATAGACATCTGCAACCGCCATAAGACGTGCAGATATAGGGATATCATCGCCTGTCAAGCCTTCTGGATAACCGCTTCCGTCCCACTTTTCCTGATGTGAGTAGGCAATTTCTCTGGCAAATGTGAGAAAGGATGTCGGCGATTCGAGGCGTTTTTCGGCAGCCAAGATTGCATCCCTTCCAAAAACTGTATGTTTTTCCATAATTTCGAATTCCTGCGGTGTGAGTTTCCCTGGTTTTAACAGTATGTGGTCGGGCACTCCAACCTTTCCAATATCGTGAAGGGGCGCAGATTTATAGAGCAATTCTATATTTTCATCGGTTAATATGTGCCTGAATCGAGGGTTGTTTTTTAATTTCATGGCGAGCATCTTTACATAGTTCTGCGTTCGTCTTATATGGTTGCCTGTTTCACTGTCCCTTGTTTCAGCCAATGAACCCATAGCTATAATGGTAACATCCTGGATGGCAATAATCTCTTGGGTTCTTTTGTAAATTTCATGTTCGAGAAACTGATTTTTGTCGATAAGAAAATCCCTCGAATCCTTCAAAAGCAGGTGAGTTTTTACCCTTGCCAGTACAAGTGGAGCGCTGACTGGTTTGGTTATGTAATCGACAGCGCCAACCTCAAATCCCCTTTTTTCATCCTCTATATCTGTTTTTGCCGTTAGGAATATAACGGGTATCCTTGATGTCTTTGGATTTTTCTTTAATTCTTGACAAACTTCATAACCGTCCATGTATGGCATCATGACGTCAAGAAGGATCAGGTCGGGTGGATCGTCTGAAGATGCTATTTTAAGGGCTTTTTCACCATTTGTTGCAATTTTAGTTCTGTAATGGTCTTTTAGCAGTCTGCTCATTAGAATTATGTTATCTGGAGAATCATCTACAACAAGGATTGTATGGATTTTGGGATATTCTATAATTTCAGACATGATTAATGCTCCATCTGAGAGAATCTTTTTTTTATTATAACTTAACATAAATAAAATCATCAATTCTATTTCAATAAAAAGACTATTTAATAGTTGCTTTGAAAACCTCTTATGGAGACTATGGATATAAAAATTACGATCCGAGCTGATTATGATGGCGAATGGTGGATGGTATCAAAGGCAGGGTAGAGGGGAATGTTTCATATAAAAATGAGGTCAAGTTTTCTCTTGATAACCCACATGACAGACTTAGCCGTATCTTTTATCCATGCCATTATTGAAGTAGCAGATGCTGTGTATGGCGGGGGTGCTGTTTGGGATTGTGTTAGGAAGGAAGGTTGTTCTCTTTCTTCATGTTCTGATACCATTCCAGAGCTTTCTCGGTCTGCTCCATGAGATATTGCTCCTCTTGTTCTGTCAAGGGTATCGCCCTTGCTATTGATGGTGGCTCTTGCTTTGGAGCTTGTGAGGTTTTCTTCATTGGTTTCTTTCCCATATCTACATGTTAGAGCATCATTTAAATTTTGTCTATAAGTTTTTCTGAGTTTTTTAGTGTTGCAGGTTGAATGCACCCTTTGGGGTCAGGTTTTGTGGCTCGTCCTCTCAGAATAGAAGGTTCCTCGCTATTTCAAGTGGGTAAGTTGAAATTTAGTTT
>ENA-UPSM01004410-UPSM01004410.1-activated-sludge-metagenome-genome-assembly--contig:-NODE-4410-length-14914-cov-4.254257_pt1 | contig 14914 bp, 12 predicted proteins | sample MGYA00238181_ERZ773283 | MGnify/ENA primary metagenome ERZ773283 (study PRJEB29023, sample SAMN05720199) | activated sludge metagenome | isolation source: Anaerobic digester | place: Japan...
AAACTCTTCGCGCTCTACTTATTCTCCGCGCTCGTCGCCTGGAACTCGTTCGCCAGCGGCGTGAACATCGCCATGCAGTCGTTCCTCGCCGCCGGCGGCCTGCTCACGCGAACCTACTTCCCGCCAGAGGTACCGGTGATCGCCGGGTCGCTCACCGTGCTCACGCAGACGGCCGTCGAGACGGTCATCCTCATCGTCTTCATGGCCATCATCGGCAACCTGGGATGGACGACGCTCATCGTGTTTCCGATCCTCCTGCTGCTGACCGCCTTCGCGTTCGGCATCGGCATGATCGTTAGCCTCCTCAACGTCCGCTACCGCGATGTCGCGTACCTGGTGGCGCTCGGCATCCAGGTGCTCTTCTACGCCACACCGATCGTCTACTCCGAGGACATCGCGGCGAAGCACCCCTGGGCCGCCGACTTGCTGAAGCTGAACCCCATGACCCACTTCGTCGGGGCGATGCGCCACTCGGTCTATCTGCTGAAAGCACCAACGCTGCTGAACTGGGTGGCGATGATCCTCGCAACCACGATCATGACCCTGCTGGGGTGGCGGGTGTTCTCCACCAAGGCGCCCCGCTACATCGAGGAGATCTGATGGCCGGCTCCATCGAGGTACGAGGCGTCTCCAAGGAGTTCCGACTGCAGGCGGACCGACCCACGTCGATCAAGGAGTTCGTGACCCGGCGGGGCCGCGACAAGACCGCCACGCACTTCTGGGCGCTCGACGACGTGTCGATCGACATTCCCGAGGGGTCGATGTACGCGCTGGTCGGACACAACGGCTCAGGCAAGTCGACGCTGCTGCGTTGCATCGCCGGCATCTACCGCCCCGACACCGGCCACGTGAAGGCCTCGGGGCGGATCTCGACGCTGCTCGAGCTCGGTGCCGGATTCCACCCCGACTTGTCGGGCCGCGAGAACGTCTACCTCAACGCCACGATCCTCGGGATGACGAAGAAGCAGATCGACGCCAAGTTCGACGAGATCGTCGACTTCGCCGGAGTCGAGCAGTTCATCGACTCGCCGGTGAAGGTGTACTCGAGCGGCATGTACGTTCGCCTCGGCTTCTCCGTCGCGGTGCACGTGCAGCCCGAGATCCTGATCATCGACGAGGTCATTGCCGTCGGCGACGAGCAGTTCCAACGCAAGTGCTTCGACCATCTGTACGGGCTGCGTCGGCAAGGGGTCACCATCGTCGTCGTGACCCACGGCATGGGCACGGTGGAGACGATGTGCGACGGTGCCGCCTGGCTCGACCACGGCGTCCTACAGATGGAGGGGCCGGCCATCGAGGTCGCAGCGGCGTACCTGAAGAAAGTGAACGACGCCGAGGCCGAGGATCGCGCGTCGCACCGCACGGTGTCCGCAACCAGCGGCGCGACCACCGAGTCGGTCGACGGCCCCGGCGAGATCGAGATCCTGGCGATCGAAGTGCGCGACGCGAGTGGCGCCCCGACGACGACGGTTGAGCACGGCGAGGGCATGCAGATCGCCATCGTCTATCGGGCGCACACTGCCCTCGAGGACCTCGTGTTCGGCCACGCCATCCACACCGACAACGGCGTCCTGGTCGCCGGCACCAACACGCAGCGGCACGGGCTCGAGACGGGCCGGGTCGAACCCGGCCTCGGCGAAGCTCTCTTCGTGATCGACGAGTGCCCGCTCATCGAGGGCCACTACGAGGTCACTGGCGCCATCAACGACCGCCACGTCCAGCACACCTTCGACCGTCGCGATCGCGAGACCCGTCTCCTGGTGCGCCGAGGCACGACCCGGGCCGGTGTCGGTGTGGTCGACATCGCCGGCGACTGGAAGGTGAGACCGCCACAGCAGGGCCTCACCGTCCTCCCGGCCCCGCCCGAGGAGTTCTGATGTCGGTCCCGCGCCGGATCGCTGGCAAGCTGCGCCGGACCCTCGCTCCGCCCCCGGACGGCGCGGTCGCCGCGCGCCTGGACCATCACTATCAGGCACTGCACGACATCACCACGGCTCTCCAGGCCGTGCAGGCCACGGTGGGCCCCCACCTCGAGCAGCAGTTGCACCACCAGGCCGCCGTCCTCGACCAGGTCGAGCAGACGATGCCGGACCTGCTCAACGTGATCTCGTCGGCCAAGGGCCAGCAGCGCGGCATGGCACGGCAGATCGCCGACATCGACGCCGCCCGCAGGTGCCAGGCGGATGCGATCGCCGATCTCGCCCGACAGGTCTCCGAGCTGTGGGACCGCCTCGAGCGGGCACGCGCCGAGCTGATGTTCGAGCTGCGCTTCCAGCCGTCCGGCAACGCGCCAGCCGCAGCCCCGACCGCCGGCGCCGCAGCGACGGTGGCCGCCGACATCGTCAACCAGTCCGCGGTCGACGAACGCCGCGCGACCGGGTCGCTCCGCCTCAACCTGGGGTGTGGACACCAGCCGCTGCCCGACTACCTCAACGTCGACATGCGCGCGCTCCCCGACGTCGATGTCGTCGCCACGGTCGACGACCTCCCGTTCGAGGCCGGTGAGCTGGACGAGATCTTCAGCGCCCACGTCGTCGAGCACTTCCCGCAGGCCCAGTTGGAGCGATCACTGCTCCCCTACTGGTTCGGCATGTTGCGTCCCGGCGGCACCTTCCGGGCAGTCGTCCCCGACGCCGGCGCGATGCTGACGGGCTACGCCGCCGGCCAGATCTCCTTCGACGACCTCCGCGAGGTCACCTTCGGTGGGCAGGAGTACGAGGGCGACTTCCACTTCAACTTCTACACGACCGAGTCGCTCGCGGAGTTGCTCACCGCCGCCGGGTTCGACGATGTGACCATCGAAGCCGAGGGTCGCCCCAATGGCAAGTGCCTCGAGTTCCAGGTCGCGGCGCGCAAGCCCGCGTGAGGTTGCCTCGATGAGCCCGACCTTCTCGGTCATCTGCAACACACTCGACCGCGCCGATGCGCTGCGCCAGTTGCTCGTCTCGCTGCGGCACCAGACCTACGACAACTTCGAGGTCATCGTCGTCGCCGGTCCGTGCACCGACCATACCGATCTGGTGATGGCCGAATTCGATGGTCTCATCAAGGCTCGCTTGTGTCCCGAGCGCAACCTATCCATGTCGCGCAACATCGGCATCGCCGCCGCATCGGGCGACCTCGTTGCGTTCATCGACGACGATGCCGTGCCAGAGCACACCTGGCTCGCCGAACTCCAGCAGCTCTACTCCAACGACGAGGTTGCCGGGGCAGGAGGCGTGGTGCACGACCACACCGGTTACGGCTTCCAGACCCGTTTCATTTTGTGTGATCGTCTCGGCCGCGCCGAGTACTCCGACACGACACCGTTCGACGACTACTCGTTCCCCGGTTCGCTGCAGTACCCGTCAGTGCTCGGGTGCAACTCGAGCTTCCGCAGGCAGGCGCTCGTAGCGGTCGGGGGCTTCGATGAGGAGTACGAGTACTACCTCGACGAGACCGACGTGTGCGTCCGGCTGATCGACGCCGGATACGTCATCCGGCAATCGCCCAACGCTGCGGTTCACCACAAGTTCCTGCCGAGCGGCGTCCGCGACCACCACAAGGTCGTGCTGAACAACTATCCCATCATCAAGAACGCGGTGTACTTCTCGTTCGTCAACGGGAGCGATCACCTGTTGCTCAGCGAGATCTACGGTGGGGCGGCCGAGTTCTGCGCGGCGCGCACCGCCGACGTGACCTACAACCACGCGGTCGGGCGCATCACCGACGAGCAGATGACCGAGGCGATCGACGTGATCCAGAGCGCACTTGCGCCCGGCCTCGCGATCGGTGAACGCGGCCGGGTCCAGATGTATGACCCGGCACTGGAGGCGGTCCACGGCGGCGAGTTCCTGCCCTACCCGATCATCGAGCGTCATGGCCGGCGGCTGCGGATCTGTCTGGTGACCCAGACGCTGCCGCCCACGGTCGCCGGTGGCATCGGTCGCTACTGCCTCGACCTGGGCCGCGAGCTCGCCCGCCGCGGCCATGACGTACGGATCATCACCGATGCCCCCGCGCACAGCACGGTCGACTTCGAGGACGGGGTCTGGGTCCACCGCATCGCCAAGTCGTCCGGTCGGGCGTTCCGTGAGAGCGACACCGTCATCCCCGCGTCCATCTGGGCCAACAGCGCCGCGGTTGCCGACGAGGTCATCCGAATCCAGGGCGAAGGCCCGCTCGACCTCGTCTATGCGCCGATCTGGGACGTCGAGGGGTTCGCCCTCGGCGAGGCGACGTCCATCCTCACGATCACGGCGCTCATGACCACGATGGGCATCTCCCTGCAGAACCGTCCCGCCTGGAGTGAGGACGCCGAGTTCATGGCGGCGCTCGGCACACCCATCCACGACCTCGAACGCCTGGTACTGGCCCGTTCCCACGGCCTGCACGCCATCAGCTCGGCGATCGTCCGCGAGATCGAGACGGCCAGCGAGGTGACGATCGACGACGACGGGCTCTTCACCTCTCACCTCGGCGTGGTCGATTCGGGCGGGTCCGATGTCGGTGGCGGCGAACCCGAGGACGGTGTCACGGTGCTGTTCGTCGGCCGCTTCGAGCGTCGCAAGGGCATCGACCTCCTCTTCGACGCGATCCCGCTCGTCCTCGACGCCCACCCCAAAGCCCGATTTGAGCTCATCGGACGCGACGACCTCCTGAACGAGGACGGCCTCACGTACCGCGCAGCGTTCGAGGCGGCGTATCCCGGCGCAGCGTGGTGGGACCGCGTGACCTTCCGCGGCGAGGTCTCCGACGAGGACGTCGTCGACGCCTATCGTCGCGCCGACCTGTTCGTGGCCCCGTCGCGGTTCGAGTCGTTCGGGCTCATCTTCGTTGAGGCCATGATGGCAGGCACGCCGGTCGTCGCCCTCGACGCCGGAGCCGCGCCCGAGGTGATCGGAGCGACGGGAGCCGGGGTGCTCGCCGAGGCCGACGCCACGTCGCTGGCGTCGAAGCTGTCCGAGCTCGTCGGCGACGTCGACCGGCGGTCACAGATGTCGATCGCCGCCCGGGCCCGGTTCGAAGATGCCTTCACGGTGGCGGCCATGACCGACGCGGTCGAACGCGACCTCCGTTCGTGCACCAGCATCCGGTCGGGCTCGCCGCTGATCACCGGCGGTGCCGGGCTCGTCCCCCTCCCCGACCACACGACCGGCGTGATGCTCGACGGTGGGGCGCTCACGGTGGGGGTGCTCCCCCCGGGTCGGGCCACCGTGGTCGTGCACCTCCCTCCCGTCGACGACGAGGCCGACCCTGGCCCGGTCGTCACGGTCGCGTCGGGCGACTGGCGGTCGGTGCTCACCCCGTCACCACCCGGGTTCCGACATGTCACCGTCCCGGCGGGCGCCGGGCGCATGATCACCGTCTCCGCCGTCGGCACCGGCGCATCGTTGGCTGCGGTCCACGTCGTCCCGGGCCGTGGACGTCGGGCATGACCACGCAGCCGGCCGCCGATCGCGGTCGCATAGTCATCGTCAGCGGGATACGTGTCCGCAACGACGCGATCTCCAACATCATCTGCCAACAACGCCGGGTGCTCGTCGACGCCGGCTATCGGGTCGATGTCATCGTTCAGCACCGTGACTCCGACCCCGGCGCCTGGGAGACCACCTCGCCCCACGCGTGGGACCTGCTGCGAAACCCGATCTACCTCGCCGCCGATCTCGTGATCTTCCACTTCGGGATCTTCTACGACCTCTTCAATGCGTTGACGCTCGCTCATCCCCGCGCCCGTCGGGTGGTGCACTTCCACAACGTCACCCCACCCGAGCTGTTGAGTGGGGCGACGCGCGGGTTCGCCCAGCGCGGACTCGTGCAACTCGTCACCGCCGAGTTCGCCGACGCCGTGTGGTCCGACAGCCCGCACAACACCGACGTGCTGTGCGCCCGCACGGCGATCGATCCCGAGCTGGTCGTACCGATGGCACCTTCGGTCCCCGAGGTCGGCGGCCGACAAGCCTCGATAGGCACCACCACCGCATCCACCGCTCCGGTGCGCCTGATCAGCGTGGGCCGGTTCGTCCCGGCCAAGGGCCTGACCGAGTTGGTCGCAGCGATCGCTTTGCTCGATCCGGAGCTGCGCCGGGACCTCCGGCTCACACTCGCCGGCAGCATCTCGAACTCCGATGCCGAGTACTTCCGAACGCTCAATCGCCAGATCGCCGACGCCGGACTGACCGACCTGATCGATGTGGCGTCCGATCCGCCCGATGACGAACTCGCCGCACTCCTCTGGCACTCCGACATCCTGGTGTCGGCGTCGCACCACGAAGGCTTCTGCGTTCCCGTCATCGAGGCCCTCGCCACCCACTGCCGGGTGATCGTGACCGATGCCGGAGCGTTGCCCGACACGGCCGGACCGTGCGGTGTCGTGGTCCCGGCCCACGATGCAGCGGCGCTGTCGGTGGCGATCGCCGACGAGATCAGGGCCGTCAAGGCGGTCCGGGCCGGCGACGCGACGGCGGAGGCGGCGGAGCGTGACCGACTGGATCAGGCGGCACGGCACCTGGAGCAGTTCTCGCCCGAGCAGTTCCGTGATCGGACGCTCCGGGCGGTCGAGCACGAGCTCAGGCTCGGCGCAGCTCGTTCCGCGTGACGAGCGCTGGCTGTGATGCCAGCTAGCGGATCGTCGACACCGCGAAGACCTGGGGTCCTCCGCTGCTGAAGACCTCACAGAATCCCGCGTTGCGCCGGAGGTCCCCGACCCGGGGCCGCGACGGTTCGTCGGTGAAGCCGCGCTCCTGGACCAACACGTGGCTGATCGACCAATGGTCCAGCAACTGCGCCACGAGCGCGTCGGCACCGAGGTCGGCGATGTGCGCGACGAGATAGAGGCGGTCGTCGTTCTCCTCGTCGGAGCCGTAGGCGTAGACACCGACGAGCGGTGAGAGGCCGCGTTCGGCGTTCATCCACGCCGAACCGTCGCGCTCCTCGTTCAGGACCACCGAGCCGTCGGCCACGTGATCGTCGATGTACTCGAATGCCCCGGCGAGGTCGGGGGTCACGAGGAAGTCGGTGGAGTACGCACGACGGACGACATCGACGTCGTCGGGGAGGTACGCCGCCCCCAGCGCCACCGCGCCCGCCACGACGGCGACCACACCCGTCCGGGCCGCCACACGCGGCACGAGCGCGACCCGACCGTGGCGATAGCTGCATCGAGCGCACATCCGATGAACACCGCGAGCACCAACGGCGCGTGGTAGCCGGTGCGGTTGATGGCGTAGTACCAGGACTGGGTGAGTGGCCGCAGCACCGACCACGGGCCGTCGGCACGGCCGCCGCGAGGTACAGAGCACCCAGCGCGACACCGACCACGGCCCAGCCTCCCAGCTCGCGCCGGCGTGCGTCGACGAGCATGCCGACGAACGCGAGTGCGACCAGCAACGACTGTCCCGCCGCCGTGGCGGTCGTGAGCGTGAGGAGGGCGCCGAGCGCCGCTCCGAGGGTGAGCGCCGGGGCTCAACCGAAGTCGGTGCGCTCCGACGACGCCGTGCCCAGCAAGAGCAGGCCCGGCGTGTAGAGAGGAGTGCCCCGCTGCGATGGCCGCCAAGGTACTAGCCCGGCCCGCTCCTCCGGCCAGATCCACCGCTCCAGCGCGGTACCCACCTCGAGGACACCCACGATCACGACCAACAACGCCGCCTGCGACGTGTGCACGGCGAGCACGCAATAGCAGGCGAGGGCCGTCAGGACGATCGACGACCGCGTGCGCCCCTCGACGGCGACACCGACGAGCGTGACAGCCACCGGCACGAGCGCCATGCCGACGATCACACCGATGCCACTCCAGTCGATGGGCTGGTAGGGGAACACCGCGAACAGTGGCACGGCCAACGCCGCGAACCCGCCGACGAGGGGACGGCGCAGGAGCAGACGCCGTACGAGCGTGAAGGGCCAGCGGGAAGCAGCACGGCGGCAGCGAGCACCGTGGTGACCGTGAGCAGGACACCGATCGGCACACCCGCCAGCGACCGCATCAAGGCCACCGTCGTGGGAAACGCCGGCGGCTGGAAGCCGGCGGCGGGCGTCTCGGTCACGGGATCGGTAACCACCACACGCGCCGGATCCATCGAGCCGGTATCCACAATACGCTCCACGACGAAGCCGCGATAGAGCCCATCGCGGCTCGGTGGCTGATGGGGCTGGCCTCGGAGCCCGACGCACCAGACGGCCAGCCCGATGACGATCGCCAGGGCCAAGAACGCCATCGCGCGCCGGCTCCCAGAAGTGCAGCGGCGATCACGATCAGGGGTGCCCACGGCATCACCCCGAGACCGACCAGATCCAGGGCCTGGGCCACGGCAAGGTTCGCGGCGATCGTGGCCACGGGCGCCGTGACGGCGAGCTGCACTGGGAGCGATCGCAGCGTCGGCTCGACCACCCAAGCCAACAGGGCGCCGGGGTGACGCCGAGGCCGACGACCACCAGGAGCGCAGCCACGGCCTCGAGCACCGGATTTGGCGTCAGTCTGCTCGGAGCTGACCTACGACCTCGGCGAGGGGCTCGCGGTAGTCGCGGAGCTCCCCCAGGCCGCTGGCACGGAGCGCGAAGTTGTCGAGCACCGAGTTGGCCGGGCGCGTCGCCATCGGCGGAGCGTCAGCAGGGCGCCCGGCGAGGAACGTGTCGGTCGAGATGGGCTTCACCTTGTCGCGCGAATGCCCACCGGCCTCGAGGATGTCCTGCACGAACTCGTACCAGCTGACCGCACCCTGGTTGGTGACGTGGTGGACGCCCGGCACCCGGGCCACCCCCAGCTGGATGAGCTTTGCGGCGAGGTCGGATGCGAACGTTGGGTGGCCCACCTGGTCGCTGACGAACGTGAGCTCGTCACGCTCGGCGGCGACCTTCAACACGGTCTTGACCATGTTGTTGCCGTGAGAGCTGCACACCCAGGAGGTGCGCGCGATGGTCCACGACGGATCGATCTCGAGTTCGCCACCCAACTTGGAACTTCCGTACACCGACGTCGGGGCCGGCGTGTCCCACTCGACGTAGGGCCCGGCCTTCGTGCCGTCGAACACGTAGTCGGTGGACACGTACACGACGTGCGCTCCGACGCGACGGGCGCCGTCGGCGATGAAGCGTGTGGCGAGCGAGTTGACGGCGTACGCGGTGTCGGGCTGCGCCTCGCACAGGTCGACGGCGGTGAACGCCGCGCCATGCAGGATCAGGTCGGGTGACCAACCGGTGATCGCGCCGAGGATCTGATCTCGATCGGTGATGTCGCACGTATCGAGGTCGACGCCGAGCACCTCGTGGTGCCCGTCGGCGAGGGCGAGCTGCAGCTCCGTACCGAGCTGTCCGTTGGCGCCGGTGATCAGGATTCGCATGATCAGCGGTTCTTGACCCGCTCGCGGAGCGGTGCCCACCAGTCGCGGTGGTCGACGTACCACTTGATCGTGTCGTCGATTGCTTGCTCGAAGGTTCGGCTCGGCGCCCAGCCGAGGGCTGCGCTCTTGTCGGTGGCGATCGAGTAGCGGCGATCGTGACCCTTGCGATCCTCGACGTACTCGACGCTCGACTCGTCCTTGCCGAGGGCGGCGAGGATCGTGTCGGTGATCTCGCGGTTGGTCTTCTCGTTGCCGGCGCCGATGTTGTAGACCTCACCGACCTTGCCGTCGCGCAGCACGGTCTGCACGCCGGTGCAGTTGTCCAGCACGAACAACCAGTCGCGGACGTTGAGACCGTCGCCGTAGAGCGGCACCTTGCCGCCCTCGAGCAGCGTCGTGACGAAGAACGGGATCAGCTTCTCGGGGAACTGGTACGGCCCGAACTGGTTGGACGACCGGGTGATGACCACCGGGAGGTCGTAGGTCTCGTGGTACGACATGGCGATCAGGTCGGACCCTGCTTTCGCCGACGAGTACGGCGAACGCGGGTGCAGGGCGTCGGTCTCGACGAAGCTGCCCTCTTCGATGGAGCCGTACACCTCGTCGGTGGAGATGTGCAGGAAGCGCTCGACGCCGATCTGGGTGGCGATGTCGCACATGACGTTGGTGCCGTCGCAGTTGGTGCGGACGAAGACGTCGGGGTCGAGGAGCGAACGATCGACGTGGCTCTCGGCCGCGAAGTGCACAACCTGATCGCACCCGTCCATGGCAGCACGGACGGCGTCGCGGTCACAGATGTTGCCGTGCACGAACGAGAACCGTGGGTCGTCCTCGAGATCGGCGAGGTTCTCGCGGTTTCCGGCATAGGTGAGGGCGTCGAAGACGACCACCGAGTCGTCGGTGTTGGTGAGGATGTGGCGCGCGAAGTTCGAACCGATGAACCCCGCGCCGCCCGTGATGAACAGCTTCATGATTGGGGAGATCCTAGGGTCGGAGTTGGTAGTGCGGCTGGAACATCGGGTCCAGCTCGGTGCGCAGCGGGTTGGCCTGGTCGCGAGCCGACAGGATCGGGTCGGTGAGACCCCAGTCGGCGTCGACCGCAGGATCGTTCCACGCCACGCCGTTCTCGTCGGCGGGGTTGTAGTAGCCGTCGACGAGGTAGGTGATCGCCATGTCCGACAGCGAGGCGAAGCCGTGGGCGACACCGGGCGGGATGAAGATGCCGAGGTGGTTGTTCTCGCCACCGTCGACCTCGCCGAGGTCGAGGACCTGCGTGGCGCCGTCGGTGGGCGAGCCCTGACGGAGGTCGTGCAGGACGACGCGGGCATGCCCGAACGGGACGTACCAGTAGTCGGCCTGGTGCAGGTGGTAGTGCAGGCCAACGAGGCACCCGGCGATGCGGTTGCCGCGGTTGCCCTGGATCATCTCGCGACCCTGGGGGAACCACTCGCGGCGGTAGTTCTCGATGAAGTACCCGCGCTCGTCGCCGAACTTCTTCGGCTCGACGATCTGTACGCCGGCGATGACGTCGGATTCGGTGATGGTGGCCATGGAAGATCTACCTGTCTCGCTATTCGAGGTCGATGGAGCAGTCGTCGCCGATCATCAGGCGGGTGGCCTTGGGGCGCTGCTCGGTCCGGTGCACGTGGGTGTCGCGGCCGATCAACGAGTCGACGAGGCGGGGAACGCCCGAGATGCGGGCACGTTCGAGGATCACGGAGTTCTCGACCTCGGAATCGCTGATGGCGCAGCCGGCGGCGACCGAGGTGAACGGGCCGACGTAGCTGTTGGTCAGGGTGGTGCCGGCGCCGATGATGGCGGGACCGCGCACGTGGCTGTTCACGAGCTTCGCTCCGGCCTCGATCACCACGCGGCCGTCGATCTCGCTCGACTCGTCGAGCTCGCCGTCGATGCGCTGCTCGAGCTCTTCGAGCACCCGCCGGTTCGATTCGAGCAGCGGGTCCTTCTTGCCGGTGTCGAGCCACCAGCCGTCGAGCAGGTCGTGGCGTACCCGATGCCCGTTCTCGATCAACCACTGGATGGCGTCGGTGATCTCGAGCTCGCCACGGGGCGACGGCTCGATCGCCGCGACCGCTTCGTGGATGAGCTTGGTGAAGAGGTACACCCCGACGAGCGCCAGATCCGACGGCGGGTCCTCGGGCTTCTCGACCAATCGCACGACGTGACCGTCGGCGTCCACCTCGGCGATCCCGAAACGATGGGGATCCGGTACCGGACAGAGCAGGATCTGCGCGGCCGGAGGCTCGGAGCCGACGTCGCCCAACGTCAGCTCGTTGGCCGCCTGACGGTCGGCGTGGAAGCGGGCGAGGAAGTCGACCAGGCCCTGCTGCAGCATGTTGTCGCCGAGGTACATGACGAAGTCGTCGTCGCCCAGGAAATCCCGGGCGATGAGGACGCAGTGCGCCAACCCGAGCGGCTCGTCCTGGGGAATGTAGGTGACGTGTGCTCCGAACGCCGAGCCGTCACCCACCGCCGCCCGCACCTCGGGACCGGTCTCACCGGTGATGATGCCGATCTCGGTGATTCCGGCGGCCACCATGTCCTCGATGCCGTAGAACAGGATCGGCTTGTTGGCCACCGGCACCAGCTGCTTGGCGCTGGTGTGGGTGATCGGTCGCAGGCGGGTGCCCGCTCCGCCGGAGAGAATGAGGCCCTTCACAGTGGTGTCTGTCTAGCAGCGATCCAGTGTCGAGACGCAGCCCGGACCATGGCGGGACCGGGCTCCGACCAGCGCTCGGGAACGGTCAGACGGCGACCGTCCGGCAGGTCAAGAGCGTGTTGCCACCGGCACCGCGGTTGATACCGAACACACAAACCGAGTGGTTGCCCGGTGCGAGCGCCGGCGACATCCACGAGATGCCGTGAGCGGCGCCGTAGCCCGGAGCCACCGCCGCGACATCGGGGCGGTACTGCGCCGCAGGTCCGGTGTTGTAGCCAACACCATCGATGTAGACGTGCGCTTCGATCGATGCGGACGTGTCCGGGTCGATCGTCCAGCCGACCACACCGACCCGGCCGCCGGCCCCGGAGATCGCGTCGATCGACCCGACCGGCGAACCGCCGGGGACGGTCGCGTCGGTGCAGCGGAGCAAGGTGTTGGGACCGCCGCCGGTGTCGATGGCGAACGCGCAGACCTGATGGCGGCCCGGCGCCAGTCCCGTCGTCGTCCACGAGTACCCGTGGCGCGAGCCATAGCCGGGGAACGCTCCCGCGATGTCAGGGCGATCGCCCGACGCGCGGCCGAGGTTGACGCCGGCGCCGTCGACGTAGACATGGACCTCCGTTGAACCCACCGTGTCGGGATCGAGCGTCCAACCCCACAGGGCCAGTGCCCCGTCGGGCCCGCCGACCACCGCGTCGAGCACACCGACCGGGGCACCGCCGGGCGCGACGACCGTGCGACATCCCAGGAGGATGTTGGACCCGGCTCCGACGTTGATGGCGAACACGCACACGTCATGGCGTCCGGCACCGAGGCCTGATGTGACCCACGAGAACCCGTGCGACCCGCCGTAGCCGGGGAACGCGCCGGCGATGTCAGGTCGGTAGTTCGCTGCCGGGCCGAGGTTCGTTCCCCGTCCGTCGACGTAGGCGTGGATCTCGATCCCGGCGCCCTGGTCAGGATCGAGCGCCCAACCACTCACGGCAACCGTGCCGTCGGGGCCGGCCCAGACACTGTCGAGGTTGCCCACGGGATCACCCGTCTGCACCACGACATCGCGGCACGACAGCAGCGTGTTGGAGCCCGGTCCCGTATTGATGCCGAACACGCACACGCTGTGGCTTCCCGGCGAGAGATCGCCGATGGTCGTCGCAAAGCCATGCCTGGTGCCGACCCCGGGGTAGGCCGTCGCAAGGTCCGGCCGCTCGTACGGGGTCGGGCCGAGGTTGCGGCCGACGCCGTCGATGTACACGTGCACCTCGATGGGATCGGTCTCGAGTGGATCGAACGTCCAACCCGACAGCACCACCGAGCGCGGTCCCCCGGCCAGTACGTCGACGATGCCGACGGGCGACGCCTTGCCGGCGACCAGCGCCGGGAGGATCGGACGGATGCGTGACGACAGCTGTGCGTACAGGTTGGAACCCGGGCAGTCGGTCGAGCCCACGTCGCGGTGGCCGACGACGCGGGGAAGGTTCACGACCTGGCCGGCGGGGACGGTCGAGCTGCCGCCCGACGTGAAGTCGACGCGGGTGTTGGGGTCGATGCCGGCGTTCGCGAACTTCCAGGCGATGACGTCGGCGATATTGGTGACCTGGGCCGCGCCCGGGGCACCGGCGGTGTAGTTGCCGAGGGCCATCACACCGACCGAGCCCGTGTTGAAGCCCTCGGCGTGGGCGCCGATGCTGTTGCGAAGCAGGCTGCCGTCGCGGCCTTCCCACATGCCACCGAACTTGTCGACGATGAAGTTGTACCCGATGTCGGACCAGCCGTTGCCGTCGATGTGGAACGCCTGGATCGATCGGATGATGCCGGGCACGTCGGCCGGCGAGTAGTCGTTGCCCGTCGCCGAGTGGTGCACTACGGCGAGCTTCAGGGACGACGAAGTACCGACCGAGTTGGACGGTGCCCGGGCGCCCCACTCGCCGCGGGTACGAATGGCGGGCCGGCCGACGCTCTGCGCTCCGGCGGGCACGCTGTCGGACTCCACCTCCAGCCGTTGGCCGTCGGGCCGCACGACGACGACCTCAGGCCCCGCTCCGTCGATGGGAGCGCTCGTTGTGGTCGTCGACGTGTCGGCTGCCGGATCCACCACCTCCTCGGGGAGGCGCACCTGGTAGGCGTCGGCGTTGCCAATCCACAGGGGCTCGGTGACGACACCTTCACGGTGCTCGGCGGCCTTCGCCCCTTCGTCGGTGGACTGGTCGGGGCCCTTGTCGACCTCGACCTCGAGCTCGTGCCAGTCGGACCAGCCCTCGTCGTCGCGCCAGCGCACCGACACCGGTGACGTCGGGACCTCGGGCAACGCGACCCCGATCGTCACGAACGGCTCGACCTCGGCCACCTGAGAGATGACCTCGCCGTCGGTGGACGGCGCTTCCTGGACCGCGGCCATGGGCTCGAATCGGAGCGGTTCGCGGTCGACGCGGTAGTCGGTGACGGCGGTGACGATCGGCAGCGGGACGACGGACAACCCGACGGCAACCAGGGTGGCACCGAGCCCGGCACGAAGCAAGGTGCGGGCGCGGCGGGACGGGGCGAGACGGTGCATGAGGGAAGGATCCTTCGGAAGCGGCCGCGACACTGTAGGAGCCGGGGCCGCCGAGTCCTTGGCAGGCCGATTGCCGCGGGCGGTCGGGAACTCGCCCCACCTGCGCCCGGTTGGATCCGTTCGAGAGCGCTGAGCAGTCAGGAAGTACATCCGACGGATCGGGTGTCGACAACGTTCTCGTCGAAGGTCACCGCGTTCGGCGCGGACGGAATCGAGGATCGGTCGGCGTTTCCACCCGCGCTGACCAACGTCGAGCTGCCGTCAACATCGGCCACGACTCTGATCCGATATCGCTGGCCATGGTCGCGTTCGGCATGTTCCACGTCCTCCGGTATCTCCGCCGTCCACACTCCTGCCTCGTCACCG
>ENA-UPSM01004411-UPSM01004411.1-activated-sludge-metagenome-genome-assembly--contig:-NODE-4411-length-14913-cov-6.807107_pt1 | contig 14913 bp, 11 predicted proteins | sample MGYA00238181_ERZ773283 | MGnify/ENA primary metagenome ERZ773283 (study PRJEB29023, sample SAMN05720199) | activated sludge metagenome | isolation source: Anaerobic digester | place: Japan...
CGCGTGGCTGGCGCTCGTCTCGGTGTCGGTGCTCGTCCATGAGGGCGGTCACGTCGCCGCGCTGCGTATGTACGGCTTCCGCCCGGAGGTGTCGCTGAACGCGTTTGGCGGCCTCACCTCCACCGAGGACACCGGCCACCTTCGCCCCTCCCGGTCCATCCTCGTCTCGCTCGCCGGGCCGGCCGCCGGCATTGCGCTCGGCATCACGATCGAGTCCGCGCTCGTGCCGATCGGCGGGCAGGGGGTGCTGTGGCTGCGCTCGGCCTCCTGGCTCGTCAACATCGGCTGGAGCGTCGTGAACCTCCTCCCGGTCATGCCGCTCGACGGCGGCCACGTGGTTCGGGAACTCGTCGAGGTGGCGTCGCGCCGACGGGGCGTCACCATCTTCTGGCTGGCCGCCGGCCTGACCACGGCAACACTCACCGCCTGGTTCCTCGTGAGCCCCGGACACCGGTTCTGGGTAGCAATCGTGGCTGCCCTGATGGTCGCCACCAACATCCGCTATTTCGCGATCACCGAGCGCCAGCTCAAGGTGCAGGCGATCGACGTCGCCCACGAACAACTCATGGACGGCGACCTCGATGCCGGCATCGCCACCCTGCTCCCGGTCGCGCTGTCACACGAATCGGCGCTCGTGTCCGACCAGGCGTACACCACCCTGGCGTGGGCGCTCCTCCACCAGCGTCGCTTCGTCGACCTGTGCCAGCTCAACGCGTCGCGGTTCCACGTTCAGCATCGAGACCTGCTGGACGGGGCGACGGCTTGGTACCGGGGTGACCTCTACGGCGCGTTCAACCACGTGTCGACAGCGCTGGCCGACGGCCGCGTCGAACCTCCGGACACCTACTTCTCCCGCGTGTTCGGCCGCATCGGTGAGATGGAACGCCTGGCGCACCACATCTCGATGTTGCCGAGCGATGCATCGAACCGGGCAGCCGTCCGACTGCGGTCGGGCCTCGCTGCGGCCGGCGCCGCAGCCTGACGCGACGGATCAGCGAACGATCATCGCCACGAGGGTGAAGTGGCAGACGCCCGCACCGACGGTGAGCGCGTGCCAGACCTCGTGGTATCCGAACACCGCCGGCGAGAAGTTGAGCCAGCGCTTGCCGAGGATGACGGCACCGACGGTGTAGAGGATGCCGCCGCCGAACATCAGCAGCATGCGTCCGAATCCGAGTTCGGAGACCAGCTGCGGCAACGCGATCATCGCGGCCCAGCCCATCACGACGTAGAGCCACGACCCCGACTTCCCGCCGGCGGCCGTCACGCGGACCATCTTCATGATGATGCCGGCGAGCGCCGTGACCCACATGACCACGAGCATGGGGATGCCCCACACCCGCGGGAGCACCAACAGGCAGAACGGGGTGTACGACCCGGCGATCAGCACGAAGATCATCGAGTGGTCGGCTCTGCGCCACCACTTCACGGCGTTCTCGGAGTGGGCGAACAGGTGGTACGAGGAGCTCGTGAAGAACAGGCCCGCCATCGACGCCCAGTAGACGGCGACAGCGACCCGGGCGGCAGCAGTCGTCGCGCCGGCAAGCAGCCAGAGACCAGCCGGGAGCGAGAGGAAGAACGCGACCTGATGGATGCGGCCCCGCCAGACGGGCTTCGGGCCGTAGGCACCGAAGATGCGCATCTCCCGGACACGGGCCATCGCGCTGCCGAGATCCCCGGTGGTCGACGGTGCGTCCTCTGCCAACTCGCTTCCCGCCATCATGTCCCCTGCCGAATCCGATCCCCAGCCACTCCGGCGGTCGGCCGGGCGAGCGAAGTTGTAGTGATAACACGCCGTGGCGAGGTCGCCAAGGGCATGATCGGCAGGTTCGGGAGGGTTCTGAGCAAGTTCATCGGCACGAGAGCGCGATGTCACCCATCAGACGTCGACGGGACCCCGATCGGTCACGTCCGGCTGGCGGCCGGTGCGCAGGGGCGAGAGGGGGGCGTCGGCGAGCAGGATGCGTTCGCGACCAGTGACGGTACTTCGCATTCCTCGCCACCACGCCGCGGGTCCACCCCCACCGCCGGCATCGTTCTCAGCTTCGAACTGCGCCCACGAGGCCCAGGATGGGAACGACCAGATCAGGATGCACTCGTCGTCGTCGGCCATCGCCCGCCGGAACGCGCCCACCAGCGACCACCCCGCGGCCGAGTGGGCGTCAATGCCGCCGTCCCGCACGGCGTCGAGGAGCTCCCCCGCCGTGCCGGGCCGACACCGGACGACCTCGTGGGCGTAGCCGGCGGGAGGACGGTCGCCCACCCGGCTCGTCAGCTCGCCGATCGAGGGCGACCAGTCCGGGGCAACGAGGATTCGGTCGAACCCACCGCTGCGGAACTCGGCCGCCTCGGCCCACCAGTCGGCCAGGGACGGATCCTGCAGGCCGGAGCCGGTCAGCTCCACCTCGAAGTTGTGGCCCAACGCCGCCCAGTCCTCGTACTCCCAGAGGTTCACGACCTGTGGCCAGCGTCCCGTCGAGCCGACCACGCCCCACACCCCGAAGCACAACTGGTTCCGCTCGGCCCGGCCGATCGGACCCCAGTTCGCGGTCATGTGATACATGTACCTCGCCCGGTTGTGGCCGAGGATGTCGATGAACTCGTGGATGTAGACGCGGGGTCCTGGCACCCGGCCAACCTAGCGATGGGCGAAGGAGCATCGTGAGCCTGCGAGAGCGACTGCTGGAACTCGTCGTGAACACGACCGAGGAGTTCGTCGGGCGCTTCGCCCCCGGCTTCGACCTGCCCCACACCTTCGGTGGCCACCTCGTCGGGACCGACGCCGTCGCCGACGTGGCGTTCACACTCGGATGGCTCGGCGAGGCCGGTGTCGACACCATCGCCGGAGTCTCGATCGACGACGCCCTCCGCACCGTGCTCGCCCGCGTCGACGGTCCCGCGACCCACAGCTTCTTCTCGTACCGGATCGCCGAAACGCTGGCGCGCTACGGCACCTTCGACGACAACCGCTTGTTGGACGGCATGCCACGCGCCCACGTCGAGAACCTGCGGATCGCCTGCGACAGCACCGAGCTGCTGCCGCTCCTCGACGGTCTGCTGCCTCGCAACTACCTGGCGGTGCTCGCCCGCTGCGAACTCGGCCGCGCCCGCCTCGGGATCCTCGACGACCCGGCCGTGCTCGACGACCTCGTCGCACGGACCGCCGACCTGCTCGCCGGCAACCCCCACGGCTACCTCGACGAGTCCCACGAGGGCGCCGGACGGTTCGACATCTACGCGGCGGACATCTACCTGTTCTGCGAGCCGTTGGCTGAACGCCTCGGCGACGTCTGGCAACGCGGGGCGCGCAACGCCGTCGACCTCGTCGGCAGGATTGCCACACCTGACGGGAACGCGGTCACCTGGGGTCGATCGACGGGGGCGCTGTCGATTGCGCTCACGATCGAGCTCGCGGCCCTGGCCGCCCACCACGACCTCGCCGCCGACCCGGTGCGGTGGGCAGCGCTCGCGACGGCGGCGACCGCGTCGATCGAACCGTGGTTCGCCAACGGCGTGACCACCGCGCACCAGCACCGGGCACCCGAGGACTATCGAGGACCTCAGCGGCGACTGCAGATGACGTTCGACCTGCTCGGCAAATTGGCGGACGCTGCCGTCCGGCTCCCGAGCGCGTCGCCGGACACGACGTTCGCGGCCCCGCCGGTGGACGAGCTGATCGAGCTGTCGGATCGGGCCGCGATCTGGAACGTCTCGAACGAGCAGATCGGGTTCGTGCTCCCGCTCGTGTCCGGCCGATCCAGCGACTACCTGCCCTCCCCCCGCCGACCGGGACTCTTCGAGACACCAGTGGACTCGGTGCTCGCGTGCTTCGTCCCCATCGCCCACGTCGCGCCGCGGCCGCTCCAGAGTCAGGGCCGGTTTGTTCCGGGCGAGGTTCCGGCGTCGATCGGACGCAGCAGCGACGGTCGGCTCCAGGTGACCCATGACTCATTCGTCGCGACGCTGCCCATCGACGGCGCACCCAACGGTTCCCAGCGCTTGGGGGCACGACGCGACGCGACCTACCGACTGGACGGGGGGTCGCTCCACGTCGAGGAACACCTGACGTTCGACGAGGCTCCGGCTGCGGTCAGCCTGCTCATCCCATCGACAGTCGACCGGCCGCTCCGCGTCAGCGCCGACGGACCGGTGCGCGTCGGCACCACTGCCGTCGACGGCATGAAGGAATGGCAGGGAGCGTGGAGCGCGCTGGATGCCGTCACCGAGATCGAGATCGAACCGTCGACCGCCGTCTCGTTCGAGTGGAGCGTGACGCCCAAGTCGCGGGTGAGCCTGACATCGCCCGACGCCGGCTACGTGCGCACCGTGTACGACCCGATCTCAGATCGACTCGCTGGACGCATCGTCGAGCGACCGTGGACGTCGGCACGCGAGGCCACCGACGTCGCCCACATCCACTGGCCCGAATGGTGCTTCGGCTACGGGACCAGCCTCGAGGAGCACACCCGCATCGCGGCCCGGTTGCGGCGGCAAGGGACGCGGATCGTGTGGACGCAGCACAACCTCACCCCGCACCTCGACGAGCCCGACGTCTACGACCCGATCTACCAGGTGTGGGCCGATGCCTGTGACCTCGCGATCCACCACTCGCAGTGGGGGCTCGAGCAGGTCACCGAGCGCTACCGGTTCGGCGACCACTGCCGCCATGAGGTCATCCCCCACCCTCACTTCGGGTCGTCGCTCACCGCGTCCATCGGCCTCGATCGCGACGACGCCGCCGAGCGCCTCGGTCTCTCCACCGGCGCCGACGCTCCGGCGATTCGCATCGGTGTGATCGGGGCGCCTCGCAAGGAGAAGTCGCTGGAGCTCGTGATGGACGCGGTCCGCCGGAGCCACCGCGACGACATCGAGCTGGTGGTCTGGTCCATGTCGTTCACCGACGTCGCGCCCGACGACCCCCGCATCGTGGCCTCGGTGTACGAGAACGTCGACCGCGACGTCTACGACCTCCGCCTCGCCGCCTGCGATGCGATCGCCCTCCCCTTCAACGGCCACACCATGCTCGGAACCGGCACGACCTCCGACCTCGTCGCCGCCGGAATCCCCGGTCTCGTGTCGGACTGGCCCTACCTCTCCGAGCACCTCGGCGGCCTCGGCATGGCGATGGGTGTCGGCGTCGACGACTGGACCGCGGCGATCGACTCCCTCACTCCTGAAGACCTCGCCGAGGCAGCGGCGCACGCCCCCGAGCTGCAGGCTCGCTACGATCCGGCGCGCATCGGCCTGGCAACCGCCATCGCCATCGAAGCCCTGGGAGTGCAACGTGCCTGAGCCGACCGACACGACGTCCGGCACGAACCTGGTCGAACGCCTCCGGCCCAACCGCCGCATCACCGGGATGTCGGCGATCCTCCTGCCGTTCACGGCGAGCGGCGAGGTGGATTGGTTCGGCTTCGAGGGCCACGTCGAACGCACCCTGGCAGCCGGACTCGCGCCGGCCGTCAACATGGACACCGGCTACGTGCAGTCGATCGATCCCGCCACCCGCAGCGCGGTGCTCCAGCTCACCGGCGAGCTGTGTGGCGACCGTCGGTTCGTCGCCGGTGCCTTCGTCGCCGATGCACCCGGCGACCCGTTCGACGCCGCCGGCTACCGGGCCGCGGCGACCGAGATCGTCGAGGCGGGCGGGACTCCGGTCGTGTTCCCGTCGTGGGGGCTCCACGAGCTCGACGAACGCGGATGGATCGACGTCCAAGCGGCCCTCGGAGCCGACATCGGTGAGTTCATCGGGTTCGAGCTGGGGCTCATGTTCGTGCCGAACGGCCGCATCGCGTCACTCGACGGGTATCGAGAGCTGATGGCCGTGCCGGAGTGCATCGGCGCGAAGCACTCGTCGCTCTCCCGTCGCCTCGAGTGGGACCGGCTCGCGATCCGCGATGCCGAGCGTCCCGACTTCATGGTGCTCACGGGCAACGACCTCGCCATCGACATGGTGATGTGGGGCTCGGACTACCTCCTCGGCCTGTCGACGTTCGCGCCCGACGCGTTCGCCCTGCGGGATCGCATGTGGCTCGAGGGTGACCCGTCGTTCTACGAGCTGAACGACGTGCTCCAGGAGTTGGGGGCCTTCACCTTCCGGCACCCGGTCCCTGGCTACCGCCACGACGCGGCGATGTTCCTGAAGGCTCGCGGCTGGATCGACCACGACGGCGTGCTCGGCGGGGCCGTCGTCCGGCCGGACAGCGACCGCGAGATCCTCGTCGACCTCGCCCGACGCATCGAGGGGTGGGTCTCGTGACCGTCCGGTACCCCCAGGTCAAGAAGATGGCGTCGCCCGCGGCGCTCCGGGAGCGCACGCTCGAACTGGGTCTCGACCTACCGGTCGACGATGTCGTCGATCCGGCTGGTCCGCTGTCCTCGACGTTCGTCGTGCGCGACGGGGGCGCCGGCGAGCGCACGGTCGGCAACCGGTTCGCGATCCTCCCGATGGAAGGGTGGGACGGCACGACCGGCGGTGGACCGACCGAGCTGGTGGAGCGGCGATGGAAGCGCTTCGGTCACGGTGGCGCCAAGCTCGTCTGGGGCGAGGCCACGGCCGTGATTCCCGACGGTCGAGCCAACCCCAACCAACTGGTGATGTCGGAAGGAACCGTCGACGACATCGGCGCGTTGCGAACCTCGCTGGTCGCCGCCCACCGAGACCGGTTCGGCACCACCGACGACCTGCTCGTCGGCCTCCAGCTCACGCACTCCGGTCGGTGGTCCCGCCCCAACGGTGCACCCGAACCACGATTGGCTCACGCCCACCCGCTGCTCGCCGGACGGACCGCTCCGGGTGCGACCGTGTTCACCGATGACGAACTGCACGGCCTGGTCGACGCGTACGTCGCGGCCGCAGTGCGGGCACAGCGAGCCGGCTTCGACTTCGTCGACGTGAAGCACTGCCACGGATACCTCCTGCACGAACTGCTGACGGCGGTCGATCGCCCCGGCCCGTTCGGTGGGTCGTTCGACGGGCGCACGCGTTTCTTCCGCACCGTCGTCGAACGCATCCGCGTCGAGGCCCCGGGCCTGGCGGTCGCGTTGCGACTGTCGGCCTACGACTTCGTGCCGTTCGCTCCCGGTGAGGGGCGCGTGGGCAGAGCGGACGAACTCGGGACGGGGCCACGACCGTTCGGGGGCGACGCCACCGGGACTGGGGTCGACCTGACCGAGACCCACACCATGCTCGACCTGTGCGCCGAACTCGGCGTCGGCCTGGTGTCGGTGACCGCCGGCAGCCCGTACTACAACCCGCACATCCAGCGGCCCGCCTACTTCCCACCCAGCGACGGTTACCTCCCACCCGAGGATCCGTTGGTCGGCGTGGTTCGCATGGTCGACGCCACCCGCGAGCTGCAACGGCGACACCCCGGAATCGCCGTGGTGACCGGCGGCATGTCGTACCTGCAGGACTGGATCGCGCACGTGGGCCAACACCTCGTCGCCGACGGGTCGGCGACGTCGATCGGCCTGGGTCGCATGGCACTCTCGTATCCCGACCTCCCCGCCGATGTCCTCGCCGGGAACGACCTCGACCGCCACCTCGTCTGCCGCACACTCAGCGACTGCACCACAGCGCCCCGCAATGGCCTGATCTCGGGATGCTTCCCCCTCGACGACTTCTACAAGGATCGCCCCGAACGAATCGAGCTCGCCGAGATCAAACGACGACTGCGGTCCGCGACCTGATCCGGCTCACCGCCCGGCCTTCAGGTGTGCACCGACAGGATGTCCATCCCCTCGGAGCGGAACGGTGCTCGATCGATGAGTGCGTCCTCGCCACGGCCGGTGCGCACCCCCGGCACCTGATCACCGACGAGTTCGTAGGCGGTCACATCGGGCAGATCCGGCAACTCCAAGATCGGCGAGGACACCTTGCCCGACTCCGGATCCAAGGTGACCACCACCAGGTCAGCGCCACCAGCGTCGTTGAACGGTCGCCGCTCGACGATGTAGCGGCCAGCCGGATCGAAGCCGAGGAGCGCCGCGGCGTCTCCGTCGACGCGCGGCAAGGCCCCTGCTGAGCTGCCGTCGGTCCGAACAACGAAGAGGTTGGAGAAATCGCAACACTCCTCGGTCACGATCACGGCCTGCCCGTCGGGCGACCACGACTCGATCCGATACCACGCAGTCCCGCCATCAGCGGTCCCGTCCGGCCCGATGTCCAACGGCGTTGAGAAGACCGTCGTGATCCGTTCGGAGTCGATGTCCAAGACCCGCACCGCTTGCAGGCCCAGGCCGTCGCCGTCGCCATCCGGCGACACGACGACGACGGCGAGAGAACGCCCATCGGGCGACAGGCGCACGCTTCGCACGAACGGGAGCGACGTTCGCTCGGTGCCGTCAGGCGCCACGATCATGAGCTGGCCAACCCACTCCGGATTGTCGCCCAACACGGCGAGATACGCCGTACCGTCGGGTGCCAGATCCATGTCGAGGAACGGGCTCTGCGAGCCGGCGACGGCGGGTCGCTCCTCAACGGTGCGGATCACCGCACCGGTCACTCGATCTGCGAGCTCGACGACGACCGTCCCGGCAGCACGGTCGAGTCGTTCGACGAGCACCGCCGCGCCGTCGGCGACACCGACGACCGTTGTGACCGACGCCGGGCTCGGCGCCGTAGCGGTGGACGGAACCGTCGGGACCGAGGTCGGTGACGTTGGACGAACGGCCGGTTCCTCGATGCGGACCGACGAATCGTCGTATCCCGCGACGAGCACGCCGGCGATCACCGCTGCCACCGCAGCCGCTGCCGCGATCGCTGCAGCGACGTTTCGGCGACCGCGTTGCCTCGACCGATCCTCGGCGGCGACACGCCGACGCAGCACGTCGAGATCGATCGCCGACGGCGGCAGTGCCTTGGCGATCCCGGCGATGACCTCGGACAGTTCTTGGTCGTTCATCGCTCTCCCTCCAGCTCGGCGGCCAGTCGACGACGGGCGCGATCGAGGTTCGTGTTGACGGCGGTGCGGGAGATCCCGAGGATCTCGGCGATCGAGGCCTCGGTCAGATCCTCGTAGAACCGCAGCACGACGCACTCACGCTGACGCGTCGGCAACCCTTGGACGACCCGCCACACCCGACGCTGCTGATCGCCGATCAACGCGCCTTCGATCACCGGGTCGGTCGACCCCTCGGCGCCGGGCATCGGCCGCATGCGTACAACACGACGACGGTGGGCGTCCCGCACACCGTTGACGACGGCTCGCCGGAGGAACGCTCGAACGTCTGCAACGCCGACGAGCTTGTCGTGCGTCCGGACGAACACCGTCGCCACGACTTCATCGGCAGCGTGGTGGTCGCCGGTCAGGAACGTCGCGAGGCGGACGAGGTCGGCGTGGTGGTCACGGAATGCCGACTCCCACCCGGCCTTGGCCAGTTTCACGTCCACCTCCCCTACCCCAACGTTCGATCCCATGCGGATTCCTCTCGTCCGATCGGCGGCTCGATGCCACCGGACGCGATGTACGACGCAGCAGCACCACGAATTGACCACACGGGGGATTGACGGGCCAGATTTCGTTCTTCACATTGGGTCCGACACGACGGGCCTGGAAGCCCGTCTGGCGCAACGGAAGGGCGATCGATGTTGATGGCAATGGAATTCATGGTGGCGCGGCTCCACGCCGTTCGGAACAGCGAGCGTGGATCGGCGATCGTCGAGTACGCGCTGCTCGTGACCTTGGTCTCCGTCGCCTGTGTCGGCGCCGTGCAGAAGCTCGGCGTCGAGGTCAGCAACGTGTTCCAGACGGCGGCCGACGCGCTGTAGCGCCGACCCCGTCACGCGTCGGCGTCGGATTCCCGGCTCGGAGCGCTCACGTCGAGCCGGAGCGTGTGCTTACCGCCCTTGATCACGTAGTTGGTCGAATCGAACGGGACGCGGGCCCACGGCGATTCGATGCGGGGGTAGTCGGCGATCGGTTGCTCGGTGCCGTTCACCGTGAGCGGAGCGTCCCACCCGAAGGTGATCGGGCCCTGCGACGGCGAGTTCCAACTCACGTCGAACGCCGTCGAGAACACGGTGGGATCGCCCAGGGGACGAATCTCGGGCTCGTTCGACGTGATCGCCTTGCGGAACTCCTCGAACGAGCCGTCGGCACCCTTCGACCCGATCTCGGTGATCCACACGTTGTTCGGCCCACCGTCGGCGATCAGCTCGAATGGCTTCTTCAGACCGTTGGTGTCGAACGCCTCGGTGTCGTAGGTGACCCAGTCCGGGTCCCGCCACGAGTACAGGGCGAGGTACTCGTCGCCGAGGCGGGCGAACGTCCAGTGGTCGGAGCGGACCACCTCGTCGAACTTCTCCTGGGGAAGGTAAGCGTGGGTGTACTCCTGATAGCTGCCCTGGAGCACGTCCTTGCTCGCGAACAGCGGCGCATAGATCGAGATGTTGACGTTGTGTACCTGGGCGCTGCGCGGCAGTGACGCGTTGCCCGTCCAATCCTCGGTGTTCTCGTGCCACGGCACACCCGGCTCCGTGGCCACCCGCGGGTGGGTCGTGAACACCTGCGCGTCGGGCGAGAACGTCGCCTGCCACACGTGGTGCTGCTGGCTCGCCTGACCCTTCCGGAAGTCCTGCACCGTCGAGAGCATCGCCCCGCCACTGCGCCACGTGTACGTGTTCGCCTCCGACAGCAGGCCGATGTTGAGCTGCGGAGCGAGTGAACGGGCCAGCGACCGGACGGTATCGGGCGGGGCGGCCTTCACGATCGCCTCGAACGGCTTGAAGTCGCTGAACAGCTCCGTCTGCCAGAGGTTGTACTTCGTCATCTCGTTGGTCGTCTCGACCACCGTCTGCCACGGCGTGAGCGCGGCCATTCCCCACCAGGTCATCAGGTTGTCGGGATCGTCGAACGCCAGCCCCTGCGGCCCTTCGGGGTTCGGCACGACGTCGGTCAGGGGGTCGAGCTTCAGGGAGTGCCGCGCCATCTCGACGACGCCACCCACGTTGCCCTTCGCCGGGGCCTCACCCTGGTCGGCGACGATCTCGCCGAGCACCGCCGAGGGCCGGTACTTCGTCGCGCTCGCCATGAACACGGCGCCGAGGTCGGACCGGTATGGCAGCTCGGTGTCGTCGAGCACCAGCTTCGACACGTCCCAGGTGTCCTCGTCGAGGGCGGTCATCTTGTCCTTCTTGTACGTCCGGCCGTGCGTCGCTCCGAACGCTCCGTCGAACGTGTGCGACGCCATGTCGTAGAGCACGAGGTCGCTGGCGATGGCGCCGCGGGTGGCGAGTGCTTCGTCGTCGGAGAACTCGGCGAGCGCGACCGTCGCCTCGAGGTCCTCCTGGTAGTACACGTTCGAGTACCACTCGCTGAACCCGTAGCGGGCGCGCTGTTCGACCCACTTCTCGATCAGCGGCTGGGCGTGAGCCATGTGGTCGCGGCCGGTCATGCCGTCGTTGGTAAAGGTCTCGTCGGGGAACGCCTGCCCGGCGAGATACTCGATCGTGTGGAACAGGATCTGGTGGTTCTCCGACCAGTACCAGCGCTCGTCGACGATGCCCGCCGGCTGGGGCTCGTCGTACCAGTACTTGAAGGCGAGGATCAGCCCCTTCATGTGCTCCCGGGTCTCCGGGGAGAGCCGCTCGCCACGATCGGCCCGATACCAGAGGTTGAGCAAGGCGATCATGTCGAAGTCGGTCGTATCGGTGAACGTCGCGAACCGTTCGTCGATCGTCGCCAGTTCGGCGGGTGCCAGGTCGACCGTGGTGGTCTCGGGGACGGCGGCGAGGCGGGCCACGGCCCGCCACACCTTGTCGCGGCTCGCATCGTCGCCCAGCTCAACCTTGGCCGCCACGGCGAGATAGTCGTCGGACCGGTCGGCGAACCCCGAGCTCACGTCGCCCGCCGATCCGTCGGTCGTAGTGGTCGTCGAGTCGGCAGCAGCATCGTCGTCGTCACTCCCCGAGCTGCACGCGGTGACGCACAGCGCCCCCACCAGCAGCACGACCATCGAGGTCCTGAGTCGTCGCGTCATGGGCGACGACGCTAACCGGCCAGGACGTTCGGGCACGGCCTCCCGGCGGGGCGTCCTCGGCTCGCCTTCGTCGGGGTTGGGTAGCTTGACCTCCGTGGCCCACCTACCTCTCCGCATCGGTGTGATCGGCATCGAGCATCTTCACGTCTTCGAGATGGTCGACGGGCTGGTGAACGCCGGTGCCGCGACGATCTGCCACTCCGCTGCCGACGGCCCGCTGACGACGATGTACGAAGGATGGCGGACCGACTCCGAGCGGAGGTCGGTGTACGGCGTGCTGGGCGACGACTCGCTCGACCTGGTGGTGCTCGCCGACGTTCCCGCCGAACGCGGACACCTCGCCGCCGATGCCCTCGTCGCCGGACGCCACGTGCTCACCGCCAAGCCGGCTGTGACGTCGCCGGACGAGCTCGATGCGATCGACGACGCAGTGCGGTCGTCGGGTCGTCGATGGTGGGTGTTCTTCTCCGAGCGCCTCTGCAACCGGGCGATCACCGAGGCGATCCGCCTCGTTCACGCCGGTGCCATCGGTGAGCTCGTGGCCGTGGCCGGTGCGGCCCCGCACACCCTCGCCGCCGACAGCCGGCCGGGGTGGTTCTTCGACCGCGATCGCTCGGGAGGCATCCTCGTCGACCTCGCCGCCCACCAGGCCGACCAGCTCCTCGCGGTCGCAGGGCCGGGTTCGACCGAGGTGCTGGCAGCGACGGTCGCCAACGTCGCGACGCCGACGCACCCCGGCTTCCAGGACCTCGGTCGGATGTCGTTGCGGCACACGACGACCGACGGCCGGGTCGTGTTGAGCGATCACCACGTGGACTGGTTGTCGCCGGCCGGCCTCGGCACCTGGGGCGACGTTCGCCTGACGCTCACCGGCACCACCGGCAGCATCGAGGTGCGCTCGAACATCGACGTCGCCGGCGCACCCGGCGGGGAGCACCTGATCATCGTGGACGCCGACTCGGCCCGCCGGGTCGATTGCTCGGGGATCGCCGTCGACTGGGCCGAGCGCCTGCGCGCCGACATCGAACTGGGAACGGACAGCTTCATGGACCACGACCACACCGTCGCCGCCTGCCGCCTCGCCCTCGCGGCCCAATCCCACGCCGAGCCCGGGCGATGAGCCGGCTCCGGGTCGGGGTCGCCGGGTTGGGCATCGGACAGGCGCACCTGCTCGCCTACGTGCTCGACCCCGAGCGGTTCGACGTGGTCGCCATCGCCGACCCCGATGACCGCCGGCGGTCGCGGGCCGAGGCCGACTGGGGCGTCGCCGGGGTCGCCACGTTCGAGGAACTCCTCGACCTCGACCTCGATGTCGTCGACCTGTGCACCCCGCCGAACCTCCACGAGCCCCAGTGCATCGCCGCACTCGAGTCGGGTCGACACGTCATCTGCGAGAAACCCCTGGTGAGCACACTCGACGCGCTCGGCCGGCTGGAGACGGCCGAGGCGGCGTCGTCGGGGAGGCTGATGCCGATCTTCCAGTACCGGTTCGCGCCCGGCATCGCCCGGATGAAGGCCGCGGTGGACGCCGGCCTGTGCGGTGCGCTCCGGCTCGCGACCTCGGAGACCTCATGGTTGCGCGGCGACGACTACTACGCCGCCCCGTGGCGGGGAACCTTCGCCGGCGAGGGCGGCGGCGCCGTGTTCGGTCACGGCACGCACGCCCACGACCTGCTCAGCTTCGTCGCCGGCCCGCTGGTGTCGATCTCCGGGCAGGTGGCCACCCTCGTCAACGACATCGAGACCGAAGACACCGCGACCGGATTCGGCGCGGTCGCCGACGGCGGGCTCGTCTCGATGGCCGTCACACTCGGCTCGATCCGCGAGATCACCCGACTGCGCTTCAGCTTCGAGCACGTGAGTGCGGAATCGTCGGTCGAGCCGTACGAACCGGGCAACGAGCCGTGGACGTTCGACTGGGCATCGGCCGAACTCGCCGCCGAGGCGGACGCCCTGTGGGCGTCGATGCCGGAGACGCCGAGCGGTTTCAGCGGTCAACTGGCGGCGTTCCACCACGCCGTGACGACTGACGGCGACCTACCGGTCACGCTCGCGGACGCCCGCCGGGCGTTGGAGCTGGTCACCGGCTGGTACGAGTCGGCACGCACCGGACGCCCCGTCGAGCTCAGCGGCAGGTAGAACGCGTTCTCGTTTTCCTCTAGCCTCGCCTGCCATGCCTGCTCTTCTGACCGAACGCGATGGCCACTCGCTCATCGTCACGCTGAACCGTCCGGAACGACAGAACGCCATCAACGGCGAGATGCTCGTCCGCCTCTACGACGCCTGTGTCGAGGCCGACACCGATCCCGACATTCGCACCCTGATCCTCACCGGTGCCGGCGGCAACTTCTGCTCGGGCGCCGATCTCAAGGAGATGGCCGGCGGCCATCAGGGCGACGCCGCCGCCGACGAGATCGACGTGCAGGGCCGCCTCGCCGCCGACGGCGACCTTCCGTGGAAGGCCCTCCTCCGCACGTGGCGCCCCGCCGTCCCGATCATCCTCGCCGCCGAGGGCACGGCCATCGCCGGTGGCACCGAGTTGCTCGGCGCCACCGAGATCCGCGTCGCCGGGGCGAGCGCGAAGTTCGGCATCAGCGAGGTCAAGTGGTCGCTGTACCCGATGGGCGGTTCGGCCGTCCGCATCCCGCGCCAGATCCCCTACGCCCGCGCCGCCGAGCTGCTGCTCTGCGGCAACCACATCACGGCGCAGGAGGCCCACGACCTCGGCCTCGTCAACCACGTGGTCGAGGACGGCAAGGCACTCGAGAAAGCGCTCGAGATCGCCGGTGTCATCAACGCCAACGGCCCGCTGGCGGTGAAGTCACTCCTCAAGACGTTGCGCGAGACCAACGGCATGGAGGAGACCGAGGCGCTCACCTACGAGTTCAGCTACGGCTGGGACGTGTTCGGCTCCGAGGATGCCAAGGAAGG
>ENA-UPSM01004415-UPSM01004415.1-activated-sludge-metagenome-genome-assembly--contig:-NODE-4415-length-14906-cov-27.328328_pt1 | contig 14906 bp, 8 predicted proteins | sample MGYA00238181_ERZ773283 | MGnify/ENA primary metagenome ERZ773283 (study PRJEB29023, sample SAMN05720199) | activated sludge metagenome | isolation source: Anaerobic digester | place: Japan...
TGATAATATTTCAGGGAAAGTTAAGAAAGTAGTGGCAAAAGTGAAGATAAAGTAAAACGGAATTTGACCATTGAAAAAGTTAAATGGAATAAATATGAAAAAGATTTTTTACATTATTTTGATAATATGTCTTTGTGGTTTATTTCAGTTTCAAACTGAATCTTCAATACAAAAACTTCTTATAGGTTCTTATACAAGTTCATCTAAAAGCGACGGAATATATGTTTATGCATTCAATAGTAAGACTGGTGATGCTGAGTTAATTTCAAAAGTATCAGGAGAAGAGAATCCTTCTTATCTGACTGTAAGTCGTGATAGAAAATATGTTTATGCAGTTAATGAGGTTCGTGAAGGAAAAATAAGTTCTTTTCTGCTTAACTCGACAACAGGGGAACTTACATTTTTAAACCGTGTGAGTTCCGGTGGTGTGAGCCCCTGCTATGTTTCAGTAGATGATAATAATAAATATGTTTTCGTTGGTAATTATGGGAATGGTACTCTTTCAGCAATTCCATTGAAAGCTGATGGTTCGCTTGGAGATAATATACAAACTATACAGGAGGAAGGTAGAAGTATTAATGAAAGACGCCAAACAGGGCCTCATGTGCACTGTACGGTTCTTTCACCGGATAATAAATTTTTACTAACAAGTAACTTAGGTACCGATAGGTTGAGTATTTACAGATTTGAGGCTGGAAAATATTCCGATCCATTGACTCCTGGAGAACCTCCATATATTTCAGTAAAAGCCGGAAGCGGCCCACGCCATCTCACTTTTCATCCGAGTTCGAAATTTGTTTATTTGATCACTGAATTAACCGGGATGATAATAGCATTTGATTATAAAAATGGAAAATTGATTGAAAAACAGGAAATAACAATGCTATCACCAGATTTTGAAGGAAGTGTTGGAGGGGCGGATATTCATATTTCACCTGATGGGAATTTCTTATATGGATCGAACAGGGGCGATGCAAATGAACTGGTAATCTTTTCTATCAACAAATCGGGAGAACTTAATTATGTCGGCCGTCAGTCAACTTTTGGGAAAGGTCCACGTAACTTCGTTATTGATCCTACCGGTAATTTTCTTCTTGTGGCTAACCAGAATAGTAATGAAGTAATTATTTTCAATAGGAATCGAAAAACAGGATTACTTACTCCCTCCGGTAAGAGCATTCATTTGAATAGTCCTGTATGTTTGAAATTTTTAAACTAATAGTATTACAAAAATAAAGGTTTAAATTTTGCATATTGTAACTAATCAGTCTCTTTTACAATCGGCGATTACATTTAAAGTCTGTAAAATATTTTGATTGTTTTTTATAGCTGTGTCGATAATGGATCTCAGAATTGCGAAGTTTTCAGCGGCACTCAGTATTTTGAACTGTCCGGATATTTTTGTTTTACCCTGACATTACGGATTGCTCTTTCAGAACCATTATTATCAGGAGGCACATCAGGATGATAAAGAAAAGTAAAGACATAGTTACGATATCTGGTAATTCGCTTTTGAAAAGTAATCATCTCTTTATGTTTTGGGTCCAATAGCCCGGAATCTTACCGGACTCGAAGGTGGCATAGAACTGTTGTTGCTGTCTTTCCCTGTCTTGTATCTCTCCAACTCCTTCTTAAGAACTTCGTTCATTGCCTTCAACTGAGCAATCTCCTCAGTCTGCATCAAAATGACGCGCCTCAATTCTTCAATGATTATGTTATCAGAAGTCTTCATTTCTTACCAACTCTTACCCTACAAAGCTACTCCTGAAATCCAATATATCAAAGAACGTAATCGCCTATCTATCAACTTCTAATAATGTTTTTTGTTAATATGTGCCAGATTTTCAAAAATGTAAATCTTACAAAAAAACAAAATGTTTATTTCCTCCACTTTTTTGTTAATAACTACCTAATTCTTAACTTTACCTTATACTTTTAATTTACATTCCTACTGATTAGTTACAATAATTTTAATTTTTTATAATGACAAAAAAAGGCTTTAATAATTTCACAGTTCTCGGCGTTGCGACTATGGCTGGAATAGCCAATATATCGTGCGGTACGAAAGTGCCCGATGAACTCCCAAACATTCTCTGGATTACCAGCGAAGATAATAGCGCTTATTTTACAGGCTGTTACGGCAACACGTTTGCCACCACACCCAATATCGACAGACTGGCAAGCGAAGGCTTTCTATATACTCATGCTTATGCAACGAATGCCGTGTCGGCACCATCAAGAAACACTATCCTCACAGGCGTCTATTCAGCATCGAACGGAAATGAGAACATGAGAAGCAACTATCCGACATCTGGAATAATCAAAGGTTATCCTGAATATCTGCATCAGGCTGGTTACTACTGCACGAATAATTCAAAAACGGATTACAATACTTCCACCATTGATGCTTCGATCTGGGATGAATGTAGTAACAAGGCTCATTATAAGAACCGGCCGTCAGGCAAGCCTTTTTTTGCTGTTTTTAATATTGGTACAAGCCACGAAAGTAGTATTCACAAACAGATTCCTTCTGAAAAGTTACGGCATGATCCGAATAAGGTTACCTTACCTCCATATCATCCCAATACACCTGAGATGCGACACGACTGGGCTCAGTATTACGATATGGTTGAAAATATGGATGCAGAGGTTGGCGCATTTCTCAGAGAGCTTGACTCTCTTGGTCTGGCAGAAAACACCATTGTTTTTTATTACGGCGATAACGGCGGCGTTCTTGCTCGCAGCAAACGCTTCGTTTATGAGACGGGCACACAGATACCTCTTATCATAAGGATACCTGAGAAATACAAATATCTTTACCCTGCTAAGAAACCCGGACAGAAAGTCGACAGACTGGTTAATTTTGTAGATCTTGTTCCAACTATTCTAAGCATTATAGGCATACCTGTTCCCGACTATATTCAGGGGAAAGCTTTTCTTGGCAGCCAGAAGAGTGAGGACCCGCAATATACGTTCATGACTCGTCAGAGGATGGACGAGAGGTACGATAACGTAAGAGCAGTAAGGGATAAACAATATAGATATATAAGAAATTATATGCCATTTCGAATCACCATGCAACATGTAGATTATCTTTTCAATGCTCCTTCAGCACAGTCGTGGGAAGATGCTTACAAGGCAGGCAAACTGAATCCTATTCAAAGCAGATATTTCGAGCCGAAACCCTTAGAGGAACTATATGACACTGAAAATGATTACTGGGAGATAAACAACCTGGCAGGAGACCCTGCCTATGCCGAAGTGCTCAAAAGGATGAGGAAAGCTCTTGACGACTGGAGGATGGAAGTACGGGATGCTGGCGTTATACCTGAGACGGAATATCTTCCTCTTGCTGGCAATAAATCGCTTTACGACTATGTCAGGTCTGCTTCATGCCCATTTGAAGAATTGATAAAAGCATCCGATCTGGCTATACTTGGTGGCCCGGGTGATGTCAACACCTTTGTTGAATACCTCAAGAGCGATAACAGCGCTATAAGATACTGGGGAGCAACAGGTTTGCTGGTACAAAAAGAAAATTCCCGTCCGGCAATACCTGCTTTAAAAAAAGCTGCCTTTGATGAATCGGGTGCCGTGGCAACAATTGCAGCAGAAGCTTTATACGGTCTTGGCGAGAAGGAGACAGCAATAAAAGCTTATCTGAATATACTACAGGATACGTTAAACTATAAGATGGCTGACAGGAATTTTGCTTTGAACAGTATTGATGCTATCAATGATGCAAGTCCGGAGATGATAGCCGGAGTACTGAAACTGTATAGAGAGCTTAATACTTCCGTTCAGAGTTCTACTGGAACGACTGCACCTGGTGGAGCAATGAAAGGGTTCATTATAAACAGGTATTCCCAGTATGATGGCACAATGTCGGAATATCTGCTTAAGAAATGGGGTAAATGGGTTGAATAATTTGGTGGAGCTGGCGGGAGTCGAACCCGCGTCCAGACAAGGAGACCATACGCTTTCTACATGCTTATTCCTGCTTCATTGTCGGGAGCATCCGGGTGCAGGAAAACCCTGATGAACCTTAGTTCCTTATTTTCTCGCCCTCAGGCAGGAACAACCTTCGGGCCAGCCCCGATTTTCACGCGCCTCCTTATCGGGCAGGCTCGCGGCCAGGCCGCCCGGAAGACGTCTCGCTCCGGTACCTGGTACCGAATTAAAGCCTAAGTTACTAAACTTCGCTTAGGCTGCGAGAGCATAATTTGTTTCGCCGTTTATTCGTCTGTGACACTGTTAAAGTGACGTGTCACCACACACTGCATGCTTACATACCATCTCACATGCTGTCAAAACCATGCCAGCCCCGTGAGTTGAATAAATATAACTTATAAAGATAATAAAATTTATTTGAATATCCTATTTTGTACAAAAATCAGACCAAAATATTCAGATTGTTATCAAACTTTGTAAAGATAAAAACCTTTTTATAATTTAAAATCGTTATTTTGTCTTAGTTTTGTTAAAATATTAAAATTATATTACTAAAATCAAAATAAATGAAAAGAATTATTTTTATCTTCCTGATCTTGTTACCATTATTTATCTTTACTGGATGTAGTAAAAAATGGACAGAAGAAAATAAAGGAAATTTCTCCATTATCCATATTAAAAATGGTTCATCGCTGGGCTATTCACCATCTTCCGGCATTAAAATACTGACTGTTAATAGACTTCCTTTTAAAGATCTTAATAAAAACGGAAAACTTGATGTATATGAAGACTGGCGTCAAACTGTCGAAAAGAGAGCGCAAGACCTGGCTGCAAAAATGTCAGTCGAACAAATTGCAGGATTGATGCTTTACAGCAGCCACCAGTCAATACCTGCTGCTGAAGGCGGAATGATGGGAGCAACATATAACGGACAACCTTTCAGTTTAAGTGGCTCTAAACCATCCGACCTCACTGACCAGCAGAAAAAATTTCTCGCCGAAGATAATGTAAGACATATTCTTGTAACGAGAGTTGAAAGTCCGGAAGTTGCAGCGTTGTGGAACAATAACGTTCAGGCCTTTGTTGAAGCTCTTGGTTTTGGCATTCCCGTTAACAACAGCTCTGATCCACGACACGGTACGGAGGCAACAGCGGAGTATAACCTTGGAGCCGGCGGAAATATATCAATGTGGCCTAACTCTCTCGGTATTGCAGCCACATTTGATCCTGAGGTGATGCTTCAGTTCGGAAAAATTGCTTCAACTGAATATCGGGCACTTGGCATCACAACGGCACTTTCGCCACAGATAGATCTTGCCACAGAGCCACGCTGGGGTAGATTCAACGGTACTATGGGTGAAGACCCTGACCTCGCAACAGATATGGCCAGAGCTTATGTCGACGGCTTCCAGTCATCTGAAGTCGAATATGAAATAACAGAAGGCTGGGGCTACCGAAGCGTCAACGCTATGGTTAAACATTGGCCGGGCGGTGGTCCGGAAGAAGGAGGCAGAGACGCCCATTTCGGCTATGGCGCTTATGCAGTTTATCCAGGTAATAACCTTAAAGACCACCTGAAACCTTTTACTGAAGGCGCTTTCAAACTGAACGGTCTTACAAGAATGGCTTCCGCTGTAATGCCTTATTATACAATATCATATAACATAGATACAATCTATCACGAAAATGTCGGCAATTGTTATAGCAAGTTTATTATTACTAATTTGTTGAGGGAAAAATATAACTATGACGGTGTTGTCTGTACCGACTGGGGTGTTACAGGAGACGTCGAGGGAGTCTATCAGTTTCAGGGTAAACCATGGGGAGTTGAAAAACTTACAGTTACGGAAAGACACTATAAGGCTATTATGGCCGGAGTCGATCAATTTGGCGGCAATAACGATAAAGAACCTGTGATTGAAGCATATAGTATTGGCGTTAAGGAATATGGAGAAGAGTTTATGCGCAAAAGGTTCGAGGAATTGGCAGTGAGATTATTGAAAAATATTTTCAGAGTTGGATTATTCGAAAATCCTTATCTCGATCCTGAGGAGACAAAAAAGATTGTTGGGAATCCTGATTTTATGAAGGCTGGTTATGAGGCACAGCTTAAATCGATTGTGATGCTGAAGAATAAAAATAATATTTTGCCTCTTAAAGAAAAAGCTAAAGTATATATTCCCAAAAGAAAAGTTATTGGAGGCACCAGCTTTTTTTCTAACGAAACACGTGAAAGAATTATTGATCCTTTGAATCCGGCCATTGCCAGCCGCTATTTTAGTCTGACCGATAACCCGGCTGAAGCCGATGCAGCTATAGTAGTAATAGACAGTCCGGCTGGCGGATCAGGGTTTAACCCTGAGGATCTGAAACAAGGTGGAACGGGATATGTGCCAATTACACTTCAGTATGAAAAATATACGGCTGTTTATGCGAGAGAGAAAAGCATCGCAGGAGGAAGTCCATTTGAATCGTCTACAAATCGTTCATACAGAGGTAAATCTACAACTGCCGTCAATAGCGGCGACCTGAAACTTGTGATGGAAACACGCAAAGCTGTTGGCAATAAGCCTCTTATTCTGGTTGTAAATACCTCAAATCCTTTTGTACTGGCAGAAATGGAAAAAGTTTGCAATGCAATACTTCTCCATTTTGCTGTTCAGAACCAGGCACTGCTCGACATTATTGCTGGAAAAGCCGAACCTTCCGCAATTTTACCATTCCAGATGCCAGCAGATATGAAAACTGTTGAAGAACAACTCGAAGATGTACCACGCGATATGAAATGTTACACAGACAGTGAGGGAGATGTTTATGATTTTGGATTCGGCATGAACTGGAAAGGCGTTATTAATGATGAAAGGGTTGCCAGATATAAATGACTGGTCGCTGTAAATAAACAGCATTTTGAAATTACTATTTTTAGTATTTCAGCTATTATTAATGTTTGGAAAATTTACCCCTGTTTGCTTAAATGGACGAAAAAGAATTAATAAAGAAGCTCAGGGAAGAGGATGAGTCGGCTTTCGAATATATATTCAAAGAATATTTTCGTAGATTGTGTTTATATGCTTATCATTATTTACGAAATCAGGAAGAAGCACGTGAAGTAGTAGAGGATTTTTTTGTTGATTTCTGGGATAATGCAGAAAACATAAAAATCAACTCAACAATTAAAGGATATTTATTCAAAAGTATCCGTAACAGATGCATTAAATATATAAGACATGAAAATATAAAAAGAAAAATCATTGAGAATAATCTTTATATTTTCACTGATGATGAATTACTTGAGCCTGCTTCAGATGATTTTCCCGATGCCTTTCTAATATCGGATGAAATTGAAAATAGAATAAGCCATGAAATAAAGATGCTTCCCGAACAATGCAGAGAAGTATTTGAGTTGAGCAGGTTTGGAAACTATACTTATATTGAAATAGCCGAAAAGCTCAATATATCTGTCAATACCGTTAAAACGCAGATGGCTAGAGCTTTAAGTAAACTCCGAAATGGTTTGAGAGATATTCTACCTATTATTGCGGTTATTCTAATATTATAAAAGAATATTATACAATTTCCTGATAATGAAAATTTTTTTGTATAAAATTATTTTGCTTAATCAGGATAAAATATTTTGTATTTCTTCTTTATCCAGTACTTCTTTTTTCAAGAGGGCATCAGCCATTTTGTTCAGCAATTCTTTTTTTTCAGTTAGCATTTCTTTTGTTTCTCTGTAACATTTGTCAATAATTTCTTTAATTTCTTCGTCGATCATTTTTTCGAGATGTTCCGATCGTCTTTCGAGACCTGCTGATTGGCCAAGGAATCCGGGTGTGGAACGATTTACCAGAGAATAATTTGGAAGTTTTTCGCTCATTCCATAAACTACAATCATATTTTTAGCCAGCTGGGCAACTCGTTCAAGATCGTTTGAAGCTCCGGTTGACACCTCATTAAAAATTATATCCTCAGCGGCACGTCCTCCCAGTAACCCTTTTATTTTCCCGATAATTTCCGATTTGGTCAAAAGATAACGGTCTTCCAGAGGCATTTGTAAGGTATAGCCAAGAGCGCCCATTCCTCTCGGCACGATAGATACTTTCTGTACCTGATCGGCGCCCGGAGTGAAGTAGCCTGTAATGGCATGGCCCGATTCATGATAAGCAACTATTCTTCGTTCTTTTTCATTTATCAATTTATTTTTCTTTTCCAGACCAGCGATAATACGTTCGATGGCTGCTTCGAAATCTGACTGTGTAACTTCGTCGCGGTTGTTACGTGCGGCCAATATGGCGGCTTCGTTGCAGACATTGGCTATCTCGGCGCCGGCAAAGCCAGGTGTCTGAGCCGCAAGTTGCTTAAGATCTACTTTCGAGCTGAGTTTCAGCTTGCGTGTATGCACTTTGAATATAGCTTCCCGGCCCTTCATATCGGGACGGTCAACCAGTACCTGCCGATCGAATCGTCCTGGTCTTAACAAGGCCGGATCAAGCACTTCGGGTCTATTGGTGGCTCCTATAATAATAACGCCAACTCCGGAATCGAAGCCGTCCATTTCTACCAGTAACTGATTGAGCGTATTTTCGCGTTCGTCATAACCACCACCGTAAGCCAGATTATTACCACGGCTTTTCCCTATGGCGTCTATCTCGTCAATGAAAATTATACATGGAGCGGCAGCTTTAGCCTGTCGGAACAGATCCCTTACACGAGCTGCACCTAATCCGACAAACATCTCCACAAAGTCCGATCCGCTGAGATTGAAAAATGGTACACCGGCTTCTCCTGCTACAGCTCGTGCTAATAAGGTTTTACCTGTTCCTGGAGGCCCTACCAGCAGCAATCCCTTTGGTAGCTTGCCTCCTAATGCCGTATATTTTTTGGGGTTCTTTAAAAAATCAACAATTTCTTTAACTTCTTCAACTGCCTCGTCAACACCCGCTACATCGGAAAATTTAACTTGATTTTCAGGCCTTTCTGCAACTATTTTAGCTTTGTTTTTGCCGAAATCCAGCATTGGGTTGTTCCCCATCCGCTTGAAAATAAAACCCCATAAAGCGAATAAGAAAATAAAAGGAAATATCCAGTTTAGAAAAAAATTACGAAGTGAATTTGATTCAAACCTTCCTTCAAAATTGACATTGGCAGCCATTAACTTTGGTAAAAGCTCAGGATCAGGCAATTCCGGAATACGGCTTACAATAAATTGTCGTGCCACCTGCCTTTCAATCGACGGCACTCTTACCCTCCACGGTGCTGAAGGTGCATGAGTAATAGCCTTTTCTTCCTCCTCAACTCCTTCTATTTTGAACTCACCAATAATCCGATCATTGAAAATCACAATTTGGGATACTTTGCCTGAATCTATAGCATTCAAAAAATCTCTATAACTTAGCCTCACATTACCAGGCCTATCGGGAAATAATAGTAATTGAAGGAGGATAATCAGCATTGTGATAGTCAAAAAATATATAAAAGAAAATTTTTCAGTTTTTTTCATAACTACTTTAATTAAAATAGGACAACGTTTTTATTTAAGCGAAATTTTTCATTCCAGTTTAATTGATATACTTACCAGATACAACAACAAACACATATAAATATAAAACAATCCTTAAAAAAGGATTCAGCAATTTCCAAATTTACTCCTTTTATTGTAAATTAACGCAATAATTTTATCCTTTGTTATCCATTCAGGTAAATCGAACTTTTTAACGACATCAATGGTTTCTTTTCATATTCACGTCCTGTTGTTAAATAATTAATTAATTAGAAAAAACAACTGTAACTTTTATAAAAGTTACTTTGTATTTTTCTCAACATTTTTTAATTCGGCTTCGAGTAGAGCTTCGGCGGACGCGCAGGTCAGGTAAATTCCTCGGTGCTTGCACCGAAAGAGAGTCCAGAGCTTGCTCTGGGGTACATACCATTTGATTAAAGAGAAGCATATTTTTACTTAATTAAAGAAGTGAATTTTTTACGTTTTAGAGTTCCGCTTTTTATAACCAACAGATAATCAACTTATATATTATTTTTTAATTATTTTGTCACCCTTCGACTATTATAAAGGGTCTTATTTATGAATTAATACTATGAATATCGAGAAATTTGATACTGAAACTGACGAACTTCTTGTTAAATATTTAACAGGAAATGCTTCTGAAGATGAATGTGCTGAAGCAAAAGAGTGGATTAACAAATCGGATGAAAACAGAAAATATTTTGAGCATCTGAAATTTGTTTATATCGCAGCTAAGGGTGCAGATATGGCGGAAATGTCTGATATAGATACGTCGTGGGAAAGGGTTAAAGCAAGGCATTACAGAAATGCAGTGGAAAAGGCCAATATAAAGAGCAAAAAAGAATTACGGAGTTTTGTAATAAAAATTACTTCTTATGCTGCATTGATTACTCTGTTAATTTCATTGACTATAATTTTCCAGAACTATTTCAGATATAAGAAGGTGGTAGCGTCAAGTGAAGTATGGAATACTGTTGAAGCGCCTTATGGATCGCGAGTAAGGCTTACGCTTGCCGATGGTTCCAAAGTGTGGTTAAACGCAGGCAGTAATCTGAAATACCAGTCCTCGTTCGGCCAGATTAATAGAAAAGTTGTTCTTGAAGGTGAAGCCTATTTTGATGTGGTAAAGGATTCTTCTTTACAGTTTGTTGTAAATACAAAATACCTTGATGTCAAAGTTTACGGAACTGAGTTTAATGTAAAGGCCTATAGCGATGAAGACATTGTTGAAACAACGCTTGTAAACGGTTCTATAGAGCTTGAAGGAAGACTTCTTGCAAGAGCAGGGAAACGTTCAGTCAAACTCGAACCGAACCAGACAGCTATTTTTTACGTTAAAGAAAGGCTGTCGGAGGATACTGATAATAATACAATTTTAAAAGAAAAGCACCTGGAAGACAACAAAGTTATCGAAGTAACAAAGAACCTCGAAATAAAACCTGACGTCAATACTATAATTTATACTTCATGGAAAGATCCTGTATGGTATATTGAAAGTGAATCGCTCGAGAGTCTTGCAGAGAAATTCGAACGCCGATACAATATTAAATTTGAATTCAAGGATGAGAACCTTAAAAACTACAGGTTCACAGGAAAACTAAAAGATGAAACACTTGAACAGGTATTATTGCTGATGAAACTATCGGCTCCTATTGAATATCAAATTGAAAATAACAAGGTGATAATAAGCGAAAACAAGTATTTCAAAAAATCATACGATGAAATGCTTGTAACAAAAAGAAAATGATGTCGAACTACTAACCTTAAATGCTTATGAAAATGAACCATTCCCCGTAAAAAAGTCGCAGAATAAAATCTATTCTGCGACTCGATGCTTTTAAGTTATCTCCTGCCCTCATTATGCCAGTAATTTTACGGCAGGAAAATGTCTAATTAAAAAGCTTTTAAATTTATGAAAAAAATTATTTATTATCAATTATTATCATTCCTCCGGCTATATAAAAAAATCATAATAGTTATGAGACTTAGTGTTATTTTATTGATAGTATTTACATTGGAAGTTTCAGCAAACGGTTATGCACAGGCCAGGAGGTTTAATTTTTCGTTTACTGATGTTACTGTAAAAGATGTTTTAAAAAACATTGAATCACAAAGTGATCTAAGGTTTTTTTATAATGACGATCTGAGCGAAGTCAATCGGCGTGTAACGATTAAACAGGATAGCGTACTGATATATGATGTTTTGAAAGAACTTTTTGCCAATACAGGTGTAACTTATAAAGTGCTTGAAAACAATCTTATTGTCATATCTCCTGAAACGTTAGTACAGCAAAAGAAAATTAGGGGCAAAGTAATTGATTCGGAAACATCTGAACCTATGCCTGGAGTAACAGTACAGATTGAAGGTACCTCTATTGGGGTGGCCACAGATGCAAACGGAAATTATGAAATAAATGTTCCGGGCCCGAATAGTGTTCTTGTATTTTCGTTTATAGGTTACTCAACTCAGAAGATTACTGTTGGAGAAAAGGATGTGATAAATGTCTCAATGATTCTTGAAGCAAGAGAGCTTGAAGAAGTAGTTGTTGTTGGATATGGGGTGCAACGTAAGAGTGACGTTACCGGAGCCATATCGCAGGTAAAGACAACCGATCTTCAAAGCAGGTCGGCCGTTACAGCAGAAAAAGCAATGCAGGGAAAAGTGGCAGGAGTCCAGGTTGTTAATACTTCGGGCGCCCCAGGTAAAAGCGGTACAATACGTGTTCGTGGTGTCTCTTCGAATAATGCCGCTGAACCGCTTTATGTGGTTGATGGCTTGATTACAAATAGCATTTCAGGTATTGATCCCAACGATATCGAGTCAATAGAGATATTAAAAGATGCAGCTTCTGCAGCTATTTATGGAGTTTCATCAGGAAATGGTGTTGTGCTTGTTACAACAAAAAAAGGAAAACCTGGTGAAGGAAAGATAACATACGACTTCCAGTTAACAACGAACCAGCTTCCTAAAATTCCTGATGTTCTTAATGCTCAACAATATATCAATTATATGACTGAAGGAGGCTATCTTTCAAAAGCAACAATAGATAGTTACTGGGACGGAAAGACAGATACAGACTGGTTTGACGTTGTGTTTGAAACAGGAATAACCAACAGACATAATCTTGGATTTCAGGGCGGAAGCGATAGAATTTCATATTACTTGTCAGCCTCATATACCAACCAGGATGGAATTGTTGTTGGAGATAAAGATATTTATGAGCGAATAGGCAGCCTTATTAATGTTGATTATAAGATTAAGGACTGGCTGAAGATCGGAACAAATAACATCATTGAAAAATGGCATGTACAAACCCTCCCGGAGGCAAACGAATATGGAGGCTTGCTTGGAGCCGCTCTTACTCAGGATCCTCTTACCCCGGTTTCCTATGCTCAGGATGAATTACCCGATTATATGCTGTCCGTGCTTAACGGTGGTATCTATCCACTTTTAAGAGACGAAAAAACAGGTAGATACTGGGCATGGTCGAATATCAATATTCAGGATATGACTAATCCGATGATAATCAGAGACCAAACCGATAGCTATAACAATGGGTTTAACCTCAACGGTACAATGACGTTGGATCTGACGCCTGTAAAAGGCCTTACTCTGACTTCGAAATTTGGATACAGAATCGGATATAGTAGCAATTATACACATGCAAAGCCTTACTACGGTAACACAATCGTAAACAGAGATAAGATTCAGATTAGCCGCACTAACAGCACTTTCTACAGATATCAATTGGATAATTATGCAACTTATATGAGAAGTTTTGGTGGCCATAATATTAATTTAATGGCTGGCATGTCATACATCGAGCCTTTTTCGAATTCGACAGGAGGGTCGGTGAACGAAATAATCAAAGATAATCCGCTGTATTACGATATTGCATACCAGACTTCTACTGCAACACGAACAGTAAGTGGTTCAGAGAATCATACGGGAAGGTTATATTCGATTTTCGGGAGATTTAATTACAGCTTTAAGAGCAAATATCTTTTCCAGGCCTCACTGCGGCGCGATGCAGGTGATAGAAATTACTTCCCTGCCGAAAAAAATATTGGAATATTTCCTGCCGTATCTTTAGGATACGTAATTTCACAGGAGGATTTCTTTCCGAAAGATATCCTCATAAACAATCTTAAACTAAGAGCTTCATGGGGTCAGAACGGAACCTATTCACATCTCAGCGGATTCCTTTGGAGGGCATCAATTGCCTCTGCAGGTTCAGTGCCATATACTGAAGATATTAGTTACCAGACAGCATCGGCACCTAACAGGCTTGAAAATCCCGAACTTACATGGGAAACCACCGAACAAACAAATATTGGATTGGACATGAGAGCAATAAACGACCGTTTATCCTTTAGCTTTGACTGGTATGTGAAAAACTCAAAAGATCTTCTGGTCACAATAACTCCTCCTTACGAAACAGGAATGTCGTCGGCAACTATAAATGCCGGAAATGTAAGAAACTCGGGAATTGAACTTGAACTTGGCTGGCAGGATAGTTTTGGCGATTTTAAGTATGGAATAAGCGGTAATATAGCTACTCTTAAGAACAAAGTAACCTACCTCGATCCAAGTATTTCTCGAATAATGGGCGCATCAATGCATATCTCGACCGGCCTTACAGTGTTCGAGAAAGGATTCCCGGTATGGTACATGAGAGGCTGGGAATTCGCCGGAGTGGATGATGCGACAGGTGATCCAATATTCGTTGACCAGCTTACGGTCGATACTAACGGTGACGGAATACCTGATGCAACCGATGGAATAATAAATGATGACGATAAGGTAATGCTTGGAAAAGGGATTCCTGATTTTACTTATGGATTAACTTTTAATGCGGCTTACAAAGGTTTTGACTTCCAGATATTCGGAACCGGTCAGTCAGGAAATCAAATATATAATTGCTTTACACGCTCCGACAGGCCAAACGGGAATAAGCTTACATATTTCTATGAAGACCGGTGGACACCCGAAAATACCGATGGGACAATTCCAAGGCCAGGCGCAAACCAAATTGACTATTTCTATGCCAGCAGCGGCGTGGTATTTAACGGCTCATTCTTGAAAATAAAACAAATACAACTTGGATACACCATTCCTACAAAGTTGACTAAGAAATTGTATATCAGCAATCTCCGATTATATGTATCGCTCGACGACTGGTTTACATTTAGTGACTATATAGGATATGACCCGGAAGTGTCAACCAATGCCGGCAACGCACTCGGCATAGATAAGGGCTCCTATCCGATATCGAAGAAATTCCTGTTTGGTGTTAATCTAACCTTTTAAATAAGATAACTATGAAAACAAAATATATTCATATTATATTTTTTATAATAGCTACCCTCGGTCTTTGGTCTGTTTGGCCTACACACATAGTATACAGGTATCTACACACATGGTATACAATAT
>ENA-UPSM01004418-UPSM01004418.1-activated-sludge-metagenome-genome-assembly--contig:-NODE-4418-length-14897-cov-7.045951_pt1 | contig 14897 bp, 23 predicted proteins | sample MGYA00238181_ERZ773283 | MGnify/ENA primary metagenome ERZ773283 (study PRJEB29023, sample SAMN05720199) | activated sludge metagenome | isolation source: Anaerobic digester | place: Japan...
CGGTGGTGAGAGGCCTGGTCCTTGGGCGCAAGCTCACTCCGGCGCGCGCCGAGGAGGCAAGGATCGCTCACTTTTCCTTCGGCATCATCCGCCACGGGATCGAACCACTCGCCGAGCGAGTCTGGGAGTTGCGCCACCAGTTCACCGCCTACGACGCGGTCTATCTGGCGCTGGCTGAGGCTCTGGAGGCGCCGCTTCACACCTGCGACGCGAAGTTGGCAGCCGGAGATGCGGCCACTGTCATCGTCCATCCAGGGACACGCTGACTCGCCGTGTCGGGGTGTGGCCTCTGGCGATTGCTCTACGGCGATCTTGGGACCTCCCACGCGATGTCCTCGAGGAGCGCATCCTGAACCTGTTGTCGACCAACAACGTCGCGGTGATCGCCACCATGAACGGCGACGGCAGTCCGGTGGCACCCCAGTGCGCTACGTCAGCCTCTGTTTCGAGATCTTCTACACGAGCTGGAACGAGTCGGTGAAGTCCCGCAACCTGCAACGGCTACTGGGAGGCCGTGCGGTGGCAGTCAGATCATGTCGAACGAGGCCGCTCACTTGACCGTGCCGCCGTCCGATCCTCGGACGATCATCGCGCCGCAGCGGATCCTCTACACCCAACACTGGCTCCGGCGCGACGGTTACCGACCGAGACAGACGTGGAGGGAGGGCGACGGGTTCAGTGTCATCGCCCTCGCCGAACCTGACCATGGGTTGCTCGGGCCGCCGACGGTCGGCTCATCACCGCGGCCACCGCCAGGGCGATGAGGATCAGGCCGCCGGCAACGAAGAGGATCCCGGAGCGGTCCAGGGGCGTGGCGGTGCCGTCGATCACTTTCACCACATGGCCACCAACCCCCTGCGCAGCCGCGTCGAGGCCGACCAAACCGAGCACGACCGCGCGCCAGATCCAGGACAGGCGCGGCAGCACGGCGACCACGACTGCACCGATCACCGCGACCATGGCGAGGTTGGTCCAGCCGCCGGGCTCCGGGTGGCCGAAGGCCTCGTCCGCGTTGTGCACGAGCATCAGGATGATCGCGAGAACCACTGGGAGACTCCCCGTGGCTCAAGGGCGGCGGTCACGGCGCTCGCCCATCATCGGCGGGGAGGAAGGCGGCCCACGCCCGTTGGTCCCACTTGTACGTCCACGCCTCGTCCACCACACCGTCGACCAGATGGAGCAGGAGCACCCAGTGGTCGTCGAGGCTGCGGGTGCCGTCGCTCGCGGACGTACGCGCAACGAGGGCTGCCCGATCGTGGCTGGCGAGGATGTCGAGGACGCGCATCTGCGTCTGCGGGGCGTGGTCCTCCCCGTGCAAGTAGGCCAGGACCGCCGGGATGCCCACGTAGTCGCCGGCCGTGCCGTCGAATCCTGAACTGTGCCAACGGATCTCGGGTGACATGCCGGACGCGATCGCCTCACTGTCCCCGGACGCGAAGGCCGTGAACAGGCGCGCGACGAGCTCGATGTTGGGATGTGTCATGGCCCTGCCTTCCTCATCAACCTTACTTAGTTAGAATGATGGAACCGCCGCCGCCGCTCGTCAAGACCCCAAGGAGCCCGTATGCCGTCCGCCTCGCGACCCTTCCACCGTGGGCTGGACCGGGCGACCGTCGTTCGGGCCGCCCTCGTGGTCGCCGATCGTGACGGGGCCTCTGCCCTCACCATGCGCCGGGTCGCGGCCGAGCTCGAGGTCGAAGCCGCCTCCCTCTATGCCCATGTCCGCAACAAGGACGACATGGTCGCCGGCCTTCTCGACCTCGTCCTCGACGCGATCGAGATCCCGGCCCCCGGCCCCACAACCCGGGATTGGCTCCTGGCCGGCCTCACGGCATACCGGAGAACGCTGCTCGACCACCCGGGTGCCTTCGCGCTCATGACCAGCCGAGCCACGATGTCCCCCGCCCAGTTCCGCCTCGTCGATGCCCTCATCGGCGTCCTCGAGGAGGCCGGCCTCTCGACCACTGACGCCGTGCTCGGCGAGGTCACGCTCGTCGCCTACGTCCTCGGCTTCGTCACCCAGGAGTTGGGGAGGTCGCCGGCCATCGGGCCCGACACCCTGCGGCCGTACCCGGCACTCCAACGCGCGGTGCCCGCACTGGTCACGACCCCGGTCGACGACCGCTTCACCCGCGGAATCGACACCATCCTGCGTGGGCTCGGTATCGCGACCTGATTGCGTTGGGATTGATCGGGGCAATCATCAATGACCTGCGCGCCAACGGGGTGCCCATCGATCGGGTGGTCTTGATCGGCGGAGGGGCGAGATCCGAGGCCGTACGCCGTATTGCACCCGCTGTGTGGGGGCTCGATGTCGACGTGTCGGCAACGGCCGAGGTCGTCGCAGACGGGGCAGCGCGCCAGGCGGCATGGGTACTCTCCGGAACTCCAGATCCACCCCCTCGGTTTGCGACGGACAAGAAGGCTTACACCGCCGAGCCCACGCCCCAGGTGCAGCGGGCCTTCTCCGTCGCCGCCACCGCAGTCGAGCTGACCGAGGGCGACAAGACGGGCTGATCCGTTGGAGCATCGTCTTTGCACTTCGACCGGGCCAAATGAGTCACCTGACGTGGTTGTGGGGCGACCGGTAGAGGTCAGGCCGGGTGGCCCTCATGGGGTGGCGGTGCCGTAGAGCGCGCGGGCGTGCGCGCCATACGCCCGCCTGCCCAAGATCGAGACCACCTTGCGCACGAGCAACGGGGCGCCGGCCATCATCGAGGCGATCACGGTGGGATCGCCCTCGTAGAGGAACATTCCGAGGGCGAGCGTCCGCTGCTTCGGGGGCACCGAGGTGCGTCCGACCACGCTGAGGGCGGCCCATTCCTCGTGGGTCAGCAGGGTGGAGACGAGGGGCAACAGGCGGCGCTCCTCGAAGTCCAGATGCGCCTCGAGACTGCGGTGCACGCTCCCGATCCCCTCGGCGGTTGCCGCGCGATCCTCGGTGTTGGCGGTCGTGGCCCAACGATCCAGGGCTGCGACCGTTGTCTCGATGACCCGAGCCAACTCCTCATGCTGCCCCTCACCCTGGTCGATGAGAGCGACTTCCGCGAGCGTTGCCCGCGCGCGCAGCGGCGGCCACAACAGGGTGTCCTCTGACTCATGGTGGTGGTGCAGCATGTCGAGCATGAAGCGCACGTGATCCACGACCGGCCGCGCGCGGCGCACGTCACCCTGGGGGACGGCCCGAACGGCGTCAGGGAGGAGTCGGAACTCGCGCAGCATGGCGGTGTGGACGACGATCATTTCGCGCACGTCGACGGCGTCGTCGGTTGTTGTCATCCATCGAGTGTCGCCAGACGCAGCCGACGGGGACATCCCGGAAATCTGGGATCTTTGCTCGGAAAGGGCCGCTCGGGTCGGTGCGGACCCGCATCATGGAGCGATGACCACCGTGGCCCACGGAGTGGGCGAGCGACTCGACGAGCGACTCGGCGAGAGACTCGGCGAGAGACTCGGCGACCGGGTGCAACGCATCCCCGCCACCGATCTCCGAAGCTATGTCCTCGCGGTTCTGGAGGAGATCCATCGCGTCGTCCCCAGCACCTTCTCGTGCTTCGGTGTCGCCGACCCGGCCACGGGCCTGCTCGCCTGCTCGATCAAGAGTCAGGAGCCACCGTGCAGCGACGAGGAGATTGTGCTCCACGAACTCGCCGGCCCGGACGTCAACCAGTTCGCCGACCTGGCCCGCCGTGCCGACCCGGTGGGCTCCTTGTGGCTCGACACCGACGGCCACCCTGAGACGTGCCACCGATTCGCCGACTTTCTGGCGCCTCGACGGACCAGGGACGCCACGGGCCGCTGGGTGACGATTCGGGCGGCACCGATGTCGGACGGGGCCACCGTCGTGCTCAGCGTCACCGCGACGAGCGCCGTCGAACTGTTCCCTCTGGCCACCGGCGCCTTCGGACTCACCCGGCGCGAGCAGGAGGTCGCTGACCTCGTGCTCCAAGGAGCATCCACCGCGGCGATCGCCAAGGCCCTCGTCCTGTCGCCGCACACGGTTCAGGATCACCTGAAGTCCATCTTCCGCAAGTTCGGGGTCGCGAGCCGCCGCGACCTCGTCGCCCGGTTCATCGGCAGTCAGTGAGTGCCCTGCTTGGTCCCGGGCATGAACTGGCCGGCCACGCGCTGCTCAAGTCTCTCCACGGTCGCCCGAAGGCGTTGCATCATGGCGGCCGACGGCATGACCGTGCCGGACCGGTAGGTCGACAAACGGCTGCGTGAGGTCCCCACGCGGTTGGCCAGCTCGGACACGGTGAGCCCCGAGCGGGTGATGAGTTCTGCGACCTCGGCGCCGACGACCGTCCGCTCGCGCTCCTCGGCCTGCCGACGTGCTCGATCGATGGCTCGCTCGAGCAGTGGCCCCACCCCATAGGGCTGCTCGTAGCCCAAGTAGTCCTCCACTTGGCGGGCCACCGGACCCCAGGGATCGTCGTCGATCGCCGTGGTCAGCATCAACCAGTCCCGGATGGTCCCCCGTTCGATGATCGTGACGATGGCCTCATAGGGCCACGTCTCGACGGGCGAGGCGGGGTCGACGTCGACGTTGCGGAAGGACACGGTCATGACCGGCCCTCCAGCAGATCGACGATCCCATCAGCCAGCTCGTGACAGGCGTCCACCACCGATGACCAGGACTGCCACCGCGGGGCCAGTCCCTTGTAGTCCTTCAACTGCCTGGTCACTCGGGAGTCGCGGGGGTTGGGCTCGGAGAGGCGTTGCACCAACGCCGTGAGGACCGAGTCCTCCCCGTCGGATCGGTCGCGGTAGTAGGTGTCGAGGGCGGACAGGGTCCCGATGGCGTCCACATGACCCATGCGGTCCGCGAGGGCCACCGTGTCCACGTAGTCACGCACATGGTTGCGTTGCACGACGAGGTAGGCCTTGACGCGCAGGCATTCGGGGAGGGTGGGCACCCGGAGCGAGTGGCCATCGATACTGACCTCGGCAACCTCCAGCGGACGTACGCGGCGCAACTGCCTGAGTCCCGCCTCGACTCCATCGAGCGATCCGAGGAGGGTGAGCGGTGGCGAACTGGCGCGCACGCTGGTGACCCAGCCGTCGGTTGACTCGACCGCCTCGACGATCTCCGCGTAGCGCTGGACCAGGTCCGCCACGACGTGGTCGTGGTCGAAGGACTCGCGGTGGCCGGCATGAAAGGCCGCCGCGGACCCTCCGACGAGCACAGCGTCGGGAACGATCTCCTGCAACTTCGCTGCAGACGCGAGGACGTCGGCAAGTCTGGTTGGCCGAACCACCTACGCATCGTATCAGATCCGATACCTGCTGTCCGCTATGGACTGGTTTCGACCGGTGCAGAACGCCCGCCCAGCGCTCCCCGGGTGGCGAGCGTCAGACCACCCACCACCGCGACCCCGATGACCGACCCGAGTGCCATGAGGATCGCCCCGATCATGAAGAGACCGGTCTGATCCGGCATCAGCAGGGCCACGACGACGAAGGCAACGACGAGCGCGAGCGGGATGGCCCACAGCGCGGTCAAGAAGTGCCCACGCCAACTCGCCCACACGGTGAGCCCGACGACCACCGCACCGAGCAGCAGCACCTGCCACGCCTCAAACGGCCCGGACACCTCCTGGGTGACGGGATCGACCTGATAGGTCCGATCCCAACCCAGCAAGCCGGCATACGCAATCGCGGTCCCTACGAAGAGGATGGCCGCCACACCCCACCTGTTCCCCATGCGACCAGCATGCCGTCCGCGCCGACCCGCGGACAGGGAACGGCAGGTGTATGCCGTGTGCGCGCTTTGAGGGCCGGACGTGTCACTCCCAGCCGGGACAGATGACGGCCTGGCCCCGCAACTCGCCGCGTTCCATCGCGGCGAGTGCGCTCCCCGCTTGATCGAGCCCCATGATGCGGTCGATGGCGGGGATGACGTCGCGCGCCTCGAGGTGGGCGGCGAACTGGGCGCATCGGTCCGAGGTCACGCCCGAGAAGAGCCAGCCGAGATCGCGACGGCTGAAGCGATTGACCACGGACGCCCAGAGGTTGCGCTCGATGCCGCCCAGCAGGGGGCCGCCGCCCTCGCCGCCGACGATGACGAGTCGGCCGGCCGGGGTCAGGGCCGAGCGGAGACTGCTGAGGGATCGGTTGCCGGCGATGTCGATGATCAGGTCGAAGGGCCCGCCCATCTCTGGCAGCCCGGTGGTCCGGTAGTCGACAGTGTGGTGCGCTCCCAACGCGGTGACGAAGTCGCGCTTCGCGTCGCTGCAGGCCGCAGTCACTTCGGCACCATGCCCGGCGGCGAGCTGCACGGCGAAACTTCCGACGGCCCCCGAACCGCCCAGGACCAGGACCCGTTCCCCGGCCCGCACCCGTCCTCGGGTGACCACCGCGTCGAAGGCGGTCAGCCCGGACACCCCGACGGTCGCCGCCTCGACATCACTCACCGACGCCGGAGTGGGCGCCACGGTCGTCACGGCCGCGACGGCGAAGTCCGCGAACGACCCACTGGCCGTCCCGAACGCTCGGTCGCCCACGGCATACCCGCTCACGCCGTCGCCGACGGCGACCACCTCTCCGGCGACCTGCTGACCGAGGACGGGCAACCGCGGCCGGCGGACGCCGAACGCGAGCCGAGCCAGCAAGGGCCGCCCGGTGAGGAGGTGGTGCGTCGCCCGGTCGAGCCCAGCGGCAGCCACGCGCAGGAGGACCTCACCGCTCCCGGGGTCTGGGCGTGGCACCGCCTCGACCGTCGCGACGTCGGGACCGCCGTACCGGCGCCTGGTGACCGCCTTCATCGTGGCGGGCAGGCCGTCGTCGTGGCGGGTGAGGGTGGTCGGGGTTTCGCTGGACGGTGCTGACATGGGGAAGCCTCCTGAAGCCATACGCAGTAAGGTTTGCTACCGTAGCATTACGTCGTAAGGAATGGCAATTGGTCAGGAGTCGCCGTGCCACCCCGCAAGCTCACGCCCGAGACCGTTGTCGTCGCGGCGATCGCCCTCGCCGATCGTCAGGGCATCGAGGCCCTGACGATGCGCGCGCTCGCGCGGGCACTCGGGGTGGAGGCGATGTCGCTCTATCACCACTTCGCGGGCAAGGACGCGCTCCTCGACGCGATGGTCGACGCGGTGTATGCCGAGATCCACCTCCCCGACGAGGCTGGGCCGTGGCGCGAGGAGTTGCGACGCCGGTCGATCTCAGTCCGGACCGTCCTGACCGCCCATCCTTGGGCACTGCCGCTCATGGAATCCCGTCGCACGCCGGGCCCTGCGAATCTCGCCTATCACGACGCAAACATCGCCTGCCTGCGAGCGGCTGGGTTCATGCCGGAGCAGGTTGCCCACGCGTATGCCGTCATCGACGCCTTCGTCTACGGCTTCGTCCTGCAGGAGGCCACGCTCCCCTTCGAAAGCGGTGAGGAGGCGGCCACGATGATCGTGGAGGACGCCTTCGGCGAGGCGTTGCAGACCTACCCGAACATGGCGTGGTTCGCGCAGAACGTGATCCTCGCGCCGGGCTACTCGTTCACTCGTGAGTTCGAGCCGGGCCTAGACCTCGTCCTGGACGGGATCGAGGCCAGGCTGCCTCGACCCCGCTGAGAGAACGTATTCGGACGCACCACAGGGTCGTGATCGGACGTGCATGGCCCCGCGCTTCAGCGCGCTCGGCTGACCTCGTCGAGCGGCTGTCCGGCTGAGGCCTTTCGAGTGTTGATCCTCCCTTTCACAGGTCATCGATTCACAGGCCATCGATCACCGACCGGATCCAGTGACTTCGCGGCGCCGACCGGCGGCAGCGCTTCAGGCGTCACGCCGACCACCGGCTCGTCTGGAACGATCGCTCGTCGCCGGCGGACGGTCCAACAACGAGGTCGCCTTGTCTCGTCACGCGGGGACCGACGCGCCTGCCTGAAGTGCATCACGGGTGGCGCCACCCGAAGGCTCCTCAGTCGTGAAACTTGGTCCGTGTACTCTAAGTGCATGGCTGTCAAGACCATCACCATCGACCTCGAGGCCTACGACCGCTTGAGCAGGCTCAAGGACGGGGATTCGTTCTCGCAGGTCATCAAGAAGTACTTGCCTGCGCGGGGTGCCAGCGCCGGTGACCTGCTCGAGTCGCTCTCTCACGCGGACGTGAGCGAGGCGACGGTGGACGCCGTCGAGGATGTCGTTGCGAAGCGGCGGAAGCAGCCAGTTCGAGTGCCCAGTTGGTGATCCATCTCGACACGACCTTCCTCGTCGACGCGATCCGCGAGAGCCGTCGAAAGCAGCCAGGTCCCGCCCTCCGCTGGCTCGCCGAGAACCAGACGGAGCAACTCGCCATGAGTGCCTTCGTTCGCGCGGAGTTGCTGGTGGGAGCTGAACTGCATGCGGAGCCCGACCGAGAACGACTCCGGGTCCTGAAGATCTGCGGCGACCTTCCAGTGGTGACTCCGGGCCCCGGCATGGCTGACACCTACGCCGCTGCTGCAGCGGCCCTCATCCAACAGGGACGTCGCATCGCGACGATGGATCTGCTGATTGCGTCGACCGCGCTCGATACCGGCGCGGCCCTGTTGACCGCGAACCGCAAGCACTTCGAGCGAATTGTCGGCCTCCGCGTCATCAGTTATTGACCGTTTTCGACCGCTCCCGCACGACCGCCCATCGCGCCACGGGCAGCGAGCGTCAGCCCACCGAGGACGGCCACGCCGATGACGGACCCGATTGCCATGAGGATCGCCCCGACCATGAAGAGCCCGGTCTGATCAGCCATGAGCACGGCCACGATGACGAAAGCGACGACCAGCGCGAGAGGTATCGCCCAGAGCGCGGTCAGGAAGTGCCCCTTCCAACTCGCCCACACGGTGAGCCCGACGACCACGGCGCCGAGCAGCAGCACCTGCCACGCCTCATAGGGCCCGGACACCTCTTGGGTGACCGGATCGGTCTGGTAGGTCCGATCCCAACCCAGCAACCCGGCATACGCAATCGCGGTCCCCACGAAGAGGATGGCCGCCACACCCCACCTGTTCCCCATGCGACCAGCATGCCGTCCCCTCCGACCCGTGAACAGGGAACGGCAGGTGTATGCCGTGTGCCCGGCTTGGCGGGATGCCGACTACTTCGTGAGGACTTGGGTGATTCCCTCGCGGTAGGTGGTGACGCGGAAGTCGGGGAAGCGCGTCGTGAACTTCGTGGCGTCGGAGATGTTGTCGCCGCGGTAGCGGGGGAGCAGTTCCTGGACCTCCTTCATCTCCGGGATGAAACGCCCGCCGACGCGGAAGGCGAGTTCGGGCAGGACGGTGTAACCGAGGTTGCGACTGGTGACCTCCGAGGCGATCGCGATGAGTTCCTCATAGGTCTTGCGGTCCTGGTCGATGGGCAGATGCCACGTCTGGCCGAAGGCGTCCGGGGTGTTGCCGAGGAGCGCAAGGGCTCGACTTGCGTCGGGGGTCCAGATGAGGCTCCGCTTGGTCGTGGCACTGATTGGCACGAGCGGCCGCTTCCCAGCCCGGATCCGTTCGAATACAAGGGTGTTGGTGTAGCTCTTGGTCGGCGGTGGCCCGTAGAACTCCGGCGCTCGCCCGATGAGAGCATCGACCCGCCCGCCCGCGATGGCCTCGAGCAGCATCCTCGCCATCTCGGCCCGCACCGCGCCCTTGCGTCCGCCCGGCTCGAACGGCGTCGACTCGGTCTGTCGCGCTGACGTGCCGGGATACATGTAGGTGTTGTCGAAGAAGACGAGCTTGGTGCCGTGCGCGGCGCACGCATCGATGACGTTGCGCATCATCACCGGGAACTGTCGCTCCCACAGGTCGGAGTCCAGCGGCAATCCGACGGTGAGATAAGCGATCTCGCTCCCTGCCACCGCCCGGTTCGTGGCGGCTGGGTCGGTGAGGTCGGCAGCGAGCAGTTCGTCGGTCTTGTTGACTCGTGCGGGCTTGCGGCTGACGACGCGGATGTCCTGGGTGTGGGTCCGGTGGAGTTCGCGGATGAGTTCGTCGGCGATCGGGCCGCCGGCGCCGAGGACGGTTTGCATGGTGGCTTCCCTTGATGGTGTATGCCGGGTGCTTGGCACTCCGTCTATGTTAACATTGTTCACATGAAGGTGAAGGCGACCCGCTCCTATCACCACGGTGACCTGCGATCCGCGCTTCTGTTGTCTGCCAACGAGATGCTCGAGACAGATGAGCCGCTCTCCCTCCGCGCCCTGGCCCGTCGGGCCGGCGTTTCACCCACCGCGCTCTATCGCCACTTCGAGGACAAGGAGGCCCTCGAGTCGGCGCTCGCGGTGCAAGGTCTGCGTGACCTCTTCGCCGAATTGACTGCGGGCAAGGAACCGAGGACCGGGAAGGACGTCACCGAACTCGGCGTCCGCTACGTCCGGTTCGCGCTCCGCCGACCGCAGCTCTTCAGGCTGATGTTCGGGCGTCCCTGCGACGACCAGGACGACGAGCGAGTGCTTGCTGCAGCCGCGCTCCACGACCACCTGGCGGTGCTCATGGCGCGGATCTTCCCGAACGCCAAGGCCGACGATCTCGCGACCGCCGGTTGGGGGCTCGCCCACGGGCTGGCCTTCCTGCACCTGGACGGAAAGCTGCCCAACGACAAGCCGCGCGCGATCGACCGACGGGTGCGGACGGCATACGCCGCCGTTCTTCCCATCACCGACTGACGCCAATCAACAGCCGAGACAAGGGAACTCATGCCCAAGCGCATCCTCATCGTCGTCACCAACGTCGATCGCTACGAGTCCGACCCCTCCCACCCGACCGGTCTGTGGCTCTCCGAACTCACCCACGCGTGGGACGTCTTCGAGAAGCACGGCTTCGAGCAGACGCTCGTCAGCCCGGCCGGCGGACGTTCTCCGCTCGAGCCGAGATCACTGAAGTTCCCCAACTACGACGCGTCGGCGAAGGCCTGGCACTCCGACCCTGAGCGGATGGCCCTGCTCGAGACGACGAAGAGCCCCGACGAAGTCGACTCGGCCGACTACGACGCGATCTACTTCACCGGCGGTCATGCGGTGATGTTCGACTTCCCGGGGAGCGAAGGCCTGCAGCGGATCACGCGTGAGATCTTCGAGCGAAGGGGCATCGTCGGCGCGGTCTGTCACGGCTATTGCGGACTGCGCGACACCAGGCTCTCTGACGGCAATTACCTTGTGGCAGGCCGGAATCTGACCGGATTCTCGTGGCACGAAGAGGTCCTCGCGCGGGTCGACAAACTCGTGCCCTACAACATCGAGGCGGAGATGAAGGAGCGCGGTGCCCTCTACTCCAAGGCGCTGATCCCCTTCGTGTCCAACGCTGTCGTCGATGGCAACCTCGTCACCGGGCAGAACCCGGGATCAGCCAAGGAGACCGCGACCAAGGTCGCCGAACTCCTCTGACTGACCGCGGCGGCCACCACGGATCGGGCTTCACACCTTGATGACGTCGAGTGCTCCCAGGTCACTCAGCGCGTCGAAGTCGTCGTCCTGACTGACCACGGGCAGGTCGTTGGCGATGGCGATGGCCGCGATCCACAGGTCGTTGACGTTGACTCGTCGTCCGGCGTCGCGCAACCGGACTCGCAATTCGGCCCACACCTGGGCAGAGCGGACGTCAACAGGCACCACTTCGGCGTCCAGTGCCACCTGCAAAGTGACGAGCCGACGCGAGCGCGAGATGCTGTCGCCGGCTGCGAGGACGCCGGCCTGCAATTCGGCAATGGTGATGACACTGACCAGGGCTTCGTCGGGCAGGAGATCCCGAGCAACGGTGCGGCCCAGTTCGGCGGAGATCCAGACGCTCGTGTCGAGGAGCGCCCGGGTCGGAGTCGTGCTCACACCAGGTCGCCGAGATCGTCGGTTGTGCCCTCGGAGATCCACGCCATGTCCGCCGCCAGAGCGGCATCCGGGCGCTGCCGGTCGAGGAGTGCGAGCAACTCGTCCTTGGGCACCGCGGGTCGGCGCTGACTGCTGACTCGATGCAACTCCGCCACCGGTCGTCCGTGGACGGTCACGGTGTAGACCTCGCCTCGAGCCACACCGTCAAGGACGGTCGCGGTGTGGTTGCGGAGGTCCCGCGAGGCAATGGTCGGCATGTGCGCAAATGTAGCACTCCGTGCACATCAGTTGCCTCAGCGCAGGACGCAGGGAGTGAAGTCGATGCGCTGGCCGGGATCCCCGGACTGGGTGCCGAGCACGGGCGCCTCGGCCGCAGTCCGCGTCGCCAACGCCGGCCACCACGGCGACGCCGCGGCACTCGAATCCGTGGGATCGGTTGGCTCGTCCGGACGCAGGACGCGCACCGCCACGCCCGCGCACTTGGCCTCCGCGAGGACGCGTTCGACCGGCTCGGTCCACGCGTGCGGCGCCAGGCTGAACAGCCCCCAGTGCACCGGCACCATGACGTCGGTGCCGACGCGGCGAGCCGCCTCGACCGCGAGCTCGGGGCCGTAATGGACGTCGGGCCAGTGCTCGTCGTACTGCCCGGCCTCGACCAGCGCGACGTCGAACGGTCCGAGCCGCGCGCCGATCTCCGTGAGCTGCTCGTGGAAGCCGCTGTCACCGGAATACCAGACCCGGTGCTGCGGACCGATCAGTGCCCAACCGGCCCACAGCGTCTCGTTGGCGCTGGGATTGAGGCGACCACTCTGGTGGCGGGCCGGTGTCGCGTGCACCGCCACGTCGCCGACGGAGGTCTGCTCCCACCAGTCGAGTTCGCTGACCCGCTCCGGGGCCACGCCCCACCGCTCGAGATGCGCGCCGATACCCAACGGCACGACAAATCGGGCCTGTGTCGCCGCGAGTTCCCTGATCGTCGCCATGTCGAGGTGATCCCAATGGTCGTGACTGATGACGACCGCATCGATCGGCGGCAGATCGGCCAGGGCGATCGTCGGCGCGTAGAAGCGCTGCGGCCCGGCAAAGGACACCGGCCCTGCCCGCTCGCTCCAGATCGGGTCGGTCAGGATCCGGACCCCGTCGACCTCGAGGAGGGCCGACGAGTGCCCGAACCAGGTCACCCGAAGACCGCCCGGTGGCGGCGTCTCGTATGCCGTGGGGTCGGTCTCGACCACGTCCACCCGTCCCGCTGGCGTCGCCTCAGTCGAGCCGCCGGTTGCCGACTCCCACAGGGCGCCCCAGAAGTCGATCCAGATGTCCTGGGCGTTGCGGAATGAGCCGTCGCGGAAGTGCGTCGAGGCCTCGACCCGCTCGCGGCGCTCTCCATCCGGGCTGGCGCCGAAGGGTGCGGTCCGGGTGTAGCCATAACCAGCTGCGGCCACGACCGTCAGGACCCCCAAGGTGATCAGCCCGCGCCGACGCCACCGCCGACGTCGGGCTTGGCGCGGCTGAGTGCTCGTCATGTCGGGCATCGTGACACGGCCCTGAGTCAGTCCGGGGCCAAGGAGGCGGGGTGCATGGTCAGCCTGATGACCCTTGCGACCTGATCGAGGTCTCGGTCCTGGGCGAGCACGGTGTGCCCACCACGCAGCGCCACAGCCGCGATCATGCAGTCCAGCAGTCCCCGCGGCGTGACGCCGGCACGACGGCAGGCCCGGTAGATCGTCACAGCTCCGTTGAAGTCGGTGACGGCGTCGACGCGGGCCAACGGAAAGCGCAGGAGCAGTCGCCTCAGGTCGTTCTCCCGAGCAGCGCTCTTGGCTCCTGCGCACACTTCCATGACGACCGGCTCGGTGACCGCGATAGGGCCGTTGCCCGCGATCAATTCGGTGAGGGCGCGATCGACGGGGCTGCCCGTGGCGCGGTCGAACTCCACCCACGCCGAACTGTCGACGAGGATCACGCGACGTCAGCCGGTGCCGAGTCCTCGGGAAGGGAGTCGATCGCCGCGGCGCCACGCATTGCAAGTGCCTCGTCGCGCGTCATCGGGTCCCCGGCCAGGTGTCGCAGCGCGAGGTCGACCGCTTCGGTCTTGGTCCGCACCCCGAATCGATCGATGATCACGTCGACAAAGTCGTTCTCGATCTCAATGTTCGTGCGCGTGCGAGCCATACACGTACTTTACACGTGGTTCGAGAACTTGACTGCCTAATGATATTAGGAGAAGTATCGCGACCATGGGCAAGGTCGCCGAGCGCCGAGCGCGCACCATCGACGCGATCGTCGCCGCCGCCGTCGACGTCATGGGGGAGACCGGCGCGGCCGGCTTGTCCCTCGGGGAGGTCGCCCGTCGAGTGGGCATGCGCACCCCGTCGCTCTATGGCTACTTCGCCTCCCGCAGCGCCCTCTGCGACGAGATCTTCCGCCGCGGCTGGATGTCCTACCGCGACGACATCGTCGCCGGAGCCGGACTCTCACCCGACACGGACGTCGTCGCGTTCCTCTCCGACTTGTTGACGGCCGCCGTCGACTGGGCCAACTCCCATCGCGCCCACGCCGAGTTGATGTTCTGGCGCCCGATCCCGCACTGGCAGCCCTCGCCCGAGGCGTTTGAGCCGGCCATCGAGGTCTTGGCCGACGCGATCGCCAGCTTTGCGCGGGCCAAGGACCTCGGCCTGCTCCGCCACGATGTCGACGTCGACGAGGTCGCCCAGGCCTGGGCCGTGCTCGTCGCTGGCGTCATCAGCCAGCAGTTGTCCAACGAGCCGGGTGTTGCCGCCGCTGACGGCCGCGCCTCTCGCCACGCGGCGGCGCTCGCCGCCATGTTCGTCGCGCACTACGGCCGACACTCCCGAGAGGACACCCCATGAATGCCACCACCCTGGCCCGCGCCGCTTCCCTCCCGCAGACCGATCGCGGCGCCGCCCGCCGCGGCTTGGAGGAGGAGTATGCCGTGCTGCTGGCCACCGTCTCCGGCTTGACCCCCGAGGACTGGCGGCGACCGACGGACTGCACCGAATGGACCGTGCGAGACCTGGTCGCTCACCTCGCCGGCTCGGCCGAAGCCGGTGCGCGGGTGTCCACGAACCTCCGGCAGTTCGCCGCCACGGTGCGTGGTG
>ENA-UPSM01004423-UPSM01004423.1-activated-sludge-metagenome-genome-assembly--contig:-NODE-4423-length-14886-cov-5.353314_pt1 | contig 14886 bp, 14 predicted proteins | sample MGYA00238181_ERZ773283 | MGnify/ENA primary metagenome ERZ773283 (study PRJEB29023, sample SAMN05720199) | activated sludge metagenome | isolation source: Anaerobic digester | place: Japan...
AAGGCGTGGATGTTCCCGGTCGACGAAGACCGCCTTGCGGGGGGCCTCCAGGCCGAACGGCCGTTCGGACCAGACCAGCACGAAGGTCTCTTGGCCTTGGGAATCGTAGAGTTCCCACACGCGTGGCAGCGGACCCGAGCGCAGCGCCGCGGCGCTGTCGCCCTGCAGCGGCCAGTGCTGCGCCATCTCGCCGCGGGAATCGATCGAGAAGACGGCCGCCCACGCGAGGTCGGCCGGAACCGAGACCACGAGCCGGGTGCCGGCGGCGAGGGTGTCGGAATCCGTCACCGGCGCGAGCGTGCCGCCGGGCGATGTTTCCCTCTGGATGACAAGATCCGCGGTTCCTTTGGAGCGCCATCCGGCGTCCGCCGATGCCACCTGGGGGTCGGGGAGCGCGGGCGTCCTCGCGCCGTTCGCGGATGGCGTCGACGCGGGGGGCGTCGCCTGCGACCCTTCGGAGGTCGGAGGGACGGGGGCGCTCGCGGGCCGACCGGATTCGTCGATCGGCGGCGCCTCGGGGGCGGGAGGCACGATCGCGAAGAACAGCGCCAGCGACGCGGCCAGGACGGCGCCTCCCCAGGCGGCCCTGGATGGCGCGGAACGCGACGCGCGCGAGGCGGATTCGACGCGCGAAGCGGATTCCCTGCGGCGGCGCACTTCCGCCGCGAACCGGTCGGGCGGCAGTTCGGACAGGATCCGTGCATCGGATTCCGCAAGCGACGCCTGGACGGAGGCCGAACCGGGTTCGGCGGCGCGCAGGTCGGCCTGCGTTCGCGCGTGCGGGGGGACTTCGCCAAGGTGCATGCGTTCGTCGAGCCAGTCGGGTCGTCTGTTCATGCCGTCGCCTCCTGGAGCTTGGCGCGTTCCCGCAGGACGCGCAGACGTTTTCTGACACCGGAGACCGACAGCCCGGTCTCGGAAGCGACCTGCTCGAGGGTGAACCCGTCCAGGTAGTGGAGCACCGCCATGACGCGTGTGGACGCCGGCTCGCGGTGGAACAGGCGATCCAGGACCGAGCCCCATTCGAACCCCGCGTGGCCTTCGTCGCAGGATGCGATGGAGTTCAACAGTTCCTCGTCCCGGTCCTGGGGGCGCCGCGCGCGTTCCCGCAGGCGGTTCAGGCAGTGGTTGGTGGCCATGCGGTAGAGCAGGCTGGAAGGGTAGTCCTGGGTCAGGGAATCGGCCCTGTCCAGGGCCTGCACGAACACGTCGTGCAGGGCGTCCTGGGCTGCGTGTTCGTCGCGCAGGATCTGTCGGCAGCGTCGCAGGACCATGGGGCCGTACTTCCTGTACAGTTCTTCGACGTCCAGGGCCATCGAGTCTTCAGATCCTGATCCCGGCGAAGAAGCCGGTCCACATGCGATGGTGGGGGTAGGCGTCCCAGTGGTGGTCGCCCATCGGTCGCAGCAGCTTGGTCCCGTGTCCGCCGTGGGGCGCCACGAGCAGGTTCCCCGACACGCCGCCGAACACGGCCAATCGGCCCCACAGGTGGTATCCCACGGTCAGGCGCGCCTTGAACAGTCCGTTCATGGCGTCGAGTTCGTCGGCGTCGCCTTCCAGATGGAACCCGTCGTCGTCGCCGCTGGCGGTCAGTTCGACCTTGGTCGAGTCGTCGGAGGCGTCCTTCAGGCGATCGGGATCGATCACCAGCGACGCGCTGCCGTCCAGCGAGAGGATGAGGCGCTTGGACGGAATCCGTCCACCGAACCCCAGGCCGATCGAAGCGCGGTTGGACCCGCGTCCGCGTCCGGCGATGTCGATCAGGTTGTACCATCCCGGGCTTCCGTAGTTGAGCGACAGGTGGGTCATGCCGGTTTCGTCGAACCAGCCTTCCACGAAATACCTGGCGTCGGGACGGATGTTGACCAGGCCGATCTGGGGGCCGACCATCGTGTCGGCGATGTTCACGAATCCCCACTGGACCCCGTTGATGTTGTCGGCGACGTTCACGAACCCGCCCTGCGCGCCGCGGACCTTGTCGGCGAGGTTCAGGAATCCGTCCTGCACGCCCACCACCGACCCGGCCTTGTTGACCGCGGATGCGCTCTGCACGCCGCGGACCTCTCCGCCCACCACGTTGCCGACCGCTCCCAGCTGCCAGCCGGACACGTTCCCGCCGACCTTGTTGAAGAGGTATCCGTACTGGAACCCGGAAACGTCGTGCTTGAGGAGGTTGACCCCGCCGGCTTGCACGCCCACCACGCTGCCGCCCACGATGTTGAGACCGTAGGTGGCCTGCACGCCGCGGACCGATCCGTGCACCTCGTTCATGGCCCCGGAAAGCTGCACCCCGCGGATGGCGCCCGCCTCGCCGGCCACCAGGGATGCCGACAAGGCGTTCTGGACGCGACGAGGATCGTTCCCGTTGGCGTCGGTGCCGGGAAGCACCCCCAGGTTCATGGCGATCTTCTGGAGCGAATCGCCTGGCAGGGAATCGCGACCCAGGGCGTCCCACCACCCGCCGGTCCAGGCGATGGGCGAGGCGAGGGGAGCGGGGGCGTTGGGCGCCAGCGAATCGGGGGCCGTTTCACCGAAGGCCAGGGGCGCCGCGGCCAGGGAGAGGGCGAGTTTGAGTCTGGTGTTCATCGATGCATCTCCATGGAAGGAGGGAATCCAATCGCGGCCGGTTCCGGCCTTGGAAGTCTGGTGTCGTTGTCTGTTGAACAACGGCGCGACGTCCATGTGTCACCCGGATTCCAAGGAAATTTCTCCCGGTGCCGGAGGATTCCCGCCGCCCGGGCACGGATGCCCGAGCACGGCACCGGATCTCAGGGAACGACGATCTCGGGTTCCTCGGAATCGCGCAGGGCTTCGGCGAAGGAATCGTGGCGGCGCGCGGCCTTGTACTTCTTGCGGTAGTATTTCTCGTCCAGGTGCGACACGATCACCCCTTTGCCCACGCTGGCATGGACGAACTTGCCTTCGGCGAGGTAGATCCCCACATGCCCGATGGAGCGGTGGTGGTCGGCGAAGAACAGGAGATCGCCCGTCTGCAGGCGGTCCTTGTCCACGGGAACGCCCTGCTTGAAGTATTCGGTGGACGACCTGCCGTTCAGATTCTGTCCGAAGGCCCTGAGGACCGTGCGGACGAACCCCGAGCAGTCGAATCCGGCGGGGGATTCGCCGCCGGTGCGGTAGGGTGCTCCCAGGAGAGGCGCGGCGACCTTGCGGAGCCGGGTCAGCGGATCGCTCGCGGGGTCGGAGAACGCCACCGACGCGACGCCGGGGGACCGCTCGGAAACCGACATGCGATCCGATCCGCGATCCATCCCTTCGGCGGGGTCGTCGGCGACGGGCGCTCCCAGCGGGGGGCGGTCGACCAGCAGGCGATCGAGTTCCGGAACCCCGATCGCGGCGATCCGCGAGTCGATTTCCGTCAAGGTGGGCCAGGCCGCGATCGATTCCATCTGGATCGCTTCGCGGGAGTACCGCTTCCTGACCTTCTTGGTCTTGGGCTTCTTCTTTTCCTTCTTCTTCAAGGCGGTCTTTCCGCTCTTGTCCTGGACCTTGGCCGCGTCGACGGAGACGGCCAGGCCCACGATCAGGACAAGAAGCGTCCGCCACAGCATCAGGGCGCGCCTTGCAGTTCGACGGCCCGTCCGGTCTTGAACAGGAGCGATTCGGAAAAGGCGGGACCCACCAGCTGCAGCCCCACGGGCAGTCCGGCGGAAGGCTTGACCGGAACGACGAGTCCCGGCAGGCCCGCCAGGTTCACGGCGATGGTGTCGATGTCCGACAGGTACATCGCCAGCGGGTCGTCCATCTTTTCGCCCAGCTTCCAGGCGGTGGTGGGGGCGGTGGGCGTGGCCAGGACGTCGCACTGGGCGAACGCATGCTCGAATTCGCGGCGGATCACTTCGCGCACGCGCTGGGCCTTGGCGTAGTAGGCGTCGTAGTAGCCTGCCGACAACACGAAGGTCCCGATCAGGATGCGGCGCTTCACTTCTTCGCCGAACAGTTCGCTGCGGGTGCGGCTGTACATGTCCAGGAGCGACTTGGGATCCTTGGCGCGGCCGGTGTAGCGCACGCCGTCGAACCGGCTCAGGTTGGAGCTGGCTTCGGCCAAGGCGATGATGTAGTACGCGGAAATCGCGTAGCGCGTGGAAGGCAGGCGCACCGGCACGATCTTGGCGCCCGCGGCTTCCAGGGCCTTCACCGATTCGTCCAGCGAAGCGCGGACTCCCGATTCCAGGCCTTCGCCCCAGTATTCGGCGGGGATGCCGACGCGCACGCCCTTGACGCCGTCGTCCAGTCCCGAGGTGTAGTCGGGGACGTCGTGCATGGAGCTCGTGTTGTCGCGTTCGTCGTGGCCCGAGATGATGTTCATCAAGAGCGCGGAATCTTCCACGGTGCGCGAGAACGGCCCGATCTGGTCCAGCGACGAGGCGTAGGCCACCAGGCCGTAGCGGGAAACACGTCCGTAGGTGGGCTTGAACCCGACCACGCCGCAAAAACTGGCAGGCTGGCGGATGGACCCGCCCGTGTCCGACCCCAGCGAGACCGGCACCACGCCTTCGGCGACGCAGACGGCCGAACCGCCCGAAGAACCACCCGGGACGCGGGTGGGATCGACGGGGTTGCGCACGACGCCGAACGCGTTGGTTTCGGAGGTCGAGCCCATGGCGAACTCGTCCATGGCGGTCTTGCCGATGATCACGGCCCCTTGGGATTCCAGGCGCTCGACCACCGTCGCCGAGTAGGGCGGGACGAAGTGTTCCAGGATGCGCGATCCGCAAGTGGTCGCGGTCCCCTTGGTGCAGAGATTGTCCTTGATCGCGACAGGGATGCCGGCGAGGATGCCGGGCTGTTCGCCGGCCTTGATCCGGAGGTCGATTCCGCGAGCGGTTTCCAGGGCCTTGTCGCGGTTCACCGAGACGAAGGCGCCGTGCGTCGATTTCTCGGCGGCGGCGACGGCCTTTTCCGCGATGGATTCGCAGGATTCGCCCTGGGCGATGCGACGTCGGGTTTCGGAAAGAGTCAAGGCAGGCATGGAAGTCTCCGGTCGATCGCAGGCCGAAGGCCTCAGCGCGACCACTTTTCGAGATAGAGGGACAAGAGCAAGCCGGGAAGACACCCGATGTTCATCTTGAACGCGAAGCCGATCCGGAATTTGACGATGAACAGATCCAGGATGAAATCGGACGAGGGGGGCATTCCGAACCCGGCGTCGACCGCCAGGAACTTGGAAAGGAGCAGGTAGACCACGTTCTGGCTCCCGGCTCCCGAAACCTCGCCCAGATGGGCGCTGCCGACGGCGAGGATTTCGCCGATGAATCCTCCCAGGACAAGTCCCAGGAGGATGAACACGATGGTCCGGCCGGTCCGGGACGCGCCCGGAAGCGACGTCTTCACTTCTTGGCGCCCGCCTTGGCGGTGTCGACCTTGGCGGCCTTCGCGGCCTTCGCGGCGGCGGGAACCACGGTCTTCTTGGTCGAATCGACCTTGGCCTTGGCGGCGGGAGCCGCCTTCTTGGCGGGTTCCAGCTTGGCCTTCGGGGCCGCGACGGGGGCTGCCTTCTTCGCGGTGTCAACCTTGGCGGCGACCACCTTCTTGACCGTGTCCTGCTTGGCGACCTTGGCGGGCGCGGTGGTCTTCTTGGCGGTGTCGGCCTTGGGCGATGCCGGAGCTTCCTTCTTGGTGGTGTCGACCTTGGCGGCGCCGGCCTTCTTCAGCGAGTCGGCGCGGGCGACGGAATCCGCCACGAAGGCGGAATCGTCGAACTTGGGCATGAGCGCTCCGCCCGACTTGATGTTGCGGATCATCCAGTCGGCGTCGTCGGTGAGGTCGCTCTTGGGGTAGTCGGTGAGCATCTTGCCGTATTCCACCAGGGCGGCCTTTTCGTTCTTCAGGTATTCGCTGAAGGTGAAGGCGATCATGAACTGCGCCTTGTAGGCTTCGTTGGTCTTGCCGAACCGGACCAGCACGGCGCGGTAGGAAGAAAGGCTCCGAGGGTAGTTCTGCTGCTCGCCGTAGAGCTGTCCCAGCTGGAACAACGCCTGCGCGCGGACGGAATCCGGCGCGGCGGGGTTCTTCTCCACCTGGCGGTAGAGCGCTTCGGCCTGGTCGAGCGCGCGGCGGTCGTGGGCCGTGCGCGCCGAGTCGAACGCGGTGGCGAACGGCAGCGCGGCGGGAGCCTGGGGCGCGGCGGAGTGGAGCTTGAACTCGTAGCGCGCCTTCAGGACGGAGTCGATGCGTTCGCGGCCCTTTTCGTCGAGCGAAGAACGCATCTCGCCGAAGATGCGGCTGCGCACCGAATCGTAGGGAAGAACGGTGGAATCGGTGCGGTACTTGTCGACGTCCACCAGGTAGGCGTCGCGGAAGGCTGTCTTGCCGACCAGCAGCAGGCGGGCTCCGTCGCGATTGGCGCCCTTGGAAGAATCGACGGCCATTTCCTTGGAGAACAGCGAGTCCTTCCAGAAGGTGGTGGCGGCGTCGGCCTGGGCCTTGTCGAACAGGAACATCTGGGCCTGCGGGCTCTGGCGCCATTCCTGGGCCCAGTAGATCTTCTCGTTGTCGGCGACCACCTGGCGCACGTCGGCGCGCATGTCGTGTCCGACTTCGCGGGAGTAGCGGGCGGCGATCTTCCAGTTGATCATGAATTCCAGCACGCGTTCGGACGGGAATTGACGACGCATCTGGGGCGGGACTTCTTCGGAAATGAAATCGACGTCGCCCTTGGTGAACAGCGCGCCCTTGTCCCAGGTGGCCAGGACGGCGATGCTCGCGGGAGTCCAGGGATTGGCTTCCTGCCAGCGCTTGAGCACGTCGGCCTTGACCGAAGCGTAGGGCTTGATCGAGGCCGATTCCTTGGTTTCCAGGTACACGGCCATGTACAGGCTGTCGTTGGCCTTGAACGGATGGATGGTCATTCCGGCCTTGGCGGCTTCGAGTCCCGCGAACAGTTCGGGGACCATGCCGATGCCGTAGGGAAGCGCGAACTGGTGCTTCACGCGACCCAGCACGCCTTCGGGAGCCACGGGAGTCCCGACCGGGAACTTCGCGGCGAGCTTCTTGAAGGCGGCCGCGTCGAGCTTCTTGACGGAGGCGAGCGCCTTGGCGAGCTTGGCCGAGTCCTTGGAGCCCAAGGCGATCAGGCGATACACGGGCTGCGTGGACCAGAGGTCCGGATTGTTCTTCCAGAACACCATCAGCGAATCCGTGGAAGGGTCCGGGCGTACCGGCGACACCAGTTTGACGCCGTAGCGGGTGCGCAGGTCGGGAAGGAAATCGCGCATCTTCTGTTCGGTGCGGTTGCGCAGGTACAGATCGGCGACTTCGGTCTTGACGCTGTCGAAGGGCCTGTAATCGACGGAATCCTTCTTGAAGGACTCCTTGTTGGCCTGGTAGACGGAATCGAGCTTGACTCCATCGAGCGCGAGGGCGCGGCCGCCGCGGGCGCGAAGCGAATCTTGCGGAAGCTTGCGCACGGTGGAATCCTGCGCGGCGACCCATTTCTGGATCTCGGCGTCGGAGAACCCGTGCTGGTCGGCCAGGATGTCGCGACGGACCTTGTCGGACAGGATGCGTTCCACGATGCTCGCCCAGCGGTCGGCCTTGGTCTTGTCGCCGGCCACGCCCGCGTCCTTCGCGGCCTGGGCGTCGAGCTGGTAGCGGACGTAGTCGGTGAAGATGCGGGGGAGTTCGGACTCGGGAGTCTGCGGCGCGATTCCGGCGTTCTTCTTCCAGTTGTCCCAACCGGCCTGGTCGATCGATCCGGTGTTCCAGGATGCCAGCAGTCCAGGTGCGGATTGGCCGTTGGAAGGTGCCGGGGATTTGCCCGCGCAGGCGACGAGCAGGGAGGCGGTTCCTGCGGCGAATAGGATTCCAGAAAGGCGCATTCGTGTCCCCGTGAGGAGTGTGGTTGGAAAGGTTCTGTCGAGAACGAAGTGTCGTCCGGAGGACGCCAAAATAGATAAGCCCGCGGCGAGCGGACCAGTCAGGAAATGGCCTGGATCGCTTCTTCGACGGTGTCGTGCAGTTCCAGGAGGGTCGTGGCTCCGATGATTTCGATGATTTCGTAGACGGGCTCGGAGACCTGGCAGAGCCGGAACGAGCCGCCGCGCTCGCGAGTCACGCGGCTGAAATGGAGGATCACCCCAAGGCCGGTGCTGTTGACGTAGCGCAGATCGTGGCAGTCGGCGATCAGATGCACCACCCCGCCATCCAGGAGCGAAGTGACTTCTTCCAGGGTCCGCTCCACGGCGGAGGCGTCGAATTCTCCGGACAATCGCAGCACCCGCGCATCCGAGCGACCGGCGACCGGAAGGACGTTCAATTCCAGGGCGTGGTTCATTTGCTTAAAGGTAAGCCTTTCCCGTGCGGAAAACCCAGATGGCGGATGGCTTGCACGGTCAGGCGACCTTGAAGACGACCAGGGTGCGGTCGTCGGTGGGGGGGACCTGGCGGCGGAACCTGTCGAGTTCGGCCAGCACTTCCTCGATGGTTTCTTCCGCGGGCAATTCCTGGTACTTCTCGAAGCATCGCTCCAGGCGCTCCAGGCCGAAGGCCTGTCCGTCGGGGCCTCGGCAGTCGGTGACACCGTCGGTGTACAGGAGCACCGAGTCGCCGGGAGCGAGGAACAGCCGCTTTTCGTCGCGGGGCAGGAACCGCTCCCTCTGCAGGCCCAGGGCGAGGCCTCCGGTGCGGATGCGGTGCATCTTGCGGTCCACGCTGGAATACCAAAGGATGTGCTCGTGGCCGGCGCCGCTCCAGGTGAGGAGCCGGTCGCGGGCGCTCCAACGCAGCGCCAGGAAGGTCATGAACGTGAACGGATCGAGCTGGGGCACCAGGCGTTCTTCCAGGCTCCGGATCAGCTTGGATGGCGACGCGGCGGGGTCGTGGTCCACCAGAAGGTGCAGGGTGGTGCGCACGATCAGCATGATCATGCCTGCCGGAAGCCCCTTGCCGGAAACGTCGCCGATCACGGCCAGGAGCTTGTCGTCGGGGACCGGGAGCAGGTCGTAGTAGTCGCCGCCGACTTCGCGGGCGGGGAGCACGCGCGCGGCCATTGTCATGCCGGCCACCGAAGGCATGGCGCGAGGCAGCAGGCTGCGCTGGATCTTGGAGGCGATCTCGAACTCGCGGGAAAGCCGCGAATCTTCCTGCAGGCGGTGGTAGACCGCCTCGTAGTGCAGGCTGAACACGGCCTGCTGGGCCAAGAAGTCCAGAAGGTGCAGGTCGATCGAAGAAAATTGTTCGCGGTCGGCGGGCAAGGATAGGATCACGAGCCCCAGGTTGCGGCCGCGGGTGCGGATGGGGGCCGCCGCCAGCCGCTGGACGTGGAGCGACTGCAGGGCGAAGGCCTCGATCCGGTCCACATCCAGGATTTCGCGGGCCGTGGCGGTTTCCGTGCCCGGGAACCGCGACAGCAGGATCTGCGCGGTGAGGGTGGACGATGGATCCTTGGCCAGGTCGCGGAAGACACCTCGCGACACGGCGCAGGCGAGCCGGTTGGACAGCGTGTCGGATTCCGTCTGCACGAGCTCCCGGTAGAGGAAGATCGCGCCGCCGTTGGCGCCGGAAGACTGCGCGGCGAATCCCAGCAGGGCTTCCAGCCGTTCCAGGGGGAATTCCTCGTCCTGCGAGGGGCGCGAGCTGGTGGTGCCGGCCAGCAGTTCCTGCAACGCCTGGGGTTGCAGGGCCTCGCGGGCGCGCTGGATCCGAAGCGAATTCTCGCGACGGATCCGGGAAAGGGCCTGCGTGGCGGTGAGCACCGCGCCGACGACGGAAAACGGCAGCCACCAGATCTTGGAGAACAACGACGCGGCCAGCAGGATCGCGGCGGCGATCCGCAGCGCCCTGACCCAGTTCACCGGCGCGGTGTAGACGGCCAAGGCGTCGAAGACCAGGTAGGAGGCGATCCAGGCCAGGCGAGCCGGAAGCTCCAGGTCGGTGCCGGTGGCCAGGGCCGCCCCGAGCGCGAACAACGGGATCAAGGATGCGGCGAACCGGCGGGCCTTCAGGTACCGCTGGGACATACCCGTGCGCAGCGCCGTCAGGCTGCCTTCCGACAGCGCGACCATCAGCGCCATGCCCGCGAGGCAGTTCCAGACCAGCTCCCGACGGGCGATCCAGGCGAATCCACCGGACTGCGGTCCGATCTGGGCCGCGACGTCCAGGCCGCTCAGGACGAACAGGCCCGCGACCTGGATCCAGCCCGTCCACCACAGGCGTCCCCTGTTGGTCAAGGCCAGTCCCAGGAACGGCAACGGAAGCAGCCACACGATGAGCGTGAGGGTTTCGCTCAGATCGAACACCGGGCTCATGCGACGGCCGTCCGGGGTTTGAGCCTGTACACGAACGCGATCACTTCGGCGACCGCCTGGTAGAGTTCGGGCGGGATCGGACGCTCGATCCCCACCTTGCCCAAGGTCTCGGCGAGCAGGGCGTCCTCGTGGACGGGAACCTTGGCCGATTGCGCGAGCTCCAGGATCCGTTCGGCCACGGCGCCGTAACCGCCGGCCACCACCTGCGGGGCGGCGTCCAGCTCGCGGCGGTAGCGCAAAGCCACCGCCACTTTCCGACGCGTGGAGTCGGCCGAGCCGTTTGGTGATCCTGGCATGAGATCACAAATAGTACCGTTTTTCAGAAATTGGTGCTGCGCAACCGTCGCGATCGCGGCACGTCGGCCGATGAAAACGACGGTCCGTGGCCCGGAAGCAAGGTCCAGTGGGCCGGGAACCTCTGGATCCGGTCGAGCGTTTTTTCCTGGCGCGTCTCGTCGCCCCGCCAAAGGTCGCATCTGCCGGCGGCGCTGGAAAAACACGCGTCGCCCACCAGGCACAACGACAACTCGTCGGCCAGGAACCCGCAATGCCCCGGGCTGTGGCCGGGCAGGTGCATCACGTCCAGGCGTTCGCGCCCGAACAGCACCGGTACGCCTTCGCAGAGCGCTTCGTCGATTTCCGGCAGGTCGGGGACCGGCATGCGCAGTTCCCGGCATTGTTCCTCGATCGCCTCCCACAGGGGCCAGTCCTCGCGGTGCAGGGCCACGCCGCAGGAGGTGTCTTCCCGCAGACGCCCCACGGCGGCGATGTTGTCGATGTGCGCATGCGTGAGCACGATGGTCACCAGCGACACGCCGTTGGACAGCAACAGGTCGAAGATCTCGTCGGGTTCGCCGCCGGGATCCACCAGAACGCCTTCGCGCGTGCGGTCGCACCAGAACAGCGCGGTGTTGGCGCCCAGCTCGCCGGAAGGAAAGATCAGGTGTTCGAGAGCCATGGAAACCCCTCCCGGGTGCGATCCACAAGCCGCGGCGGCTTGTCCGGAGCCAGCCAGACGCACGTGCGCATCGCGACCCAGTCTCCGTTGTTGATGTAGGTGCCTTCGGGGCCTTCGGTCAGGAGCGGACGGTGCGAATGTCCGTGCACCACGCCCGAAAGACCGAATTCGCGCATCCAGGAGCGCGACATGGGTTCGAGTTCGACCGTGCTGGCGGCGGGGCCTGGCTCGATCCGCTTGGAACCGGCCCCCACGCCCAAGGCCATGGGGAGGGCGATGTCCGGATGCAGCGCGTGCCACAAGCCCTGCGCGAGGCCGGAACGCAGGACCCGGCGCACCATCCTGTCCATCCGCTCCGACGGAGCGGTGGCGTCGCCGTGCATGGCCAGCCACCGTCGGCCGGCGATCTCCAGCAGCCAGCCGTCGGGATGGACCTCGGCTTGACAGATCTTGGCGAGTTCCGGGCCGATCGCGAAATCGTGGTTGCCCGCGACGAACCGCACCTTCACCCCGGCGTCGGACACCTTGCGGACCTCGTGCAGGAACTCCCAGTGGGCCGAAGGCACCGCGCGGCGCCATTCCCACCAGAACTCGAAGGTGTCGCCTCCGAACACGAGGTCGTCGATCGCGCCGGGCAGGCCGCGCAGGAGCGCCTTCATGGACTCCAGGCGATCGCGCGCGTCCGGTCCCGTTCCCCAGTGGAGATCGGAAAGGAACAACGTCCGGCCCGCGGCGACGGCCGGCCCTTCCAGAAGGGGGCGGATCCACCCGGGCACCCAGACGGAGTTAGACAATTCCTGTCGCCTCGTCGCGGAACCTGGCGGCCGCGTCAGGTTCCGGGATGATAGTTGGGGGCTTCCTTGGTGATCTGGACGTCGTGCGGATGGCTTTCGCGCAATCCGGCGCTGGTGATGCGCACGAACTTGGCCTTCTTCTGCAGTTCGGCGATGGTCGCCGCGCCGCAGTAGTGCAGCGAAGTGCGCAATCCACCCACCATCTGGTGGATCGTGTCCTTGAGAGGGCCGCGGTAGGGGACCTGGCCTTCGATGCCTTCGGGCACGAACTTGCGCGCGTCGGTGACGTCGGACTGGAAGTAGCGGTCCTTGGAGCCCTTCTGCATGGCTCCCAGCGAGCCCATCCCGCGGTAGGCCTTGTAGGAGCGGCCTTCGAACAGGACCACTTCGCCGGGGCTTTCGTCGGTGCCCGCGAACAGCGAGCCCACCATGACCGCGCTCGCGCCGACGGCCAGCGCCTTGGCCACGTCGCCGGAATACTTGATGCCGCCGTCGGCGATGATCCCCACACCGGCCTTCTTGCCGGCCGCGGCGCATTCCAGGACCGCCGACAGCTGCGGGAACCCCACGCCGGCCACCACGCGCGTGGTGCAGATCGAACCGGGTCCGATGCCCACCTTGACCACGTCGGCGCCAGCCTTGGCCAGGGCGGCCACGGCTTCGGGAGTGACCACGTTGCCGGCGATCACGCCCACGCCGGGCCACTTCTTCTTGATCGTCTTGACCATGTCGGCCACGCCCTTGGAATGCCCATGCGCGGTGTCGACGGTGATGATGTCCACTCCGGCTTCCACCAGGAGTCCGGCGCGTTCGACCGAGTCGGGACCCACGCCCACCGCGGCTCCGACCCGCAACCGCCCCTTGGAATCCAGCAGGGACTGCGGGAAGTCGATGCGCTTGTGGATGTCTGTGAAGGTGATCAGTCCCTTGAGGACGCCCTTCTTGTCGACCAGGGGGAGCTTTTCGATGCGGTTCCTGTGGAGCAGTTCGCGAGCCTTTTCCAGGCTGATGCCGGGCTGGCCGGTGACCAGTCCTTCCGAGGTCATGAGGTCGCGGACCTTGCCCGAGCGCGCGTTGGACAGGCGCAGGTCGCGGTTGGTCAGCATGCCCACCAGACGTCCTTGCTCGTCGCAGATGGGGAATCCCGACACCTTGCGCGCGGCGGTGATCTGGAACGCCTTTTCCACCGGGTCGTCGGGCGAAAGCGTGACCGGGTTGTCGACGATGCCCGATTGCCAGCGCTTGACGCGCTGGACTTCGGCGGCGTGCTCCGACGGCGCGAGGTTCTTGTGGATGATTCCGATGCCGCCCAGGCACGCCAGGGCGATCGCGAGATCGGAGGTGGTCACGGTGTCCATGGGGGCGGACAGCACCGGGATGTTCATGGCGAACCCGGGGAAGAGTTCCGTCGCCACCGAGGTGTAGGCAGGGAGGACTTCGCTGTAGTTGGGGACGAGCAGTACGTCGTCGAAGGTGAGGGCTTCAGGGATGTTCAAGGGATCCTCCTGATGTGTGCGTTCCACTGGGCTCCTGACGAGTGGAGCGCGAAGGTGCGGCGGGGCCGCAATGCTCCCGGTGTCCTTCTCGGATCAAAAAGTCCGATTCGGAATGTCGCCGGAATCATGAGTGGAGGCAATCTACATATTCACGCGGCCGGAAGGAATGGTATGATGCAGGCCATGATCTACTCGACCAAGTCCCTGCGACCTGGATTGACGATCCAGGATCCCGTGAGGGACTCCAAGGGGATGGTCCTTTTGCCCGCCGGAGCGCTTCTCACCGAATCGTTGATCGCCCAGCTGCTCCAGCGCGGAGTGCCGGCGGTTTCCGTGACCAGCCAGGAAAACGAGGACGAGATGCTCGTGCGGGTGGAGCGCGAAAAGGAATCGATCCGCTCCATGTTCGGCGAATCGGGGGCGACACCGGAGCTGGAACAGCTGCGGCGGTTGCTGATGGAGCGCATCGATGCCGGTTGAAGGACTCACCGCCGACGCCTTGGCGCAGCACGTCAAGAGCATCCCCACCCTGCCGACGGTGCTCACCGAGCTTTCGCGGCGCATGGAAGACCCCAAGACGTCCTCCGACGACCTGGCCCAGGTGATCCTGCAGGACCAGGCGATCTCCAGCAAGGTGCTCAAGCTCGTGAATTCGCCGTTCTACGGCTATTCGGGCCGCATCAACACGATCAACCAGGGCATCGTGATCCTGGGGTTCAACGCCGTCAAGAACCTGGTGCTTTCCACCAGCGTGCTGGAGGCCTTCAAGGGCGCGCGCTCCGGCGAAGCCTTCCGCATGGACCATTTGTGGGTGCATTCGGCGTCGGTCGCGGGTGCCGCCAAGCTCCTGGCCGAACGCGCGGGCGGAGCCGATCCCGAAGAGGCGTTCGTGGCGGGGCTCCTGCACGACATCGGCAAGATCCTGCTCTGGATCTCCGAGCCCAAGCTCCTGACCGGATGCATCGCGGCGTCCAAGACCCACCGGATCCCGCTGAGCGACGTCGAACGCAAGGTGATCGGATTCGGCGACAACGAACTGGCCGCGGTGCTCGCCGAAAAGTGGAAGTTCCCGACTTCGCTCAAGGACGCCCTGCGCTGGCGGATCCAACCCGAATTCGCCGGCGCCAACACCCCGTTGGCCGCCTGCATCCACTGCGCGAACATCCTGTGCATGGCCATGGGAGCGTCTCCGGTCCAGCCCGCCGTGCTGCCCATTCCCGAAACCAAGGCCTGGGAGCTGTTGGGACTGCACCACGACGACCGCCTGCGCAACATCCTGGCCGAACTGCCGTTGCGCATCGAAAGCGCCCGCGCGTTCGTACTAACTCGGTATTGAAATAATTCCATTTTATGCTATATTTATCATCCATGAA
>ENA-UPSM01004460-UPSM01004460.1-activated-sludge-metagenome-genome-assembly--contig:-NODE-4460-length-14790-cov-82.942654_pt1 | contig 14790 bp, 8 predicted proteins | sample MGYA00238181_ERZ773283 | MGnify/ENA primary metagenome ERZ773283 (study PRJEB29023, sample SAMN05720199) | activated sludge metagenome | isolation source: Anaerobic digester | place: Japan...
TCTCAGAGCTTCTAGATCAGTTATATAGGGAACGCTGTAGTGCTTACTCTTCGCCGCTAATCCTCATCACAGATGAGAAGTGTGAATATGCTAGAGCGCTCAAACTACACCCTAGTCGCTTCTCTATACATCATCTCACCGTAAATTCCAAAGTCCCACGTACCTTCCAGAATCCTCTCTTTGCCTCAAACTATCTCGACAGAGAGCTTAGAAAGGATCTTGCTGATCATCGTCGCGAAACAGTTTGTTTTCCGAGAAATGTTGCGAATATGCTGAATCGCCTTGTCGTATACTTAGGTTGGCATAATTATGAAAAACCTTACAGGATTGGAAGGGATATCGTTCTGACGCATGCGGAAGTAGCTGGTATTGAAAGAGAAGCGATTTGTAAGGCTAGAGAGAAGCAGTTCCAAGAACGCGCTTTCCTAAGCAGAGCAGGATTATCGCTTCTTGATAAAAAGCTATGGCTTAGAAGTTTCCCAACTCCCCTTAAGAGAAAAGCGGAGTATGTACCTGCTTATGCTTATGCATGATAAACTTCCTCCCAAATCTCTTAGAAAATACACAAGGTTCGTAACAGTAATCATTCTAAGCTAAAAAAAAGGCTGCCCAACTTAATGGGCAGCCCTTTAAATCCATCCGTTTGTTATATAAAATCACTGATTTTTGATTAGCACGAACTCTACACGCCTATTCTTCCAGCGGTTTTGAACATCTGTGAAGGGAACAACGGGTTCGCTCGAACCAAGACCTACCACAGTCAAGCGACGCGGATCTACCCCATTTTCTACTAGCATCTTACGAACTACCTCTGCTCGCTCAGTGGATAATGGAATTAGCTCATTAACCTCTTCTTGCTGAATGCGCGATGCACTGTATCCAAGCATTTTGCCAACATTGTTTCCATGGCCTTCGACCCTTATCCTATAATCTGGAAATTTGCCTAGGATCTGTGCAATTCGAGCGACTACTTTTTCGTTTCGAGCCACAATCTCACTATCCAGGCCTATGAAGTCCGCATGGTTCGCCCTAAAGACTATAGAAGGTACTCTGATCTTGAGTCTATCACCGTCGCGTATAACAAGAACATCTACCGCAATTATTCCCTTTATTTTAGTCTGATTTCCAAGAGCATCCCAGCAAGAGAACTCAAATTGATAATCGGTTGCCGACTCGACTAATTCTCCCTTGGGGGATTTTCCATTCCAGGTGATCTGTAAAGGAGGCATTCCTTTGCCGCTCCAAAGCATGAAAGATCGCGTCGGTTTGCTTTCCTGCAAGGTGGCAGATTCGACAATAGCGGTTTCTAGCACTTCGAGTTTCCATTCTGTTATGCCTGCATTCTTATCAGCCACGATTTGGAAGGTGAGTATATCATCGACACCATCATCATCAGGGCTGAAGTAATCTGGCCTGACCTTGATCTCTACCTGCGGAGGCGCAATCTTGACCACTATTTTGTTGCTTGTTGCATCTGCTATGTCGCCTTTCAGATACTTAACCACAAGCTTGCCCGTAAAAGTATCTTCGATCACTTGGCCATGCAAGTCTCGGCCATCCCACACAAGCCGTGTAGGCACATCTGAGTCACTCCCGCCAAAGAAGGAGCGTTCAACACCCTTAGAATCAATAAGAGAGAATCGCCATGACTCGACACCTTCGCGGTTCTCTACAGTAAGAGAGAAAGATACTTCATCTCGAATTCCATCATCATTGGGCGAAATTCCATTGTCTGAAGCAGTTACAAAAACTCTCGGTTTTGTGGCATCGACTGTAATTCCCTTGATAGAAGCAGAAGCGCTGTTACCAGCAACATCCACGCTGACTACCTCATAGGAATAAGCACCATTTGGTACAAGTTTCCCATTCAAGTCTGTGCCATCCCAAGTAAAGCTCTTAGCTTGTCCTTTCCAGGAATAGCTTCGTACTGTTGCCCCAGATGCGCTCCGAATTCTACCTGACCAATCGTCGCCTGGCTCTGATTCTTGAGTAATGGTCACAGTATCCTTAATGCCATCACCATTCGGGGAGAAGAGCAAAGGATCTGCAGATATGCTTATCTTTGGAGGAACTGTATCGACAAGTATCTGAATAGGCTCAAAATTGAAGATATCTCCATTTGCATATTCTAGAGCAAGATACGCACTATAATACCCATCTGGCACTTTCAATCCCGCATCTGTCATACCATCCCAAACATATTGCGACTTGATATCGGTTTTCCCTTTCCAGCTTCGTACAGGCGCCTGACCTCCTGTGGTCTTTGAACCTGCAAATATAGAAAGTGAATAGGAGAGGAGTGTGTCTGGTTTTGGTGCATTGACATTTAAGTAAATAAGATCTTTGACACCATCATCATTTGGGCTAAACGCAATGGGTTCAACTTTGAAACTTGCATTTTTCTGTGTTGCATCCACTATTATCTGCTGGCGAGGAAGAATGAAAGAATTACCAGCTTCATCTATTGATCTCAGTTCATAATAATAAGCACCATCTGATACAATCTTCCCACTCTGATCTTTGCCATCCCAAATAACATCGGCGAGCATTGGATACCACTCCCAGGTGCGGACGATCTTTCCTGTCTCTGAGATTATTTGCCCACTCCAGCGATCTCCATAGACGCTGCTCTGCGTCAATTCAACAGTATCGGCTCGTCCATCCCCATTTGGAGAAAATATCGAGCGAGAAAGACTAACAGTCGCTTGTGGCGCTATTCGATCTACTAGGACAGCTATAGGCCCAGCCTTGGCAAATGCATCATTCAAGTATAGAACCTCAAGACTAACACTGTAGTCTCCATCTGGCACCGCAGTTCCTGCATCATTGGTTCCATTCCAGCGATACTCTCGAGAAAGATCAGCACTACCCGCCCAGCTCTTCATAATTGCACCTTCTTTGGAACGCACTGCAAGGTTGTACTGCTTGATGCGATCTCGAGCATCAGCATCGACATTTATTACAAGTTCGTCTTTTATTCCATCACCATTGGGACTGATCGCATTATCACTAAGACGGAGCTGTACTGTACGCCTTCCTGTCTCTACCTGAATCTGGAATGGCCCTACCACGGTTCTGTTGCCCGCTACATCCTCTGATTCCACCGTATAAGCATAGATGCCATTCGGAACCGTAGATCCACTAGCATCACACCCATCCCATACCAGGTCTTTGGCTTCATTTTGCCAATTCCAACTGCGCAATACATTGCCTTTGCTATCCTTTATCATCCCTTTCCAGTCGTCGCCTGGCAATGATTTCTGAGCTATTAAAATGGTGTCGCTTCTGCCATCTCCATCTGGAGAAAATATGCTTCCTTGAACCTGGACTTCTATGCGTGGATATTGCCTGTCTAGCAAGAAAGTCCCAGTGGCACTTTCAGCTTCATCACCATTGCGATACACAACTTTCATCGATGCAGCATAGTGCCCATCAGGTGCTTGTATTTGAGCATCAGTTTCCCCTTTCCACTCATAGACACTACGCGGCGTTTCACCCTTCCATGTCCTTACAGCACTCAATGCTGCCGGCCCATCCTGAGCAACAATCTGTAGCACATACTCTTTCACTTTTTCGGGCGAGACAATTTCCGCTCTTATTATCTGCACATCTTTAACGCTATCACCATTGGGACTGAAAGCACGATCACTAACAGTCAAACGCACTGCCTTTTTCTCAGTCTCTATCTCAAAAACAGGACTTATATAGCTGAATCCATTACCAGCAGAATCTTTTGATACAAGATGATATCTGTATTTCCCATCAGCAGCTACATTCCCAGCATTATCCCGGCCATCCCATTCAAAGGACCGTACCTCATTTTCCCAAGTCCAAACACTCACAGTCCTGCCGGCTAAATCCACAATGCTCCCCTCCCATCTGTCCCCTGGAACAGATCTTTGCTCTATAGGCAGTGTGTCATTTATGCCATCCCCATTTGGAGAAAATATCGAGCGAGAAAGACTAACAGTCGCTTGTGGCGCTATTCGATCTACGATAAGAGGGCCTAAACTAGCTTCCGTGGAGTCTCCATTGGGGTATTCGGCTCGGAAGATAGCCGTATAGTTGCCGTCAGGAACAGACAAGCGAGCTGAGCTTGTGCCTTCCCAAACAATAGTCCGGAGCACATTTCCGATACCTTTCCACTCCATAACCTTCTCTTGTCCAGCAAGTATTGTAAGTTGCCAATCCTGAACGCTTTCTATCGCTGTTGCGCTTATGGCAAGAGTCATCTTATCCTGAATCCCATCTCCATTCGGACTAATAGCCATAGTATCAGCGGAAATAGAAGACTGTTTTAAAGTAGTATCGATACCAATCAAGATAGGCTCTGATGCAAAACTGTTCCCAGCCAAATCTATACAAAATAGTCGATAGGCATAGATTCCATCAGGGAGTAGAGCACCTTCGGCTGTTCTGCCATCCCAAAGGATTTCTGATGGCTGACTATCCCTAAATTCCCACTTGCACCTCAGCACACCCTGACTGTCGCGCAATTCTCCTATCCATAGAGTTTCTTTCGAGCCAATCTGAGAAATAATCACTTGCGACTGCCTGGCCTCACCTCGAGGATTAAAGAATTCTCGCGAGCGCGATACTTGAGCTTTTGGTGCGGTAATATCGATAACAAATTCAGGGCTCAGCTTTTTTGTCTTCCAGCCATTTTCGTATTCTAGCGAGAGTTCAAAGTGATAAGTGCCTTCTTTTAAAAGTGTCCCTTCTCCCTTGCCATCGAATTGGAAATCAGTGGGAGGAGGGCTGCCCTTATTGCCCTCAAGCAATGTAATTTGTCTGATTGTCTTTTCAGCATCAGATGCGCCTTCTATTGTAGAGGAAACATGAAGCTTCCAGTTCAAAAGCCCATCAATGCTGTCAATTTTCAAATTCACATCAAGAATATCTGCGACACCATCATCATTCGGGCTAAAGACTTCCCTGTTGAACACAAAAGAGGCGCTTGGCGTTCTTGTGTCAACAACAATCGGTCCATAGCTTATCTTGAATTCATTGCCCGCAATATCTACACTTTCGAGGTTTAGTGTATATTTATCATCTTTAACACGGCGGCCTGTCGAATCGGCGCCATCCCATTCAAAATGCTCTGGCAGAGTGTCGTGATATTGTCGAGTGTAGACCGACTCACCAGCTTCATTGCAGATGCTAAGATTCCATACATCTTCTTTGCTTCCTGATAAGCTAAAAACTAGCGTATCTCTGCTTCCATCTCCATCAGGGCTGAAAATAGCTCGAATATCATCAAGAACAATTGCGGCAGATGGTGGCGTCGCATCTAGTATAAAAGATTCCGAATAGCTGAGAGGCGAATATCCATTTCGATACTTCATCTCAATGCCTGCTCTATACTGTCCATCCGGAAGCATTTCTCCAGAAGGTCCAAGTCCACTAAACTGGAAAGATCTCGGGGGTGGTGTCGAGCCATCACCATAGGAGGTCCAGACTGTCTTGCCATTCTGATCTTGAATAAACTCTTTCCAGGTAACGAGGTTATCTAAGGATTCAAGCTCGAAAGAGATTAGTGCAGTACCCGCTTCTCCTTCTTTTTTTGGGCTAAAGGCCTTCTTGTTAGCTGCGACTTTTACTGCAGGTCTGCTGGTGTCTACTATGATCCAATCGGATTTATCCTCAGAAATGCCAATGATTTTTTGGCCAGTGTTTCCAGCAGGATCCATTGTAGAAAGCTTGAAACGATAGTAACCATCGGGGACTCTTTTGCCTCTATCATCAGTGCCATCCCAAACAAAGTCGCGAGGCGCACTTCTGCCTTTTATTTCCATTGTCCTAACAGCTACATTGCCTTCATTGAGAATTTCGTACTTCCAGTTGTCTTCTATAGAACCTTGAACGCGGAAGGAAATCGTATCTTTGCTATTATCGCCATCAGGGCTAAAAATCATTATGTCAAAACCTTGTAAGGGCTGTTCGCTGCTCAATACCCATGCATTCACTGTTGGCGCTGTTCGGTCCACAACAACATTCATGCAAGAGTCATAATTTGCGTTTGTGTTTCCAAGATCATCCCAAGCATGGAAACTCACAATATAGGTTCCCTCGGGTACTGGATTGCCTTCATCATCTTTGCCATCCCAATCTAAGATATTCGGAACCTGTACGTTCTTCTTTACATAACCAAAACCCTGCTTTAGGGAAGAAAAGGAATCTATACGATCAGGAAGAACAGAATGTTCTGTAATAGTCCTTACTACCTTGCCAGAGGAGCGGTCCTCGACCTTGAATAACCAACCGGCTACAATTCCCTGTTCGTCTTTTACCGAAACAGGAATCTCTAGCTTGTCCTGTTTGCCATCGCTATTGGGTGAAATATAGGCTACAGGAGGACCTTCTACAGAAGGCGGAAGCTCGAGCTTCACTTCGGGAGAGCTTTTATCAGGCTGTCTCCAAGCAAGCTGAGCGCCAATAGAGAATGAATCTAAGCTATCATAAAGAGGCATGAAGCCAAGGGCTGGAACAATAGCCGATACTCCCTTATTCTGGGGATCTTTGCTGCCAAGAGGTATCCTTCCCGAAATGGTGATAGAGGGCCATAAACTCCGCCCCGTTTTATTTTGAATATCAAATAGGCTTTCCGCTATGGAAATTCGAAGATTAAGCATGTTTCGATAAGAAATTCCTATTCCCAGCTCACCCTCTAAATCTCCAAACGAAGGCGCGCGCAAATCAACATTGGCCCTTATGCGCATATTGTAATCATTTATAAGATCTGCGCTAAATCCGAGACCTGGGCTGAAGGCGGGGAGAAAGCCAGTAGATGCAATGCTTCCGGGCGACATGCCTATTGGCGGTACCTGATAGTTGAATTCTTTTCCAATTCCGCTAAAAACAAAACCTAATCTTGGATTCTGCAAAAATCCTATATCGGTAAATTCTTTGATAATCCCAATATCGGACCAAAGCCCCCATCCAAAGCTTCCATTCCCTCCCATTGCAAGCCAAGCGGAAGCTCCCACCGACAGACTATCTGAGATTTTTTTCGAGAATCCACCCCCGATAGTAACAAAGGTCCCAAGAGGCATGCTTGTCATTGAACCTGGAGCGCTAAAAAGGCGCACAGAACCGTTCCATACTCCATAAGCTTGGGGTAGGCTGAAAGCTGCCATTGCTGCACTACCCCATCCTTGAGGCCCCCCTGAAGAGGTGTCAGCGATGCCTGTGTAGGATAAAGCGAGAATAGGAAGTTCTTCTTCCGATGTAGAAGCCGGGTTTAAATGAAAATTCCATGTGTTGTCCCCTTTTTCAGTGAGCGACATTCCAGCGCCCATCATCCAAGGACCGTAAATACGGCCAAGCAGCGATGCTCCCTCGGGCGGATCATAGCCAAAGACACCACCTATACTAATAGAGACCAATACAAGCATCATTGCAAAAATCCGGGCTTTTTTCATCGATATCCCCTTCTCTATTAAAGAAACCTTCAGATTCAATCTATCACAGGAAGAGCCCAACTTCAGGGCTTGACTCATCACTGATAAATGACCAGGCTTGGCCTTGGCTCAAGCTGCATAACTTCGACAGGCGACATCAGTGGCATATCGAATCCCGCTAGAGGAAAATCAGATTTAAAAAAGAGCTTGAAACCTTTTATCGGCATATTCTCTGCGTTCGCGTTTCTTTGATAAGTGGCTTTCTTGAGCTTCGGAGCACCGAAACCATCCGCAGTATGAATAAGAATGACACGATCCCTGTGCGATATCACTTCCTCACGATCTTGAATCATCTTGTCTGCGAACTGATGCACAACAAGCATACGTATACCAGGAATATCATTCGCCCTGATATATGCATCCATATAATTCTGAGCATCGTTAAGCTCAGCCGCGGTAATAGATCCTATTTCTTTCATGGGGCTGAGCGTTCTCCACTCCGGATCTATCGCTAGATGGACATTTGGATATCGCAAAAATGGCAAGATCTTGTCCATGGCTCCCCGAAGGCTGTATTTGCCTATCTGATGATCGATAAATACAAGCATGCCCATAGATTGAGCATATCTGATGTAATCCAAAAGTATTTTATCGTCTAGATAACCTATTTCTCCTCCTGGCCAGCAAGTTCCATAGATTATATAGAATGCTGGAATCACACCATCCTTGCCATTTACCTGGTCATACTGTGATGCCATCTCCTTTAACATTTCAGCGATCTTTTCTTTCGGATAAAGGCCAAGTATACCCATTTTATCGGAAAGTGGACTGCCATAATAAGCGAGAATAGTATTGTTTGCCACAAGAGGTACCCTTTCCCACAGAAAGCCTCCACTGGATTGATAATTGGCAAGGCTCATATTCTGATCAATACGAGAAATGTTTTCTTTTCTATAGAGAGCAGGAAAAAGCCTATAAGGAAGGGGTTCCATTGCATCGCTTGCAAAGGAAATTATAAAGAAGAGAATTGCAAAAAGTACATTGCGCACTACGATGGAAGGCTTTGCACAATACATTATAAACCCTTTCAATACACAACTATTCATTATTGTATCGGCATCAACTTGAGGCTTCTATAGCCCCACCCACAGGGAGTCTAGTCTATCTCCGGAGCATATTTGTAAACCGCTTATCAATATACCGTGGGAATAAAAAAACCGCCATATTTTGGCGGCTTTTTAAATAATCCATTACAAATCGGCAAGCATTTTGCCTAAAGCCGATTGAGAAACAACTAAATGTATTTCTCCACTTTTCCAGATTTGAGACAACGAGCACATACTTTTATGCGGCGCACAGTTCCATTCTCAATTGTGCGCACTTTGATGAGATTCGGATACCAGGTTCGGCTTGTGCGGTTCTTTGAATGTGATACATTATTTCCGTAAAGTGTACCTTTGCCGCAGATTTCACACACTCTAGACATTGTAGTCTCCATAGAACATAGTCGATGCAATATACCGAAAATGACGAATTATGTAAAGTGGTCAGGATATAATTAGCTCGTTTAAATATATTCCTTTACTCTAGCTTGAATTATTTAGCTCCACTCCCAAACATTTTCGCCATGGCTCCTTTGTTCTTTACCATTTTTTTCATCATCGATCTGGATTTTTCAAATTTCTTGAGGAGTCTATTGACCTGAGCTACAGAAGTACCTGAGCCTTTTGCGATTCTAGTTCGCCTGGAGGGGCCAATAATCAGATGATTCTGGCGTTCCTTTTTTGTCATGGATAGAAGTATAGCCTCTTCATATTTCATCTCCTGAAGATCTATTTGGTCCTCATCAACTTGACCTGCCAGACCTGGAATCATTTCGAGCATCGACTTGACGGAGCCCATCTTTTTCATTTTTTGAATCTGACCTAGATAATCTTCGAGTGTAAAACTTTCCTTGCTGATTTTTTGTTCGAGCTCAAGAGCTTCCTTTTGGTCGTAGACTTCCTGAGCTTTCTCCACTAGCGATACTATGTCTCCCATGCCTAGAATGCGATTGGCGATCCTATCTGGGTAAAAGGGTTCAAGTCCATCGATTCGTTCGCTGACACCAATGAACTTTATTGGCTTGCCAGTAATTGATTTTAGTGAAAGCGCGGCTCCTCCACGGGTATCTGAATCGAATTTTGTCAGGATGGCGCCAGTTATTCCAATTCTTTCATCGAATGCTTTGGCAATTTCGACTGCGGACTGGCCGGTCATAGCATCTGCTACAAGAAGACTCTCCACTGGCGAAAGTGCATCGCGAATTCTGGCTAATTCTTGCATTAGAGGCTCATCGATCTGTAGACGGCCTGCAGTATCGACGATGATCACATCATGACCTTCACGCTTTGCCCGTGTTAAAGCATTGCGTGCTACCTGTATCGGATCTTTAAGTTCTTCTCTATGGATATCGACACCGACTTGTCCAGCAAGCACGGCAAGCTGTTCCACCGCTGCGGGTCTCACAAGATCGCAGGCTACGAGCAATACTTTTCGATCTCTCTTCTTAAGAAAGTTTGCAAGTTTCGCTGCGGTAGTAGTCTTTCCTGAACCCTGAAGACCTAAGAGAAGAATTACACTTTGAGTATCAGTCCCTTTTAGAAGAAGGTCTTGCTTTTCATCGCCTAGAAGAGCGACCATGCGGTCATAGACTATCTTTATAAACTGCTGCCCAGGTGTGACAGAACGAAGCACCTTTTCCCCTCTGGCTTCTTCCAACACACCATTGACAAAACGACGCACAATTCTCACATTTACGTCGGCTTCAAGGAGCGCAATTTTAATTCGATCGAGGGCATCTTCGACGTTTTTCTCTGAAATAGCCGATTTGCCACTTATTGTCCTGAATACATCCGTAAAGGTCTCTGAAATCTTTTCAAGCATTGTTTCTTTCCATAGATATCTATTATTGAATTCCCTTTGAGCTATAGATTCCCTTTAAGCCCTATCTCCGAAGCGACGCCCCTAAGAGCTAGAATTGTCTCACCAATAAGCTCGTCGAGGGGTACACCCAACATCTGAGCTCCTTGCTCTATGACGTTTCTGCGCACACCAGCTGCAAATGCAGCAGAGCCCCATTTCTTCTTTACAGATTTTACTTCCAAGTCAAGCACGCTCCGCGATGGCCTAACATAGGAGCAAGCAGCAATAAAACCGGTCAATTCATCAGCAGCAAAAAGCACCTTTTCCATTAGGAGCTTAGGTTCGACTTGTGTGCATATTCCCCAGCCATGGCTTTCTACAGATCGAATAAATGCATCATCAAACCCTGCTGATGCAAGGATCTCTCGTGCATGCTTCAAATGTTCCTCAGGAAACTTCTCGTAATCGATATCGTGCAAAAGACCTATGATCCCCCAATATTCTGCGTCCTCACCATATTTTCGTGCAAAATGGCGCATCACCGCTTCAGTTGAAAGAGCATGGTGCCACAGAGATTCATCACTGTTCCATAGCTTCCATAAAACAACTGCTTCATCTCTAGTCATTCTTCATACCTCAAGCCAGAAATGTCTTGAAAAATCATTGTAGCCGAAGCACTATTCTTGTACCAGCCTCTACGGCTGTACCCGGAGATGGAAACTGAGCAACCACATATCCATCTCCTTCAAGTTGGACTTCGATGTCCTTTCGCAAAAGAAGAGGCAACAATTGACGCTTTGAATAGCCTTTTAGATCTGGCATGTTTGCACCAATCGAGGCTAAAGGAGGCTCCTGGATCACCACTATTCCAGCATGATTAGCATTTAGACTTTTTTCTCTCGGCAGGCCAAGAATGCCAATCGCAGCTTCAGCTGCATCTCGCAAAACAGGCGCTGCAATTTGACCTCCTAAATACGATTCTCCTTTTGGCTTTACAATGGCAACATATATTGCAAGCTTTGGATTATTTGCTGGCAATATTCCCAATGTACTGGCGATAAAATCCGTATCCGAGTAGGCTTTGGTTTTTGGATCTATCATCTGCGCAGTTCCGGTCTTTACGGCCATACGAACATCAGGCACTTTGGCTCGCCATCCTGTCCCCTCAAGGCTTGCAGCTGATTCCATCGCAGCCATTATTGCTCTAGATGTCTCGGGCGCAATGACTCGTCGCTTAGCTATTACTTCGTGTGAATAAATCCTATTGCCATTAGCATCCTCTATGCGAGATATGGTGTTGGGCTTAAGTAGAATACCTCCATTTGCTATAGCGACCGAGGCTGTTATCATCTGCAGTGCCGTTACACGTATCTCCTGTCCTATCGCCACGGTTGGTTTTGTTCTTGCAGACCACTTTGAAGGTTCTCTTAAGCTTCCAGGATTCTCGCCAGGGGATCCAATTCCCGTCTTTTCTGTAAAACCGAAGCTTAAAATTCGGGAATAGAACTCGTTATCCGAAATGCGATCTGAAGCATAACCAGCTCCAGCATTGCTGCTCTTAGCAAGAATACCTGCTAGATCCAACATTCCATAGGAATTTAAATCCTTTATTATAATTTTTTCTCCAGAAGGAAGGACCTTTTGGTATGCGCCGTCGCAGTTGAATTTAGTCCTCGGCGTTATTAGACCAGCATCGAGTATCGATGACATCGAAAATATCTTGAACACGCTTCCTGGTTCGTAAGAATAAACAGACATTCTGTCTTCGCGCTCCGATTCTCTGAAACTAGCAAAAGTGTTTGGATCGAAATCTGGCATCTGAACATAGGCGAGAACTTCGCCGCTATTTACATCCATTGCCAATATAAAAATGGATTCGGCTTTGTTTTGCTCGAAGGCTTTGCGTGCGATTCCTTCCAATGAATACTGAAGTCGTGCATCTATGGTGAGATAGACATCGTTTCCGCGTAGCTTGTCACTTCCAATACTCGAAAGCTCTTTGTCATATTTAAATTCGACGCCTTCTAGTCCAGTATTTCCTTCTCCTGTAAAGCCAATCAGGTGTGAGGCTAATCTCCCTTCAGGATAGATTCGGCCATTTATTTCTTCGAGTACAAAACCAGCAAGCTCTCCTTTTTCAATTCTTGCCTGCAGTGGCTTTGCTATATCGATATCCAGCCTCTTGGCGAGATATACAAAATTTTGGCTCGATTCCCTTATTTTCTGCTCAAGAGACTCAGGCTGTAAGCCGATTGATTTTGCAACACTACTCAGATCTTTGGAGATTCTATATGGATCGATTTCATTCTTACGAATGGCAAGATTGAATTTTGGAATGTCAAAAGCCAAAAGCTTTCCATTTCTATCAAGAATCCTTCCCCTTTCAATGGGTGCTTCTGCTGAAAGCCTATTATTCTCTGGTCCTTCCAGAGCCAGCAAGCCATATCGAACAAGAACAACACCAGCAAATAGTGTCAACAAAGCGACAAGCACAATTATCCTTCTTTGGAAGCGGGTTTGTACACCATTCTCCATCTGCGCCTACCTCTGAGGAATTACCTTTCCTATTATTGAATCGAATTGTACAAGTCCGAAATCTCTTGAATCGATCGATTCAATCGGATTGTATCCTATGAGGAAATACGCTAACTCCTCTCCTTGTTTTCGAACTTCCCCTATTCTTTTTATTATTATCTCATGCGAAGTGGGTGATAGAGCCACAACAACCTCTCCTGCCGCTGGTAGCTTCCATCGCATCCAGTAATTCCCTTCTAAACCTCGTATTCCATAAGCTGCCTTCATGATCAATACCACCTCGCCGTTCCTATAATAAGGAAGCATGGATTTCCCTTCCACAATGGCTGCATCGAGAATGAAAAACCTAACCAAGAAGGCCACAACAACAATAGCAAGTATAGTAATCATTAAGCTGTCGAACTTTTTAATTTTCGGACTGGGTGATCCCTTCATTAATATCTCCCTTTTGCTCTCTTGCATTCTAGCTTTCGACAGCTTAAATTAAATTATCGGCTAAAATATGCCGATACAAAAGAAGCTATGAAATCTGTGGATCACTCTGAGAATTCTATCCTCGAAGCAGATGAGATTCTCAATAAGCCTCTTGTTTCTGTGCTCTCTGGCGAAAATTTTATCCAAAAGCCTCCACTAAAAAAATCCAAAAAAGCGCATTCAATACCATCGATGCAAAAGCAAAGGCCTTCTAGTGAGCCTCTTTTCTCTCCATCAACTGTCAAGTGGAACTACAATTCTTCAGGAGAAAAGGCTTCTAACGATCTACAACAATTTCATCGAAATCCATTCAAGAATCTAATCAAGCTGCCACCGCGCATTCTTTTATTGATTGCGGTTTTATTGACCACAAGTGGTGCTGGTGTGCTTGCAGCCTCTTTCATATCACATTCTCATCCTAGCATAAGCCTTCCAGATGAAAACTCAGCGCAAGAAGCGCTTATGGCAATGCTTGAACCTGAACCATCATCTCCACCTACCGATGAATCAGCTCTTCCACCGATTCCTTCGCTCCTAGCGGAGAAAACCTATACTATACGTCGCGGTGACACTCTACAGACAATCGCAAGCAGATTTGGTGTTCGCGAAGATACCATAATCTCAGCAAATAATCTGAGCTCTAAAAGCCAGATTCAAGTTGGCAAAACCCTCAAAATACCCAATATGAATGGCATATATCACACTGTCAAAAAGAATGAGAGCCTCTCTTCTATTTCCAGAACCTATGGAGTAGATATGACACGCATCGCTGATGCCAATAATATGTCCTCAGCAACAATTAGAATAGGAGAGCGAATTTTCATACCAAATGCCAAACTCAACGCCTCGGTTTTGCGCAACTTTTATGGTGAAACTTTTATTTGGCCTGTTCGTGGCCAGATCTCTTCACCATTTGGATATCGCACAAATCCCTTTAGCGGACAGCGGACATTTCACGCAGCAATAGATATCGTAGTAAATAGAGGAACAGTCGTCAAAGCAACCCGTGAGGGCAAGGTTGCAGACACGGGATATAATGCTGTATTTGGCAATTATGTTATTATCCGACATGCTGATGGCTATCAGTCGCTCTATGCTCATTTAGATTCGATCCTTGCTAAAAAGGGAACAAGCGTAAATCAAGGCGAAACTATAGGCCGCTCTGGGAATACAGGTCAGAGCACTGGACCTCATCTGCATTTTGCTATCTTCAGAAATGGTCAAGCTGTCGATCCACGACAATATGTGAAATAAAAACATTCGATACTGTTACGAACCTTGTGTATTTTCTAAGAGATTTGGTAGGAAGTTTTTCATGCATAAGCATAAGCAGGTACATACTCCGCTTTTCTCTTAAGGGGAGTTGGGAAACTTCTAAGCCATAGCTTTTTTTCAAGAAGCGATAATCCTGCTCTGCTTAGAAAAGCGCGTTCTTGGAACTGCTTCTCTCTAGCCTTACAAATCGCTCTTCTTTCAA
>ENA-UPSM01004461-UPSM01004461.1-activated-sludge-metagenome-genome-assembly--contig:-NODE-4461-length-14789-cov-5.977942_pt1 | contig 14789 bp, 15 predicted proteins | sample MGYA00238181_ERZ773283 | MGnify/ENA primary metagenome ERZ773283 (study PRJEB29023, sample SAMN05720199) | activated sludge metagenome | isolation source: Anaerobic digester | place: Japan...
TTCTGTATAATAGTTTAGGTTCAATAGTATTAAGTTTCTTAGTTGAGAATAGTCAATTGAGTAATATTGAGGCTTCACTTCCCAATGGGGTTTATTTGCTTCAGAAGAGAGGCGGTAAAATGAATTTTAAGAAAATTGTAATTTGTCGATAATCGTAATTCGTGATTTTTGAAATAAGAAATCGAAGAATTTGTTTTCAAAGTGACTTTTGATTGAAATGTCATATTGCGAGTTTGATCGTTTATTTTTACTTGTATAAATAGGAGTTTGTTTAGTTTTAATCATAACTATTAGTCATTAACAAGACTAGTTTTAATTCTTGTCGCAGATACCCTCTATTTTGACGCTTTTATACCGTGCTTGTATAGGTTTAATTGATATTTTTGGAAGATAAAATAAACAACAAATGGCACTAATTAACCCTCACATCAATTTCAATGGAAATGCCGAAGAGGCATTCAATTTTTACAAATCTGTTTTTGGCGGCGAGTTTGCTAAAGTGATGCGCTTTAAGGATTTAGCAAGTGATGATTTTCCGGTTTCTGAGAAGGAAGCAAATAAAATAATGCATATCGCATTGCCTATTGGCAAGAATGTATTGATGGCAAACGATGTTCCGGAGTTTATGGGACGTACTAACGAAAACGAGAATCGTAGTAAAATAGCAATCAGTGCAGAAAGTAAAGAAGAAGCTGATAAATTATTTAATGGACTATCTGCCGGTGGACAAATTGAAATGCCAATTGCTGATAGTCCTTGGGGTTCATACTTTGGTATGTTTAGAGATAAGTATGGTATCGAATGGATGGTTGATTATGATCCGAAATATAAGGGTCAATTATAAATCAATAATTCGGTTGAAGAATTCTGCGCTAAAGAGTAATTAGTATTAGCCGTAATTCGATATGTCGATTTGATTATCCTGCCAAGGTTGTTCAATCAAATATTTCATTGTATCTTCAACTTTAAATTGTTGATTCTTTATTTCAGATGCCAACATCTTCTTCAGCTAGTACACAATTTTACTCCGTATCTTCCTTCCACGATTTGGTAAATTCTCCTTTTCACGGAATGATAAATGCAATGTGTTGGAGTAGGGAGCTTGTCGGTGATTTTGCCGAGATCGCACAGAAGTTGAAGCAATTCGAAGATATTACTGTGATCGATGAGGAAGAATTGATGGCTTTATCTTTAAGTGATAAAGGTATTCTTGCACGTGATATTATTCTAAATGATTTGCAGTTATTGCGCGATTATGGTGCAGCTCCGACATTAAATCTATTAAAATGCTACGAGCGTGATAAGGAGAATCCCGTCTTTCCTACTGATGTCTATTCATTTCATATTGATCGCTCTCCAATTGCAACTGATACATTTTTATGCACTTATTATGGAGCTGTGAGTGATATCGTTCCGAATAATCAAGCAGTAAAAAAAATACTTGTCCCTGAATTACGTAAGATTCTTAGAAATTTGTTTTCCGGAACCGACAACGATTTTGATTCCTTCTTAATTGAAAATTTCTACGATCTGCATTATCAAGCATTGCCTAATGCAAATATTGTTAATCTGGGCATCGGAAATCTTTGGCGACTTGCAGTTGATCACCCCGAAAGTAAAGTGCTGCCTTGCATTCATCGAGCGCCGAAAGAAAAAGAAGGAGAAAGTAGACTGTTGTTGATTTGTTGAGAATTTAAAATTGAATAGTCCCTTGCTCTAAAAAGAATGATCGCTATTAATTTTGGTTGTTAGAGGATTAATTTGTTTGTTTGTAAAATTGATAGCAATACTGCCTTTGTATGACCTTAAAATATTTGTCGTTTAGTATTTCCATTGCATTCATTTCCTGGATTGTTGGTATGATAGTAAATACATACATTCGGAAAACGGATTATTACAATAAAAGATTATCAAATCTAAATTTTATTGAATCTGACAAATTAAATTATTGCATTGGATTAAATTATTTTAAATGGATTGTTAAAAGTACATTTTTTAAATTCTTCAATCAAAAGATTAAAATTGACAAAAAAATCGAGAAAGTTGATTTGGTAAATTTAAGAAACGAAATGACAAAGTCTGAAATTGATCATTTGGTAGCATTAGTTTTCGTATTCATTTTCGCAGTAGTAAAATCTGTCAAGTTCGATGTGATTTTTGGTTTAACAATTATGATGGTTAATGTGTTAATGAATTTATATCCTTCATTGTTGCAACAAGATAATAAACGACGAATTGATAAATTAATCCAAAGAATATAAGCAACATTCATTGCAACTTAAATACTTTTATTTTCATTATGAGAAAAGTTAGAGCCGCCATCAACATGACCCTCGATGGATTTTGTGACCATACTGCGGTTACTCCGGATGAAGAAATTCATCAGCATTTTGCCGATGCATTAGATGGAGCCGGTGTGATTCTTTATGGTAGAATTACCTATCAACTAATGTTGTTTTGGAAGACCTTGATAGATCAACCTTCAGGAGAAAAATCGATGGATGATTTTGCCATAGCTATTGATAGAATTCCCAAAATAGTTTTTTCGAGAACGATGAAGGATTCAGGATGGGAGAGTGCAACACTCGCAACAAAACCTCTTGAAGAGTGTGTAATGGAGTTGAAGCAGCAAACGGGTGGTGATATATTAGTCGGCTGCAGAAGTCTTATTATTCAACTTTTAAAAGCGAATTTGATTGATGAATTGCAGATATGTCTACATCCTGTTATAGCAGGTGGAGGTTTGCCTTTGTTTGAAGATCTAACTATGCGTAAAGAGTTAAATCTGATTAAGTCAAAATCCTTTGCCAGCGGCGCAGTTGCCCTTTATTACCAACCTTCAAATTGATTTTTGTAAGCAGTTGAAAATTTAATACTTTGGCGCTCTATATGGATACGAAAAAACAAATCGAAGCTTATATTGCAACTCAATCTATTTCAAAACAGAGTGATATGAATGCGTTACATGCATTGATTCTTAAAATCATGCCGAGTTGTAAATTATGGTTCTTAGATGGGAAAGATAGCAGCGGAAAAGTAGTATCGAATCCTAATATTGGATATGGTCATTACACTATTAAATACGCCGACGGAAAAACACGCGAGTTTTATCAAATAGGCTTAAGCGGAAATACAACCGGTATTTCGGTTTATATTATGGGCATTGAAGATAAAAAGCATCTCGCTCAAGCGTATGGCGCCAACATCGGTAAAGCAAATGTTACCGGCTATTGCATTAAGTTCAAAGCATTAAAAGATATAAATTTGCCGGTACTCGAAGAAGCCATTCGATTCGGAATTAAGGAGTCCGGGAAATTGCAGTAATCGATAGAATATTTTAATTAAAGAAAAAGTTAGCTGAAAACTAATTTGTTTTTAGCAGTACTGTGTTTGCAATTTTGTTTAATTAGTATCGAATGAAAAGTGCTATAATTTGTCGGGGAATGATAAATAGTAATTCGATAGAAATAAATCATCAAGATGGGAGTAGAAGAGATTGTTAATGATAAATCATTAAAGGGAAAGTCAAAAGTTGAAACACTGAGCCAATATTTGATGGACGGGTCGATTTCAATAGAGCAAATAATTTTGTTTGCTGAAAAGCAAAAAGACCCTGCAAAAGCTACCTGCGTTGAAGCCCTCGAATTCGCCACTAAAGTATCACCTCAAATCGGAACTAAAGCAGTTCTGGATTTTGCAGCTCAATCACTTGCTTCAAAAGCCCCGAGAGTTAAGTGGGAGAGTGCGAAGGTTATTGGTAATATCGCTCATTTATTTCCCAATGATTTGAACAAAAGCATAGACCATCTCCTTACAAATACAGAGCATGATGGTATTGTAGTTAGATGGAGTGCCGCTTTTGCCTTAGGTGAGATTCTGAAAATGAAAACAAAGCATAATAAATTGCTTCTTCCTGCGATTGAGGCAATTTGTGACAAAGAAGAAAAAAAAAGTATCAAGAAGATATATATCGCAGCTATTAAGAAATCTAAATAACTAAAAAATATCATATCATGAATCCTTCAGTCGATTGGTTTTTTGCTAAGGACACAAAATGGCAAGATGAATATACAGCTCTTCGAACTATTGTGCTTGAATGTGAGCTTAAAGAAGAGCTGAAATGGGGGTGCCCTTGTTATACCCTCAACGATAGTAATGTCGTTTTAATTCACGGCTTTAAAGACTATTGCGCATTATTGTTTATGAAGGGATCTTTGATGAAAGATGATAAAGGAATCCTAATTCAACAAACAGCGAATGTCCAAGATCGTCGACAATTACGATTTACTACTTTAGCTGAAATTAAAAAGCTAAAGAAGGTCATAAAGGAATATATTCAGGAAGCCATAAAGATTGAAAAGTCAGGAGCTAAGATCGAATTTAAGAAAACAGAAGAGTTCGATATGCCTGATGAATTCAAAGCTGTGTTAAAAGAAATGCCTGATGTGAATGCTGCATTCAAAGCACTTACGCCCGGAAGACAAAGAGGATATCTGCTTCATTTTTCTGCGGCCAAACAGTCAAAAACACGTGAAGCAAGAATTGCAAAATACCTCTCGAAAATTCTTCAGGGGAAAGGGTTGGATGATTAAATTTAAAAGTTAAAGTTGCTGTATGAACAATTCAAGTAAAGAAATATTTAGCTCACGAGTTTTAAATGTTCCTATTGAAACTCTTTATAATGCATTTGTTAATCCTGATCAATTAAAAATTTGGTGGGGACCGGAGGGATTTACTAATACAATTCATGAATTTGATTTAAATCCCGGCGGAAAGTGGATTCTCACTATGCATGGTCCCGATATTGGGAACTATGAAAATTCTTCTGTATTTGATGTTGTTAAACCTCTCGAACTAATTAGTTGGAAGCGAATTTCTCAACCTTTATTTGATATGGAAGTCGGTTTTACTAGAATAAGCGATAATCAATCTCAAATTTCTTTTCGGATGATCTTCGATTCAATTGAATCGTGCAATAAAATTAGAAGTTTCGTAGAACCAAAGAATGAAGAGAATTTCGATCGTTTGGAGAGATTGCTAATATCAATCTAATAATTTTGTTCAGCTCACTTATTTACTGCCACTTCATAATTTTCTTTATAAGATTGAATTTAAAATCATTATGTGGATGGTATTTAAGATTCAATTCCAGCAATGTAGTTTTTTCTAAGATGCTCTTGTAATGGGTAAATGTTCTAAATCCTGCTTCTCCATGATAGGATCCAATGCCGCTACTGCCAACTCCTCCAAATGGTAATTGAATATTACTGATATGCATCACAGCTTCGTTAATGCCTCCTCCTCCAAATGACATTTCACTTAGCACTTTTGATTTTATGTCGTGGCTTTCTGTAAATACATAACATGCTAATGGTTTTGGTAATGTTTGCAATTTTGAAATTAATTCTTCTAGGCTTTCATATTCTAAGATCGGAAGAATTGGTCCGAAGATTTCTTCTTTCATCACTTCAACGTCAAAATCCTTTGCAGATAGTATTGTTGGCTCAATGTATCTTTCTGATTTATTGAAATTCCCTCCGTAAATAATATTTTCTTTGCTTATCAGTCGAGTCAAACGATCAAAATGATGTTCATTTATTATCTGGACATAATTGCCATTTGAAAAACTAAATGATGAGGCTTCTATTTCTTTGATTAAATGCTTAATGAAAATATCTTTTATTGATTTATGTACCACGAGGTAGTCAGGCGCAATGCAAGTTTGTCCCGCATTTAAAAACTTCGCCCAAACTAATCGTTTTGCCGAGATGTCGATTTTGCAATCGGCAGCAATGATCCCGGGACATTTTCCTCCTAATTCCAATGTTACCGGAGTCAAATGTTCCGCTGCTGCGCGATATACTATTTTTCCAACCGTTGCACTTCCCGTGAAAAATATTTTATCGAATTTTTGATTTAACAACAAACTCGTTTCAGAAACTCCACCTTCAATAACGGCGAAATATTCCGACTGAAAATTTTCTTCAACTATTTTCTTGATGATAGTTGATGTGTTTGTAGGAAGTTCACTTGGCTTTAATATAATTGTGCATCCCGCTGCAATAGCTGCCACCGCAGGCGCGAACGAGAGTTGATAAGGGTAATTCCATGCTCCGATCACTAACGCGTTGCCTAATGGCTCAGGAACGATATAGCTTTTCGCAGGGAGATTGGCGGCATTGGTGCCTACTTTCTTAATGGAAGCCCATTCTTTTACATGTTTGATCGCCGCATCGATGTCTTGATATACAATCGCAATTTCTGTTGTGTAGGTATCGAATTCCGATTTTTTAAAATCTTTATCGATTGCTTCATACATCGCTTTTTCATTAGCTTCAATTGCCGTACGTAGCTTTCGAAGTTGTTGAATGCGAAAATCAACCGATTTCGTTGCATTGGTTAGAAAGAATGCACGCTGCGATTCAATTATGTCGGTGATGTGCTGATTCATACACGCTGATTATGATCTTCCTTTAAACTCATCCATTGTTTTGTAAATGCCTAGTATATCGCCTACAAACCAATCGAACATGCGAACTGAGAATATCCCTTGAAAGAATCGAACAAAATGAATGCTCCATGGCATACTAATAATGGGTTTGTTGTTTTCTATTCCTTTGATAATTTTCGCGACAACTTTTTCAGGTTTTAAAATCGGGATTAACGATTTCACCCCGTCAAACATCCCGGTGTTGATGTAGTAGGGGGTTACGGTGCTGACACCAATATTTTTATTCAGTTTTTTCATCTCGATACGCAGACTATCCGACCATCCCAATACCGACCATTTGCTGGCAGCATAAACCGACATCTTGGGATTAGAGATCATAGCTGCCGATGATGAGATATTGCAGATATATCCTGAGTTAACATTGAGCATATCTTGAAGAAAAAGATGCGAAATAAACATCGGAGCATATGCATTGATCTCCATTGTGCGACGAATTTCATCTACACTATGTTCATGGAAATATTTTCCTACTACGATACCCGCATTGTTGATTAAAACATCTACTTGTTTATGCTCATTCATTACAGCTACATAAGCTGCCTTGATGTTTTCTTGATCTGCAATGTTTACGTTGTATGTAAATACTTTCCCTTTATCAGATAGTTCTATTTTTACAGCTTCAAGTTTCGCATTATCAATATCCCAAATAATTACATGGGCACCACGCTTTAAAAATTCTTGAGCCATCAATTTCCCTATGCCCGAAGCACCGCCGGTAATGAGGATATTCTTATTATTGAAATCTTTCATAGAGGGCTTTTTGTAAAGTTAATGGTTTTTGAATTCAAGGATTGAAATTATTGAAAAACTTTGACAACTTGAATATTACAGATAGTTAGAGAGAAAAAATTCGAAATATTTTAAATGTAAAATTCAACTTCACTCATTCTTGTTCGAAAAATTATACTTAGGAACGCCATGCATTTGTCATGGATTTGCATTATTCACTCTTTATGACTGAATTAATTTTATCAAAAAGGAAATAGTTTTGACGGCTTTCCTATTTTTATATTCCAAAATAATTCCAATCCCTTTTACTTTTACTAATATTAACTTCTATGAAAAGATTTTATCTGATTTTTTTAATATTGATTAGTTCATACGTGCAATCTCAATCTGTTTGGCAAAATCCTATAACTACAGGCGAGCGTTTTCATGCACTTCACTTTTATTCTCCTTTGTTGGGATGGGCTGCAGGAGATGTCGGCACATTGTTAAACACCACCGATGGAGGTATAACGTGGACCAAACAGAATTTAGGTTCTTGCGAAAATATTTCACGCGTTCAATTTGTTTCGCCTTCCGAAGGATGGGCAATCGCTGGCAATACTTTATATCATTCGATAGATGGTGGTAACTCATGGACAACCTTCCCGGTGTTGTCGTATGTTTCAATCACAGCATTTCAATTTATTTCTCCTTTGCAAGGATGGGTGCGTACCGAGGGTGGATTACTATATACCGATGATGCAGGAGTTTCATGGACATTAAAAAATCCAACAATCAATTCTCTTTTTAGCTTTGCTAATCCGCGAAAAGGGTGGCGAATTACTCCTTTTGGAGGTGTGAAATATACCACCGATGGGGGTGCGACTTGGACAAACCAAGTAAGTGGTGTTTCCGAAAATATTTTATCAATTAATATCATCGATTCTAATGAAGTATGGATGGCAGGCGTTAGCGGATTAATTCATACTACCAATGCGGGTGCTACTTGGACAATAAATTTATCGAGCAGAGCAGCTATCGGTGCAACGCTTCCTTTCTTAACCGATTGCCATTTCACTGATGCAATGACGGGATGGGCTATCAGTCCCATTTTTGAATCACTAATTTCTACTACCGATGGTGGTGTTTCATGGGTAGTACATTCAGTAAAAGGTGAATTAATTTATTGCTCAGATTCACTGAATGGAATTATTGCTGGAGATAATCTTTTTACAACTAATAATGCCGCGGCATCATATACCAATGCATTGCCAACGGTTACTAATGAATCGCTCAATAGTATTCATTTTGCCGACCTTTCATCGGGATGGTCGGTTGGTAACAATGGTACTATTTTGCATACTGCTAATGGTGGAGCAAATTGGATCGATCAATCCGCTATTATGCATTCTGAATTGTATTCTGTTTTGGCAATTAATCCTAGTGAAGCGTGGGTAACCGGAAATATGTCTGATACATTATTACACACTGTTGATGCAGGATTAACATGGCAAGTTGTTTCTAGCACGACAACCCGAAGTTTGAGTAAAATATTTTTTGTGAATGCTTCAGTCGGTTGGGCTGTTGGAGATAGCGGAACAATCATTAAAACGATTAATGGAGGTAATTCATGGACCGGATTAATTTCAAATGTCACTCAAAAGTTAAACTCTGTTTATTTCGTGAATCCGAATGAAGGATGGGCAGTGGGTGATGGAGGAATAATCATTAAAACTATTGATGGTGGACAAACATGGAATGTTCAGAGCATCGCATTTTTAGATGCGTTAAATGATGTTCAATTTATTTCTCCATTGAAAGGCTGGGTAGTAGGAGAGAGCTCTATGATTTTATATACCAATGATGGCGGACAAACATGGAATCAACAAGCAATAAATATTTCAGGAGATATTTTTGAGTTTAATGCTGTTGTTTTTACGGATTCTTTAACAGGATATGTAACAGGATTCGCACCTTCAATATTTAAAACTACCGATGGAGGAAATACATGGAATCCCGATGAATGTGCTCCGTATAACAGAGTAATAAAATCAATTTGCCATATCGATTTAAATCATATTTGGATGGCAGGAGAGAATGGTTCTATTTTATTTGACAGCGGAATTAACAGCACTGTTTCCCTCAACGAACATCAAGCAGTATTAGAAAATTCGATTCATGTTTATCCGAATCCGATTACTGCCGATGCTGTTTTAGAACTTAATCAAGAACTAAATCAAGCCACCCTTTTTATCTACAACCACCTCGGACAATTAATCACATCTCAACAAGAATTGAATGGCAAAAAAGTTCAATTCAATTGCAATAATATCCCCAATGGATTTTACTTTTTACAAATAAAAAATGCAGATGGTAAATTGTTCTCAACGAAAATTATAATCGCACATTAGTTGTTATTACACTTAAAAAAAGATATTTATTCAACCTTCGAATAGATCACATTGTATTTTAGTAAAACAAAAGAAACTTTTTAACAGCTTTCATCCACTTGTTCCGGCGGGGTGTTCTCTGCCGTTAGGCCATATTGTTGTAGACAATAACATAATAAATCTTTCTTCGCTATTGGCGAATGATCATAACTTACCATAATAATCATAATAATCTGCGGCCCATTCTATATTCCCCCGAACTTCGTTCCCATTTTCAAATCAACCCCATTTTCAAATTTTCAAATCACCAGCTATCCTCTTCAATCTCAAACTCCGCATCCTTCTCCCAAATTTCCATCTCACAAGGTTTGCAGTTGAATTTTAATTTGTATTCGAGTTCGCCTTGCTTTAAAACCAATGGCTCTTTTACTTTTACTTCGAGGGTGTCTTTGTGGTACTTTGGACATTTTCCGAGTTCATACTTGATACAGTACTTCGTCGTCATGACTCTCGATTTTCCCGGATCCCATTGTAATTCGAAGGCTTTTTCGATTTCCGTCACTCCGTGGCGCTCGTAAAACTTGCGCGCAAGCTTATTAGCGACGTTATAGGTGAAGTCGAGTTTGGTTTCGGGATAAGGATGATCTGTTTTTACGATCGGACGTTCTATGCGCTTATATCCTGCTTTTCTGGTTGCCGTTAGTTGATCATATACATTGCGTCGCATTTCGTTGATCTTCGATATCGGCATAAACCAATTTTCTGAAAATTGAATCGTGATTTCATCTGCCGTAAAAGGAGTGAATCCCGTTTTCGCTAGTTGAGCCTTAATATTCTCTTCTATCGATTCGTTGTTCTTCGTGCGTTCTTTGGGATGCTCTAATGTAATTGTCGCCGTGTAGTTGTCTTCGTCAGTAGCAGTTAATACAAATCCGTTTTCGTTTTCGGTGAGATGTAACTTACTGCTGATCTTTCTTACTGCACTGTCTTCGCGTTCTACTAATTTGATAAAAGCAGCATCGTTGTTTCTGTAAATTTCAACACCGTTATTAATTTCTTTCATCACATTCGGATAAACGAATCCGTTTTCAGCGCGGTTGACATGTATTCCGTCAAGTTCGTTTTCATTGTTGATGAAACAGAGTCCGTCGCCGTTATTCAACAAATGCCCGTTTTCTATTTCATAGGCATTGCCTTTCGTACGAATTAGTTTTCCGATGTATTGTCCTCTCGACTTCGGACTTTCCCACGACCCGATTTTTTCATTTCGTTCATTTACGAAGTAATCGGTATATCCTCTGTTGAATGTTCTGTTTAATGCAGAGTCAAAGGTGTAAGTACATTTACCCGAAGATGCTTTAGTGTATTTGTCGTTTCCTTCTAAAAACGCATCTAATTTCTGACGCAAATAGGAAACATTATTTTTTACATACGCCATGTCTTTTAATCGTCCTTCAATTTTAAAAGAACAAATTCCGGCTTCTACTAATTCGGGAATCTGATTGCTTACATCAAAATCTTTGATCGATAATAAATGGCTATTCTTGATTAATGTATTTCCGTTTCCATCAATGAGGTTATATGGCAAACGACAGTTCTGCGCACATGATCCGCGGTTCGCACTTCGTTCTCCATTCGCAACACTCATATAACAGTTTCCGCTGAAGGATACACATAATGCTCCTGTGACGAAGAATTCTAGTTCTACATCTGCAACATCACTAATTTCTTTTATCTGATGCAGATTTAATTCACGTGCTAATACTACGCGTTTCATTCCTGCATCTTTCAGGAATTTTATTTTAAGCGGATCGCGATTGTTGGCTTGCGTACTTGCATGAAGTAGGATAGGAGGTAAGTCGAGTTCTAACAAAGCCATATCCTGTATGATCAATGCATCTACGCCGATTTCGTAAAGTTCCCAGATTAACTTTCTGCATGTCTCAAGTTCGTTATCATACAAAATGGTATTTATCACCACATACACTTGTGCATTGAAGAGATGAGCATAGCTCACCAATTGCGCTACATCTTCTACTGAGTTAGTCGCATTCGAACGAGCTCCGAAAAGTGGTGCTCCGATATATACTGCATCCGCTCCGCTATTGATAGCCGCCATGCCTTGTATCAGATCTTTGGCAGGAGCAAGTATTTCTATTTTCTTTTTCATTAATTACAGGTGAGGGCCGACTATTGAGTAAGTTATTCCTAATCGGAATGCAAATTTCCGTTTTTTAATGGAATTATCTCCTTGAGAAGTAAAAAACGAAGTTTTTTGATGGTTTATTCTGATGAAGCGACAAGCTGATATGTGTTTTACATCAACTTACATTCATTTATTGAATTATTAATTTTCCCGCTATTTGATTTGATTCTTTTGACTTATAAAAATATAATCCTGATGGAAGTTCGATATTTATTTCGTTTATACCAGGTAATATTTTGTATTCCAAAATTGTTTGACCAATTGGGTTTAGAATAACTAGATCTCGGGATTTTGAATTTTGTGTGTTTTGTATTTTTATATTTCCTCTACTCGGATTAGGATAAATGTTGAAGTCGGATTCCTCATTTTCATTTATTGATGTCGCCGTTGAGTATTGAATCAAATCAGCATAAGGAAGTCCACCGGTAGTAAAATTGCCGTCATAGATTTTCGTGAAGGTCGATGAGGTGAGATCATATGAGTATATAACGCCCATGCTGTTAAGTCCTCCGTTTAATGTCATGCCGTAAAGTTTTCCGTCATTAGCTTTTATCACCGAGCCAAAAGGACTCGACCCGTTAGTTCCGTCGAAGTCATATAGTTTGGTATAGCTGTTATTGCTTAACTGATGACTGAAAATAACTCCTTTGTTTGATGTGCCTCCTTGCGATGTTGTTCCATATAACATTCCATTATATACTCGCAATTGTCCCATAGGTGCTGCTCCATCTGTGCCTGAAAAATGATGTAATACAGTGTAGTTATTGTTCGTAGGATTGAAACTGAATAGGACTCCATATCCTCCGGTGCCCCCACCAAAAGCTAGTCCGTACATCATTCCGCTATTGTCTTGTATTAACGTTCCGAATGGCGTTACTCCTTCGCTGAAGGTAAAGTCATGTTCAACTGCGAAGACTCCGTTCTGCGGATTATAACTGCAAATCACGCCGAGATTATTTGCTCCTCCCGAAGTGGTCATGCCGTAAATTTTATTGTTTAATGATGATTGTATCATTCCTCCGTTAGGAAGTTGTCCGTCGGAGTTGTTGAATTCATGCACTTTGCTGTATTGATTACTCGAAATAGTATATTCGAAAATCACTCCTTTGTTGTTGATGCCGCCATTATTCGTCATGCCGTAAATTTTTCCCGTCGACGTTACACAAACCGGTCCCCGTGGATAATATCCCGGAAGCGAATCCATGCTGAATAAAGAGTTGAATGTATGTGATGTTGTTTGGTAGCTGAATATTTCCCCTTTCGCATGAGTTCCTCCTGAAACTGATGTCCCGTAAAACAATGATTGGCTATAAGGAATGAAATTACTTTGAATGCTCCCTCCGTTTGTTGATCCCGCGCATGCATATTGCAATGAATATCCGGTGCCGTCACCATTGATTTTAAATATCCCTCCGATGCCGTAGGTGCCACCTAGCGACATCGATCCCCATAATTCAGGTGTTTGTGCTTGGGAAAATTGGCTTATCATTAAATAAGCTAAAAGGACGTAAATTGATTTTCTCATTAATTTGAAAATTGATTTGATTAAAGTGTGTCGACGGAAATGACTATGATATTATGCCATTGATTTTCAATTTAGGGGAGACGCTTATCCCTGCTTTGAATTCAATAAATATACTGATTGTGATAATTGTATTCTTGCGATGTTCGATTATTTACTATTAAATGACATTCAGCATAAAAAAAATCCCTGTTTTTTGAACAGGGATCTTATCGTTTCGCAAAACTATATTAGTTCGCTACTATCTTTTCTAAAGCTGCATCCAGATCAGCACCTCTGAGGTTCTTTCCGATGATAACACCTTTACCGTCGATTAGTACGTTGGTAGGGATTGAATTTACTCCGTAGATCGCAGCACCGCGGCTGTTCCATCCGCCTAAGTCACTTACGTGATTTGGCCATTCTAATTTGTCAGTTGCAATGGCTTTTGTCCATGCATCTTTGTTTTGATCTAACGATACACTGTAAACTGTGAATCCTTTTCCGTTTACGAATTTCTTGTCTTTGAATTTTTGGTAAGAAGCAACCACATTCGGATTTTCTCTTCTGCATGGTCCGCACCAGCTAGCCCAGAAATCAAGTAAAACTACTTTTCCTTTTAATGATGAAAGTGCTAAAGTCTTTCCTTCAGGAGTGGTGAACGCTAAGTCGACTGCTTTATCGCCAATCTGAGTTCCTTGTTTTCCTCCTTGTTGTGCCTGAGTATAAATGAATCCTCCGGTTAGGATCACAAATGCCGTCATTAAGGCTACTAAATATGATTTTTTCATAATGCTGAATATGTTTTTAATAGAAGTTTGGGCTAAGCAAATATAATACCAATTTTATTCTCGTTCACCGTCTTTTCATGTTCTTGGCGGCGATAATTTTAAGTGGTTATGGTACTTTGTTGGACTTTTATTTCCTTTAAGACGATGTCTACTAGTTGTGTCGTGGTTTGCTTAGATGCGTCGAATTTGAGCTCCCAGCGCATTTAAACGTTCGTCGATTCTTTCGTATCCACGGTCGATTTGTTCGATATTGTGGATTACGCTCTTTCCTTTTGCCGACATTGCAGCTATCAACAACGCCACCCCTGCACGAATGTCGGGAGAGGTCATTTGGATACCTTTTAATGCTTGCTTTCTTCCTAATCCGATAACTGTTGCTCTATGCGGATCGCAAAGTATAATCTGCGCTCCCATATCGATCAACTTATCGACGAAGAAGAGGCGGCTTTCGAACATCTTCTGGTGAATCAATACCGTTCCTACCGCTTGCGTTGCCGTTACCAATACAACGCTGATTAAGTCGGGCGTGAATCCCGGCCAAATCTGATCGGCAATCGTCAATATCGATCCGTCAATAAACGTATCTATTTCGTATTTTTCTTGAGCAGGGATATAAATATCGTCGCCTCTGAATTCCATTTTAATACCTAATCGTTGGAACGTTGCAGGGATGATTCCTAAG
>ENA-UPSM01004466-UPSM01004466.1-activated-sludge-metagenome-genome-assembly--contig:-NODE-4466-length-14772-cov-24.888632_pt1 | contig 14772 bp, 10 predicted proteins | sample MGYA00238181_ERZ773283 | MGnify/ENA primary metagenome ERZ773283 (study PRJEB29023, sample SAMN05720199) | activated sludge metagenome | isolation source: Anaerobic digester | place: Japan...
TTGTCCAATAAGTTTACCCGAAAAAGAAAATGACACACTTTTTTGAACATACCCTGCGGGCTTCTCGCTTCTCCCCCTCGCCTCTTCGCCAATCCTTCGCTATCTTCGGCCAGCTACACCTTGCAAAGCCTGTGCTCCTTGCACTGTGCTCTGTGCACTGTGCTCTGTGCCCTGCGCCAATCCTTCGCTGTCTTTCAGCCAGCTACAGCTTGCAAAGCTCCCGTCAGCTAACTACTGCCTACTGCCTACTACCTACTGACTATCGCCTACTAGCGGATCCGACTTTCTCTCCATCTCCCTTTCTGCCTTTCTTGTCTTCCTTTATGGTATATCCTTATTATTTTATTAAAAGATAAAGAAAAATGTTAAAAAATGTTAAAATAGGGGGGGGTATTTGAAAAAAATTACTTAAATTTATAGCATGATGTCCGGTTTACGGTTAAGTCAATGTGAAGTAAGATGTTAAAGGATATTTTAATGCAGAACTATTTATAATCGGGGGGTTATTAAAGTGCTATTGATTTATACTTAAAGATTGCGGGCATAAAGGTTTACTTTTAGGAGTTATTAAAAACAAAATAATTTTATATAAAAAGCTAATACAATCGCATAATGTTGGAACATGAACCTGATGCATTCATCGAGTCGCTGGCGCTGGAAGTAAAAACAAGGGAGGAGGTTGCAAGGGAATATAATACAACCTGTAAAACATTGGTGAGGAAGCTCAGGAATAAGGGTGTAAGCCTTCCTCCCGGAAGAATTTTTCCAGCTACCTGTAAGTTGATCTACTATACTCTTGGACTACCGGCAGGGTAAAAGAAAGAACCCGAGGCTGAAAAGGAAAATAAAGCAATGGAAGAAAGGAGTGAGGATTTACAAACAAAATTTCCTTAGTCTAATTATTTTTTGATGTTGTCTGAAACGCCTCATGTCCGATTTTGACCGGTTTTGTCCGATATTGTCCGATTTTGACCGAAAATTACCGAAAATTTCCTATTATTTTTTGTTGTTATTTGAAACTATTTGCTTAACTTTTTATCCGTTAGCTGTTAAAAGGTTATAGTGAAACATCAATGATAAAGGAAACGGATAAAGTGCTTTCGAGAGTTGACGAACGTCTTAAGCGTATTGCAAATGTTTTGCTCATTAATGCCAGTTTTACCGACAACCTCGGACTATTAAACGGTAAAATGGGGATCGCTATCTTCTTTTACCTTTATGCGCGCTATACTAATAATAAGATATTCAGTGATTATGCTGGTGATTTAATCGATGAAATTTATTCAGAAATTAATGAAAGCACTTCTATAAATTTTGCTGATGGACTTATGGGAATAGGTTGGGGTATTGAATACCTTGTTAAAAACAATTTTGTTGAGGCGGATACTGATGAGGTTTTATCAGATATAGATAATGCAATATATAAACATAGGATTAATAGTCCATTACTTTTAAGTACAGGTTGTGATTTTTTTGATTACGGACTCTATTATATTTCAAGATTAAAATCTAGTTCGGAGAATGACGACTTAAAACAATTAATGAAAAAACATCATCTTATTTTTCTTATTGATGAATGTGAAAGAATTTTTATTTATAAAAGATATCTTGATTTCAACATTGAGACGTTAAAAATAGGAACAATAAATTCAATTCTATGGTTTCTTTTGGAGATGTATAAGGTTGGACTTTTAAGTTTCAAAGTAAAAAAACTTTTGGGATACTTACCTACATACCTTTGTTTTAGCAATAAGGAAGACTCTACTCTGGCTGATTATTATTTTCTATACAGATTGTTGAAAAGGGCTTATGAATTTTTATCGGATGATGCATTGCATTACCTTTACAAAAGTGTTATTGAAAACTATTCTATTAATTTATACTCACAGGTCAATAATGATATTTTTATAAGAAATATTACCTATTTCAATTTGTTGAATTTTATTTATGAACTGGAACCAGTTAACGAATCATTAAAAGATGATTTAATTAAAAAGGCATTTAATACAATTGATTCTGAAGAATTTTGGTATAAAACACTTGATAAGGTAAATAAATCGAATTTAGGTCTTAACGGTTTTGCCGGTTTAGGCTTTTTCCTTCTCTCTACAGAAGGTTTTATTGGTTTCCAAGGAATTAACTTGCCCACCGCTCAATATAAAAAATAACATGCTGAAAATTCCTGCCATATCTGTAATAATGCCGGTTTATAATGCCGAACAATATGTTAGTGAAGCTATTCAAAGCATACTTAATCAAACATTTAAAGATTTTGAGTTTATTATTATAGATGATTGCTCTATCGATAACTCATTGGAGGTTATGGAATCATTTAATGACAAAAGGATAATAATTCTGAAAAATGCAATGAACGTTGGGAACTATCCATCGAGGAACAAGGGATTGAATATTGCACGTGGTAAGTATATCTGTGTAATGGACGCAGATGATGTAGCAGTTGGAATAAGGCTGGAAAGACAATATTACTTTATGGAAAACCACGCCGAAATAGGAATTGCTGGAAGCGGATTTAGATATTATGGAAGTGAAAAGGACAATTTTCGTGAATCAGACAATGAGAAACTCAAAGTTTTATTGCTACGTAATAATTATTTTATACATCCGACAATTATTATCCGGACAGATATTTTAAGAACAAACCATTTAACTTATGATGAAAGATATCGCTATTCTGCCGATTATGATTTGATAGTGCAGTCTTCAACATTTTCCGGTATCACTAATATTCCTGAAGTACTCCTTTTGTACAGACAACATGAGCAACAGGTAACTTCACAGCATCGTCAGGAACAAATAAATTATGCAGATAAGATAGCAATAAAGCAACTTAAATTTTTTAACATCGACCCTGATGAAATTGAGAAATATATTCATTTGCGCCTTCTTAAAGGCATACCAATAAAATTTAATGAGTCCGGAAAATGCTTGAAATGGATAGAGAAAATACTTAATGCAAACATAAAAAGAGGCTACTTTAATCAGTCTTACCTTGAGGATTTTATTCGTTCTCTCTTATCGCTGCAACCGTACTGCTTTTTTTCAACCACAAAAAGGGGAACATCTAAACCTATTAAAAGTGTGCCAAAATATGATATGTCAGATTTTACAATTTTAATTCCAGTAAGAATTGATTCACAATTAAGGTTTGAAAATCTTAATACAATTTGTAATTATATAATGGCTCACTTTAAATCTAATATTTTGATACTTGAAGCAGACAAAGAGCAGTATTACCATACAGCGGATAGTAATATCAACCATGTATTTATAAAAGATGATAGTGAAATATATAATAAAACTACATGGGTAAATAAACTAATGAATCTGTCTGAAACAGATTTAGTTATCATATGGGATGCTGATGTGATAGTTCCTGATGAACAAATTGAAGATTGTTCGGCAAGATTGAGAACTGGTAACTTTTCAATGTGTATTCCATATGATGGAAGGGCATTTAATGTTGACAGTAATTTAAGTTCGCTTTTCAGAGATAATCCTTCAATTGAATTATTAAAATATAATATGTCTGCTCTAAACTTGATGCATGGTTATAATATGGTGGGCGGAATATATATGGTAAGCAGGAATTATTTTCTTATGTACGGCGGCGAGAATGAAAAGATTATTGGCTGGGGTCTGGAAGATGCTGATAGGCTTAAGAGAATGGAGGCTTCAGGCCTGCCTGTTTATTTCTCAAAGGGTCCGTTATTTCATCTTTTTCATCCTCGAGGGAGTAATAGCTGTTTTAATAACAGAGAAATCGAAAGGAAAAACAGGCTCGAGTTTATAAGAACTTGTACATCTCTATAGGATAATTTAAAATGGATGCGGTTTTTATATTCAAATCAAATACCAGAGGAATGCAATATGGCATCGGTTCGTATATAAACGAGCTTACAGAAGCTTTGCTTACAATCAGTAATTTGGATATTTACATTGTATCTTATTATTACTGGCAATCAAAAGAATTTGAGATTAAAAAAATATCACCTAATCTTGATGAAATAATTATTCCTGCCCCATTAAATAGTATTGATAGTAATAAACATGAAAAATATTATGCATTGGCAGTGGCAAGATTGTTATCAGTTGTTATTGATAGATATCAAAGCGTAATATTTCAGATAAATTATATAAATGATCTCCAAATTGCTAAAGAATTGAAGAGACTATACGATTTCCCTATAGTAAGCGTCGTTCATTTTGCACAATGGCAACAAATATTCAATGGGGACATTAAAAAGTTGTCCGGCCTTAACATAAATAATCCTACTAATAATGTCGAGTTTACTCTTTCTGTTGAACGTGAAATGTACAGAATATCTGACCGGATAATATCTGTAACCAGTTACATGAAGGATTTCCTTGTTGATTATTATGGAATAGACCATAATAAAATAACCGTAATTCCCAACGGCCTGAACAAATGTAAATATTACCGGATAGATGAAACAGAAAAAGCTGCATTGAGAAAAAGACTCGGATTTGAGGCTAATGAAATAATAATTCTTTTTTCAGGTAGGATTGATGCTTGCAAAGGTATTTTCCATTTGATTGAAGCATTTGAGGTTGCATCTTCTCAAAACTCAAATCTCAGGCTGGTTTTAATCGGGCAGGGTGAAATTGCTGAATGTCAGAAAAGAATGAAAACTTCATTTGGAAAGGTTAATTTCCCTGGATTCCTTTCAAAAGAATTGTTAATGTCATTCTACCATATAGCAGATATGGGAATTGCCCCTTCTGTTTACGACCATTGTCCATATACAATTCTTGAAATGATGGCAAGCAGGATTCCTATAATTGCTTCAAGAATAAGCGGTCTGAACGAAATATTAGATGATAATCAATGCTTGTTCATTAATCCTGTTATAGACGATAATGGAAACATAACCTTTAATAGCAAAGAATTGTCGGATGCTATACTTACTCTCGCGGGTGATAGCTCTTTGAGGAATAAGCTTGCAAATAATTCTTATAAAAATCTATGTGAGAAATATTCTGCCATCCGCATGGCTGAAGAAATGAATAAGTTGTATATGAGCACAATAAAAAGTTGTAATAAAGTTTCGAAAAAATGAGAAGAGCAAGAGAGGATAATACTGTTTCAGTAGTACAAAGAGCGATCAGGCATTTTCGGATTCCGGTTACAAAAAGCTCGGTGAAAGAAGCTCTCAAATCAAATTCTTATTATCCGACATTAAGAAGTATTTGTGATGTACTTAATGAATGGAAAATAGAACACTACCCTTTAAAATACGAACCGGAAGAAATAAGAGAATTACCTGCTCCATATATAGTCCATTTTAATGTTGGCGGCGGTAAACTGGCATTTGTTTCAAAAACCGGGGATGATATAGTAACATATTATGAGTCGTATTACTCTAAAAGAGTGGCTGGTTATGAGGAATTTTTAAAGAAGTGTTCAGGTGCAGTAATTTTATTAAATCCTGATGAAAAGTCGGGCGAGAAAGATTACCGTGTAAAATTCCAGAGTGAAATAATAGATAATGTTATTTTACCGGTTTCAATACTAACATTCCTGCTTTTCATAATTCTGACTATAATAAACAAATTGATTGCAGGCGGTTTAATGTATGATAAGACAGCATATTTTTTATTATTAACAAAAACTTCAGGGATTGCGCTTTCCACTTTATTGATTTTTCATGAATTCGAGATACAATCGGCATTAACTAATAAGTTATGTCATCTTAATAAAGCAACGAATTGTAATACTGTTTTGAATGATAAAGCCTCGAAAATATTCGGATGGTTTGGGTGGGCTGATGCCGGGTTTATATATTTTACCGGCGGTTTACTGTTTTTATTGCAAGGTTCTGGTTCAGATTATTTTTCATTACTTGCATTATTATCGGCTCTTTCATTACCCTATCCAGTGTTTTCCATATATTATCAGGGCGTTGTACTTAAAAAATGGTGTCCGATGTGCCTGGGTGTCCAGCTTATTTTGATTCTTGAGTTTATTTTACTTTTCCCGCAATTTTCAGATTTAAATATTTCTTTTAAAAGTATATCAGATTTTATTATAACCTTTTTATTAACAGGATTAATTTATATTCTATTTATCACATACATAAAGGAAAAACAGTCAAATGAAATTAATCGTTATCAATACCTTTCTTTTAAGAGAAATCCTGCAGTTCTCAATGCTTTATTGTCGGAGCAGACATTTTATGATATACCTGCTACAGAAACCAGTTTAATATTTGGCAGGAAGGAAGCTACTTTACATGTAACGGCCTTTTTAAGCCTTCATTGTTCACATTGTGCAAGGGCTTTCAATAAAATAAAAGACTTAATTAAATCTGGAGTTGACACAAATTTTAATATCATATTGATTGCTGCGGAAATTGATATAATGAATGCTTTATATTATTTAAAACGTAATAATAAAGATGATGAAGCGCTGGATTTGCTTTATGAATGGTATAACAGAGATCCCTATTCGAAATATAAAATTTCAGATAAATATTGCATTCCGGAACTGGAAAATATACCTGAAACGTTAAAAGAAGAGAATGTCAGAATTTTCAAAGAATGTAAAGTAAGCGGTACTCCGACGTTTTTTATAAATGGATATAAACTTCCGGCACAATATGATATTACAGATATTAAATATTTTATAGAGTTTTTTGTAAATAATGAAAGTACGAATATTAAAAGAGAAGAAATTCAAAAAGGCATAAAATAACCTATTGAGAAAATGATGATTAAAAAATGGAAATATATTATTGCAGGGAATAGACGAGCAGAAATATTGGCAGAGGGCATAGGGCTGAGAGCAAAGGGTAAAATTATACTGCAATCCACGCTATTCTCCTCGTTCTTAGCTCTTTGCTCTCAGCCCTTTATAAAGAGAGGAGGTAAGCCTATGTGCAGATAATACTATTCCGTGACTTCGGTTGCGGCCTGTGAAAGGATACAGCAGGAAAAAGTAAAAAATAAATTGTTTAACTAAAAACATAAAATTATGAAAAAATTAAGTAAATTGCAGATTAATCCGGAAAGAATTATGAAGAATGAAGAACTGAAAATTCTGAGAGGTGGAGATTATGACTCTGGTTGTGGGAATTATACAGAGTGGTTTTGTGATGTGCATTACGATGGAGTTTATGCTTTTTCAGGCATAGCCTGTGGCACACAAGAATATATTTCTGGTGTCTGTCAACAACTAAATTATGAATGTTCTTGTACACAAACATGGACTCCCATGCCTATCATTAATTAGTATTAAAATTATAAATTGGAGAGTCAGAGGATAGTATTAATTAAATTGAGTAAACAACCTCTGGTTCCTTTTCTTCATAATTTCATTTTGAAATTTATATTTTTTGTTCTGCTATGATAAAAAAAATATACATGTTTTTTCTTCCAGTTGTATTAATGATTTTTCTTGCCCTAAAATGCACTGAATTTTGTATAGACAAAAATATAATAGACAAAAATATAATTGAAGAAATTGACATTCAGAGTAAAATTGGAAAATATGAAATCGTTAAATTGAGTCAATTTAGTTCTTCAATAAAATATTTACCTCTGATATTAGATGGTGAACATAAAATTAACAGGATTGTACAAGTAGATTTTACTCCAGACAAGATTCTAATTAGCGATGGGAAAGAATGCCTGTTACTTACTGCAGATGGATCATTTATTAGAAAAATAGGAGATACAGGCAGGGGACCCGGTGAATATAATATTATTTCAAATATAAGCTTTGGATCAAATAGTACTATTTTTATTCAATCGGCTAATGGTATTTTTCTAGAGTTTTCTGATGAAGGAACTTTGATTAATATTTCCAAAGTTCCTTCAAATTATTCACCTGACTACTATTTAGGATCGTGGATACAAGTAAATGACTCATTGTTTTTCGGGCAAACTCCAATAACAACAGGGAAGGAATCAACAAAAGCTATATTATTCAATAAAAATGGTAAGATTATTAAGGAATATAAAAACTATATTATGCTTGACAGGCAAATAAGAATGTTTACCACAGATGACAGCGAAGCATCTTATTACTCATATAATGGCAGGATATATTATAAAGAAAAACTGAACGATACATTATTTTACCTCGACGACAATTTCGATTTATTGCCCAGAATGACTTTTAGGCTGGGTAAATATTTAATGCCTAAAAAATACCGCGAAAACATAAGCTTTGGTCAATCCTTAAGCCCAAAGTTTAACTACATTTTCATAGAAAATGTTTATGAAACTCAACACTATTTATTGCTGGATTGTGAGTTTAACAGATACTTTCCGGCAAAACGAATTACACCTAAAATAATACATGGAGTGGAAATCTGGCAAAATACTTTGAATGTTCTGGGATTTTATAATAAACAAAATAGGACTCTTGTTTTTATTGAGCCAACATCGACAGATAATCCTTTGTACACCTCAGGGCTTTATAATGACATTGATGCCGGTCCAAGATTTTTTCCTATGAAGCAGGTCGATGACTCAACTATGGTAATGTGGGTTGATTCTAAACAGCTTAAGGATCATATTGCAAGTGAGGAATTTAAAAATGCCAAGCCTCTATATCCTGAAAAGAAGGAAGAGTTGAAACATCTGGCCAACAGTCTTAAAGAAACCGATAATCCGGTTTTGATGATTGTACGTTTGAAAGAATAAATATGTCCGAATTTCCTTTCTTCAAGCAGCTCGATTCCATGGATTGCGGTCCGACGTGTCTGCGCATGATAGCCAGGTTTTACGGGAAATCATATTCATTACAATATCTGCGTTCAAGGTCATTTCTTACAAAAGCGGGTGTTTCGATGCTTGGCATCAGTGAGGCAGCCGAGAGCATCGGTTTCCGCACCCGCGGCTACCGCCTCACCTGGGAACAACTACGTGACGAGGTACCACTCCCATGTATTGTTCACTGGAATCAAAGGCATTTTGTCGTAGTGTACAATATCGAGAAGAAGAAGAAAGCTTGGGGCTTGGGGCGGAGGGCGGAGGGCAGAGTGCGGAGAGCAAAGGATATGGAGCAGGGAGCAAGAGGCGAAGAGCGCAGAGCATACAATTCAGAAACCATAGTTTATGTTGCCGATCCTGCCTCCGGTCTTCTTAAATACACCAGAGATGAGTTCCTTAAATGCTGGTATAGTACGAAAACCGATGGTGTTCAGGAAGGCGCCGCACTGTTGCTGGAGCCGTCACCTGATTTCTACCGCCAGGAAGACGAAGAAAAGGGTAAACTTAAATTCACATATCTGCTTGGTTATATAAAGCCTTACAAAAAGTTCATCCTGCAGCTTATGCTTGGAATGCTCACCGCAAGCATAATCAGCCTTATATTTCCTTTTCTTACACAATCTCTTGTTGATACCGGTATCGGAAACAGCAACATTGCATTTGTCATTCTGGTTCTTGTCGCCCAGTTGATACTTAGTCTCAGCCAGACAGCCAACGGACTGCTGCGTAACTGGATAAGCCTACACGTCACAAGCAGGATAAGCATCTCCCTTATATCTGATTTTCTAATTAAACTGATGAGACTTCCTATTTCGTTCTTCGATACAAAAATGATCGGAGATATAATGCAAAGAATAGGCGACCATAACCGCATAAAAACATTCCTTACCGATTCTCTTATCAGTATAATATTTGCCGTTATTACTCTAGTTATGTACACCATTATTATGGCTACATATAACCTTGCGATACTCGGAGTCTTTCTTGTCGGCAGTGCCTTATACATAGGCTGGGTCGTTCTTTTTCTCAAACGCCGCCGCGAACTCGATTACAAGCGTTTTCAGCAAAGCGCGGCTAACCAGAGCAACATAGTACAGCTTATTACAGGGATGCAGGAGATAAAGCTTAACAACTGTGAGAAACAAAAACGGTGGGAATGGGAAAGGATACAGATAAAGCTCTTTAAGGTAAGCTTAAAGAGTATGATGCTTAACCAGAATCAGCAGCTCGGAGCAGTTTTGATAAACCAGACGAAAGATATCTTTATTTCCTTCCTCTCGGCTATGGCTGTCATTCGCGGCGAGATGACCCTTGGTATGATGATGGCCGTTCAGTATATAATAGGTCAGCTCAATGCACCGATACAACAATTCATCGGTTTTACTCAGGCGGCTCAGGATGCAAGGATAAGCCTCGAGCGGCTTGGCGAGATACACAACCGTGAGGATGAGGAGAAGCCGGAAGACTATAAGATAAGAGACATTCCTGTAGATAAAGATATAGAGATAAAAAACCTTGTTTTTCAGTACGAAGGTCCTCATTCTGAAAAAGTACTGGATGACATTTCGTTGGTTATTCCGGCAAAAGGTGTAACAGCTATTGTTGGAACAAGTGGAAGCGGTAAAACAACACTTATAAAGTTGCTGCTTGGGTTTTATGCTCCCGTGAAAGGGGGAATCTATCTGAACGGGACTCCTCTCAACCGGTTCAGCCAGAGTGAGTGGCGCAAAAGGTGCGGTGTTGTAATGCAGGAAGGATTCATCTTTTCCGATACTATTGCCGGAAACATAGGACTGATAGATGAAATTCCCGACAGGGAAAAGATAGACAAGGCATCCGATACGGCTAACATCAAAGATTTTATCGAGGGCCTGCCGCTTGGGTATAATACCAGAATCGGCAATGACGGACATGGTCTGAGTACAGGTCAGAAACAAAGGATACTGATTGCCCGGGCAGTTTATAAAGAGCCTGATTTTATCTTTTTTGATGAGGCAACCAACGCTCTTGATGCAAAAAACGAAAAGACAATTATGGACAATCTGGGCAGCTTTTTTGAGGGTAAAACGGTTGTGATTGTTGCACACCGTTTGAGCACTGTAAAGAATGCCGATCAGATAGTGGTTCTCGAAAAAGGCAAGATAGTGGAGAAAGGAACGCATAATGAACTTGTTAAGATGAAAGGGGCGTATTATAACCTTGTGAAAGATCAGCTGGAACTGGGGAATTGATGCTTTTGCCTCTCCCGGCACTCCCAAAATGGGGAGGTGTAGCGTGGTATAAGAGAAATAAGCCCCCCATTTTTGGGGGTTGGGGGGCAAAATAATGGGATGTCAAACAGATAAAACTTACATGCCGGAACTTAACAAACAAGAGATTCGCAGTCCTGAGATGCAGGAGGTGATGTCGGGGATACCCGGAAGTATTATTAGATGGGGGTTGTTCATCTTTTTTGGTATAGTAATAATCTTTATTGCAGGGAGTTACTTTATAAAAAATCCCGAGATTGTTACAGTTCCTGTTGTTATTACCACTCAGAATCCGCCGGTTTCCATTGTTGCAAAATCAGGGGGCGAGATAGATAAATTATATGTTTCGGAAGGCTCGACGGTCGGGGAAGACGATGTTATAGCATTAATAAGTAACACATGCAATTATGACGACGAGAAAAGGCTTAAACGGTTCATTTCAGTCTTCGATGATAAGACGGACTGGGCAGTTATTGTTCGTATGCAACAGTCTCCTCCCGACCTGTCGTTAGGTGAAATACAAAGCGAATATGTCAGTTTTCAGAAAGTATGGAAAGAGATGAAGGATTATCTCGATCAGGCATATATTCCTTCAAAGCTGAGTCTTCTTGAAGAGCAAATAACCAGAAAGAAAGAATATAACGATGAGCTTGTCCGTCAGAAGGAGCTTCTTACGGAAGATCTTCTTCTTACAAGAAACAGTTTTGAACGCGATTCCATTCTATTTCATAGGCAGAGTTATTCGATATCGGTAAATGAATTTGAGAAATCGAGGCAGGCTTATATTCAGAAGCAATATTCCTACAGTGTTTTCAATGCATCGCTAAAAAATAATGAGGCGGAATTTTTGCGTCTTAATGAAACACGGCTTGACCTGGAGATACAATATGAAAAAGAGCTGAAGCAATACATTTTTGCTATTGAAGAGTCGCTTCAGTTACTGAGGAGTTCAATATCACAGTGGGAAGAAAAGTATTTGATTAGAAGTCCGGTAGAAGGGAAAGTTACATTTAACAGGACACGGTATGAGAATCAGTCAATAAAGGTAGGAGAAACTTTTGCTGTGGTTATACCCGGTAATGCTTCTGAGGTTATTGCACGTGCAGTTATACCTGTGTCCGGATTTGGGAAGGTCAACACAGGGCAGTCTGTTAACATAAAGCTTTCCGGCTTTCCATATATGCAATATGGAGTATTGAAGGGAAGGATTTATTCCGTATCACAGGTACCCGGTGAGGAAGGTTTTATTGCAGAGATAGAGCTTACCGGGGGAATGACGTCAACATACAGGGAAAAAATAAGGTTCATTCATGAAATGAGCGGAACAGCCGATATTATTACCGGTAACAGCAGGCTGTTATATAGGTTTATTAAACCGATAAGAAGCATAATAAGCGAATAAGAAATTATTAAATTTTGCTGTGTTCAAAACGCCTTATGTCCGGTTTTGACCGATATTGTCCGATATTGTCCGATTTTGACCGAAAATTACCGAAAATTTCCCATTATTTTTTGTTGTTATTTGAAACTATTTGCTTAACTTTTTATCCGTTAGCTGTTAAAAGGTTATAGTGAAACATCAATGATAATAGGGAACGGATATAAGGTTTTCGAGAGTTGACGAACGTCTTAAGCGTATTGCAAATGTTCTGCTCATTAATGCCAGTTTTACCGACAACCTTGGACTATTATACGGTAAAATGGGGATCGCGATATTTTTATATCAATATAATTTTGAATATAATAGAAAGGCAAGGTCAGAAATATTGGCAGAGGGCATAGGGCTGAGAGCAAAGGGCAAAATTATACTGCAATCAACACTGTTCTCCTCGTTCTTTGCCCTCCGTTCTTTGCCCTTAGCCTTCAGCCACTTAACAGAGAGGAGGTAAGCCTATGTGCAGATAATACTATCCCGTGCCTTCTGTTGCGGCCTGTGAAAAGATAAAACAGGGAAGAATAAAAATAAATTATTTAACTAAAAATATAAAACTATGAAAAAAATTGGTAAATTGCACATAAATCAGGATAAGATTATGAAGAATGAAGAACTTTTAGTACTTCAGGGAGGTTATGGAAGTGAGTGTGGTTTCTTGTGTTGTGTTTATCTTGGTTCATCATTACTTTACTGCGGTGTCGGTTGTGGTGATAGTGCATTCGGAGCAGAAGCTAATTGTAATATGGAGTTCGGCCAATATGGATATAACTGTAAATGCTGGTGATTAAACTGAGTTAATTGAATCTCCTGTTATGAACATAAGATATTTAACTTGGTGATTGAAATAATAGGAGACTCTAATTTTAAAATATGAAGGAAGCTATTCTTTTTATTGGCTTGTTAATATCAATTATTCGTTGTTCATGCTCTTTTCATGAAAAAACGGATAATAATTTATATCATATTGACATAGAAGCTAATATGCATAAAATGCAGCAGATCAATCTTAGTAAGTTTACAAAAAGTATTGAATACCTTCCTATGGAGATAAAGGATAATTTGGCATTTACCGGAATTTGGGAGTGTGTGTTTTCTGATAAATACTTTTTAGCTAAAGATATTTCTAAATGTCTGCTTTATGATTATAATGGTAAATTAATTTCTATAATCGGGAATCGTGGGCGAGGGCCTGGAGAGTATCAATATGTCAATAATGTGGCATTTGGTTTGAATAAGATTTATTTGCAAAGTTTAAGGGATTTAATGGAATACGGTTTTGATGGTTCTTTTCATGATATACACAGGAATTTATTTTTTTTCAAAAGCTATTATGTGGGAAAATGGTTACCTCTGAACGATTCATTGTTTTTTGGAAAAATAGAGACTATAGTTGGGAATGAACCGTGCAAGGCATTAATATTTGATTTAAACGGGAACACTGTAAAGGAGTTTAAAAACTATATCATTTTTCAACGGGAGAAACCTTTATCCAGTGAAACGGAACGTCATGCAAATATCTATCGTTTTCAGAATGAGATCTTTTTTAAAGAATTACATAATGATACATTATTCTATTTATCAGAACAGTTGGAACTTATACCAAAATATGTAATCGATCTGGGACAATACACTGTTCCAGTTTCGATAAGAAAACTTTTGATTATTCCGGAGAATAATTATATGACTGTAAATAATGTCTTTCAAACTTCAGATTATTTGTTCCTTGATACAAACTTCGGTTCACATTTTCCTGCTAGAAGATTGACACCTATAAAATTACCAATATTTAATATTGAATCATATTATAACACTCAAGATGTATTGGGCATATTCGATAGAAGGAATAAAGAATTAATTTTTTGCAGTCCAACCAGCACAGATAATCCGTTATTTACTACAGGTTTTTATAATGATGTTGATGCCGGCCCGAGGTTCTTTCCAAAGGTGCAGGTCGATGACTCAACTATGGTAATGTGGGTTGATTCTAAACAGCTTAAGGATCATATTGCAAGTGAGGAATTTAAAAATGCTAAGCCTCTATATCCTGAAAAGAAGGAAGCGTTGAAACATCTGGCCGACAGTCTGAGTGAGTACGATAATCCTGTACTGATGTTTGTAACTTTCAAGAGTGAAAAATGATAACCAATAGGTAATAGGAAAACAAGGTCAGGGATATTAGCGCAGAGGGTAGTGCATACGAAGCGAAGTAGAGTCCTGAGCATTGAGAGAGCTCAGAAATCAGAGTTATTCTTTGCCCTCAGCTCCCCTTTGCCCGCGAGGGTGTTCAAAAAAGTGTGTCAAAGAGTAAGTAATAAAAAATAGATTTGACAC
>ENA-UPSM01004481-UPSM01004481.1-activated-sludge-metagenome-genome-assembly--contig:-NODE-4481-length-14723-cov-6.187415_pt1 | contig 14723 bp, 12 predicted proteins | sample MGYA00238181_ERZ773283 | MGnify/ENA primary metagenome ERZ773283 (study PRJEB29023, sample SAMN05720199) | activated sludge metagenome | isolation source: Anaerobic digester | place: Japan...
GGATACCAATGTTTGGATTGATTTTTTCAAACATGGAAAACACGTAAACGAAATTCGCTCTTTGCTGGAACAGCCGCGGCTGGTGACGAACGACGTTGTTTTGGCAGAATTGCTGCCGATCATCATTCACGATAAAAAAGAGGCGCTCGCCGATCTACTGAATGCTCTTGAGCGAATCCCCGTTTTTGTCAATTGGAATGGACTTATTGACGCCCAACAAAAGTGCTTGAAAAATGGCTACAATAAAATCGGCTTGCTTGACCTGATGATTCTGCAGACCTCGATCGAACACTCTTTGGAAATCTTCTCCGTAGACAAGCACTTTCAAGCTATCGCGAAAATATTCAAAATCAAATTATTCAAGCAACAAGCATAAATCAAAGAAACGACTCACGGAATCCCAATCAGCTTGTGCGTCTGCAACGACAGCCGCCAGACGGGATGCTCCAAGCAGATCCGCACCGCTTCCCGGATGTTTTCAGCATTGCGGACCGGATCGGGATCGTCCATGGGTTGCAGGAAGAAATTGTCGAAGGGCAGGGTGGCAAGCTCGGCCAGATCGAACGCCTGCGGCCACACGAGCTTCAATTCATGTCCGGACTTCTGGATCCAGCGGGTTCCGGCTTTGGGGCTCACGCAGATCCAGTCCACGCCTTGGGGGACCTCGCGGGTGCCGTTGGTTTCCAGGGCGATGTCGAAGCCTCGGGCGTGCAGGGCTTCGATCAGGGCGGGGTCCAGTTGCAGGGTGGGTTCGCCGCCGGTGATGACCACGCAGGGGGTTCCCGAAGTGCCGCGCCAGAGGTTGGCTACGGCGTCGGCGAGGGTGTCGGGCGATTCGTATTCGCCTCCGTGGTCGCCGTTGGTGGAGACGAAATCTGTGTCGCAGAAGCGGCAGGCGGCCGCTTGACGGGATTCTTCCTTGCCGTCCCACAGGTTGCAACCGGAAAAGCGCAGGAAGACCGCCGCGCGGCCGGTGCGGGCGCCTTCTCCTTGCAGGGTCGGGAAGATTTCCTTGACCCGGTAGGTCACGGTGCGCGCAGCCCGTACACGGCCAGGACCGGGTCTTCGTGGCCGGCTTGGTGGAACCCCGCCAGGCGCAGGCGGCACGAATCGCATTCCAGGCACGGGGCGCCGTCCGGGCGCGGGTCGTAGCAGGAACGGGTGTGGGAGTAGTCGACTCCCATGGACAGGCCCAGACGGACGATTTCCGATTTGGACAGTTTTTGGAGCGGCGCGACGATTTCGATCTTGCCGCCTTCGACGCCCACCTTGGTGGCCAGGTTGGCCAGGTGCTCGAACGCCTGGACGAATTCCGGTCGGCAATCGGGGTAGCCCGAATAGTCGACGGCGTTCACGCCGATGTAGATGCGCGATGCGCCCAGGACCTCGGCCCAGGCCAGGCCCAGGGAAAGGAACACCGTGTTGCGGGCCGGAACGTAGGTGGAGGGGATCCCGCCGCCGATCTCGTCGTCGGAGCGGCCTTTGGGGACGGCTCCGTCGCCGACCAGGGAAGAGCCGCCCAGGGCGGACAGGTCGATGTCCATGACCCGGTGCTCGACGGCGCCCAGCTCCACGGACACGTTCGCCGCCGCGGCGAGCTCGATTCCGTGGCGCTGGCCGTAGCGGAACGCCATGGTGTGGCATTCGAATCCGTCCCGCACCGCGCAGGCCAGGACCGTGGCGGAGTCCAGGCCCCCGGATAGAAGAACGACCGCTCGACGAATGGGACTCTGTGCCATAGTGGCAAAAAGATACCCAGCCGCGGCGCGGACCGCGAATTCGGTGGCTTCGCGAAGATCGGATCGATTGCATCTTTGGATCACGTGGAACGGATCATCGCGAAAATTCCCAGACCGTCGCCGAACTCGTGGCTCGCCATCGCCACCATTGCGACGTTCGGACTGTCGGTGGCCGCAGGATGGGCCCTGATCGGGCAGATCCGGTTCGAGAACGCCCACCACGAGCGGGCTCGGCGGCTCGGCGAGATCGTGGGGGTGCTTCGGCAGGACGGTCTGGCCAACGCCAAATCCGTCTCGCGCGACCTTGCCGCCAACGCCGCCGGATTCCTGGCTGGGGATTCGTCCTTGGCCCCGACGCTTCTCGCCCGGATGGATGGCGTGATGCGGATTTCCGGCGCCGACATGGCGTTCCTGCTGGATTCCAACGGTGTCGTGAAGATGCGGCTCCAGGCCCCGACGGAAACGGACATCCTGGGCAAGGACCTCGCCTTCCGCCGCTACCACCAAAAGGCCAGGCTCGGCCAGGAAGACGAATTCGCGGCCCTTGGAGTCTACACGCGCAGCCGCGGGATCTATTCGTCCACTCCGGTCCATGGCCGGGACGGACGATTCCTGGGCGTCGCGGTCTGCCGGCTTCCCGCCAGCCGCATCGAGAACGGATGGCTCTCCAAGCTCGACGACCCCGCGGCCCTGGTGACGCCGGAAGGCGTGGTGATCGCCTCCAATCTTCCCGAGTGGCGCCTGGGATCCGTGCGGCAGTCGGACAGCGCGATCCGACGAATCCTGTCGAGCCGGCAGTTCGGGGATTCGCTCTCGCCCTTGCCGCTGGATCTTCGCGAGGACGCGGTGGTCTGGAACGGCCGGCGTCGGGTCGCCGTGCGCGCGGCCCTCCCCGACGGCTGGATGCTCGTCTCCCTGCTCGACCGTTCGGCGCGTCTTCCGCTGACGCGTTCGCAGTTCGGCGCGGCCTTCGGGTTGGGCGCGGCCTGGTGCCTGCTGGCGATCCTGGGCGTGGTCGCCGCCGCGAGCATGAACCGGATCCGGCGCGGCGAATCCGATCGCAACCGCCTGACCAAGCGGCTCGAAGAAGCCGAACGCCTGGAGTCGCTGGGGCGCCTGGCCGGCGGGGTCGCGCACGACTTCAACAACGTCCTGACGGCGATCGTCGGATACGCGTCGGTGCTGGAATACAAACTGCCTGCGGAATCCACGGAAAAGGACCTGGCCAGGCGCGTCGGACTCGCCGCCAAGAGGGCGTCGGAAACCGTCCGCCAGCTGATGGCGTTCGCGCGACGTTCCGGGCTCCAGGCCAAACCGATCCCGTTCCACGACCTTCTGGCCGAACTGGTCTCCGATCTCTCCAGGACCTTCCCGGCCGACATCGAGCTGCGTCTGGAGCCGCGCGCGGAACGCGACATCGTGATCGCCGATTCGAACCACCTCCACCAGTCGATCCTGAACCTGTGCCAGAACGCCCGCGACGCCATGCCCGACGGAGGAAAGCTCCTGATGACCACGTCCCTCGTGGAAACGGGAGCCGGCAAGATCCTGGAGTTCCGCCTGTCCGACACGGGCAAGGGCATTCCCCCGGAAGCCCTGCCCCACATCTTCGAGCCGTTCTACACCAACAAGCAGGGCGGACGCGTCACCGGACTGGGGCTCGCCAGCGTCTGGGGGATCATCCAGCGCCACGGCGGCAACATCGCGGTGGAAAGCGCTCCCGGCAAAGGCACCGAATTCCGCATCCGGCTCCCGCTGGCGCCGCCCGGTGTGGAAGCCGAACGGAGCGGGTTCGGCTTCGCGAACCCAGGAGCCGGTCGACGCCTGCGCGTGGTCGCGCTGGACGACGATCGCGACGTGCTCCAGGTGATCCGGACCATGGTGGAATCGCTCGGACACGAGATCGAGGTCTTTTCCGAATTCGGCACGATGTGGGAATGGATGAAAGAGAGTGCCTCGCTGGATCTGGTGGTCCTGGATGTCGAAATGCCGGGGACTTCGGGGTTCGAAGCCATCCGCAAGATCCGCATCAGCTATCCGGACATCCCCATCATGATCGCTTCGGGAAGGTTGTCTTCGACCACCATCGACGAGCTCAGGCAGCTCGGGATCGAAACGTTCCTGAGAAAACCCTTCGGCGCGCAGGAAATCGGGATCTCGATCGGCCAAGCGGTCGGCCGCAAGCCCTGACCGCCCTCCGAACCGGCGCGAACGCCGCCCCACCGCCAGAAAGCCCATGAACTTCTTCTTCGCCATCGCCCTCCTGGCCCAACCGCAGACGATTTCCGTCTTCGATTCGATCGGCGCGCGCCGCCCCGCGATCCGGATTCCCGAGATCGCCCCGTCCTGGGCTCCCGCGACGCTCGCCAACCGCCTGGTTCCCGACATCGGCGAAGGCGCCCGGTCGGAAAAGGCCCGCGCCCTGCTGCGGAGCTGGAGCGCGACCTTCCGCGGCGGCTGGAAGAGCGATTTCGCCGAATTCCGCAGGCGGTGGCCAAAATCGCATTCCGACGGAACCTGGCCGGTGCTGGCGGCTTCGTTCTGGCGCTCCAGACCCGACCAGGAACTGCAGAGCGCTCCGGGACTCTCGGGACTTTCCGCGGCGGCCTCGCTCGCCGAGTGGGTCCGCTGGCTGGAAACGGCCCCCCTGGCGGCGCGACTGGCGCTCGCCGACGTCACCAGTCGGGAATTGTCCAAGCCCGGCGCCATCGACGCCACCACGCTCCCGGTGGGAGGATCGTTCTCGCTGGACCTGTCGTCGGCCCGGTTCGACGGGCCCGTGCGGATCTCGATCGAACGGCTCGCGCGGCGCGGAACCGAATTCTCCCTGCGGCGGGAATCCGAACACACCTGGAACGCCCCCGCGGCCCGCCCCGTCTGGACATCCAAGGCGCACGTGTCGCCCGGCCTGTACCGGTACGTGTGGACGGCCAACGGGTTCTACCAGCAGGCCCTGGTGCACGTGGGGAACCTGAAAGTGGTGGGCATCCCGACCGACAGCGGCATGCTGGTCTGGGCCCACGGGACCGCGAAGGCGCCAACCCGGCTGGTGTGGAAGTCCAAATCCGGCAAGACCGACAGCTTGACGGTCGATCTGTCCGCTCCCGCGCACCTTGGATTCCCGCGCGGCTCCGATTCGGGTCTGGTGGGGGTGGTTTCCGGAACGGAATTCGCGACGCTGCGCCTGCGTCGAGCGCGCCCTGCTCGTCAGGAAGAACTGGGCCTTCCCGAACAACGGGACCGGCGCGGCTTGCCGATCCTGGTGGGCCCGCGACCGGGAGGGTCGTCGGGATGGCACGCCACGAGCCTCCTGGAGCGCGACGCGTACGAGCCCGGCGAGACCATGCGGTTTTCCGGATGGATGCGCCATTTCGACCCTTACGGCGAGCCCGACAAGCGCCGCCCCGATTCCCTCCGATGGACGTTGGAGCCGTTTTCCGGCAAGGAGGTCCACCGCTGGGTTCCGGTCGACTCGAACGGATTCTGGCAGGATTCGGCCACCGTCGGGATCAAGGGACGCCTGCGCGTGTCCGCCCTGGCCGCCCAAGGCGCGATCCAGGAGCCTTCCTACTGCGATCCCGGGAACATCTTCCGCGTGTCCGATCCCGCCAATTCCTGTCTGGAAGACCTGGACCGCTCCCCGCTCCCCGCCGGCGAACCCGACACGATCGAGGTTGAGCTGGACCAGGACCAGGCCCGGGCGGGCATGCTCGTCCTGACGCGCGGGAAGGCCCTCGATTGGCGCCGCTTCACCGACACTTCCGGCGCCAGGATCCGGATTCCCGCCGACCACCGGTTGTCGGGCGGGGCCTCCATGGTCGTCGTGACCCCGACACCCGACGGATGGTCGGCCTGGCGGGGCCGCGTGTCGGGGACCGACGCCTGCGCGGAATCCCGATTCCCGCTCCGGATCGCGACCGATCCCGCCCGGCAGGTGCCGGCGGGATCGCCGATCCCCGCCCTGGCGGTGCGGGACGCGTCCGGTGCCGGCGTCGCGGGCATGTCGATTTCCGTCCGCCTGGTGCCCGACGCGACGGCGGCCTCGCTGCGCCCGCTTTGCGCGGCGCTCGACAGGTCCACGGCTTCCACCGAAGCCTACACCGGCGACGGAACCTGGACCACCTGGGGACTCGTGGAGCCCGAATTCCAATCGGTGGACAAGCGCCGCGACCCCGACGTCTTCGAGCGCATCGGGGTGCGGCCGTTCCCGCCGATCTGCATCGTGTGCGGCCCCTGGAAGGGCTCCTGGGACACCAAACCCGGGAAGGCGCGGCTGCCCGGATCCTGCGGATGGTCCTTCCCGACGCGGGATTGCGCGAAGCGGGATCGACTCGGGTTCCGCGAAGCGTTCTCGGTGCGCGTCGCGACGGACTCCTCCGGAACCGTCGACCTGGGCGCGACCTGGCCCGGCCAAGCGGGGGCGTGGCGCCTGCAGGCCTGGGGCATCGACGCGTCGGGACGGATCCTGGCCTGGGAACGGACCGTCCACGTCCGCTGACCGCCGCCGCGCGCGGCCGTTGGCAGACACATGTTGTCGACATCGCGGAAATGCCGTATCATCCGATCCGAAGTTCTCCAATGGGGCTGCGGCAAAACGCCGCATCCAATGACGATTTTCGACGAACGATCTTGTTTGTCGTGGACGTGACACGTCCCGCGAAAGGCGCGAAGAAATGACAGATCCCATACACATCCTGCCTGCGCTGGATCCGCTGCCGATCCCCGCACCGGTGGCGCTGTTCAAATTCCTCCACCATCTGACCCTGGGGCTCCACTTCGGGGCGCTCCAGCTTCTGCTGGGCGGACTGGTCCTGGCCACGATCTGGAACATCGTGGGGCACGCCAGCGGATCCAGATCCGCCATCGGCGCGTCGGGAACCGTCGCCAAAAAACTCACCATCGTGACCACCTACGTGGTGAACTTCGGCGTGCCGCCGCTGCTGTTCGCGCAGATCCTCTACGGACAGGCGCTGTACACCTCCAGCGTGCTGATCGGCGCGTGGTGGATCGCGGTGGTGTTCCTGATCCTGATCGCCTACGCGCTGCTCTACCGCATGACGACCCTCGCCGACGCGGGCCGACCCTGGTGGCATTGGGGCGTGGTTTCGTTCACGCTGCTGGCGCTGGTGGGCAGGGTGTTTTCCACCAACATGACCCTGATGCTCACGCCCGAGGTGTGGTCGACCATGTACGCCTCCAACCCGTCGGGCACCGACCTCCCGCCCACCGATCCGACCATGTGGCCCAGGTTCGCGGTGATGTTCCTGGGCGCGTTCTCGCTGGGCGCGCTGGGCACCTCGCTCTGGTCGCACCTTTCCTCCGTCGCCGACGACGCCCGCGTGTTCCTGCGCCGCTGGTCGGCGATTTCCGCGATCGTCTTCCTGCCGCTGCTGGGCGCCGCCGGATCGTGGGCCCTGGATTCGCAGCCGGAATCCGTCCGCGCCGCGCTCATGGGCGGAACGGGCGCCACCCTCGCCTACGCGTGGGTCGGATCCATCGCCCTGGCGTTCGTGGCCGCGCTCGCCCTGCTGGCGACCTCGCGCTCGCGCTCCGCGCTGGCCCCCATTCTGGGATCGGTCGCCGGAACCACCGCGATCGGGCTGTGGACGGTCCTGCGCGACATGGTCCGCGACCTGACCCTGGCTCCCAAGGGGCTGGACGTGTGGGCCACCCCCGTCGCCACGAACTGGGTCGTGGTCGGGATCTTCCTCTTTTCGCTCGTGGCCGGGCTGGTCCTGCTCGGCTGGCTCGTGTCCGTCGTGGCCCGCGCGACTCCGCTGGAGAAGAACCATGTCTGACGAATCCCGTCAAAACCCGGAACAACCGGAATCCGACGACTCCCGCCGGACCTTCCTGAAGGTCGCGGCCGGCGCGCTGGGCGCCTGCTACGCGGGAGGGATCGGATACCCCGTCTACCGCTACCTGGCCTCGCCCGTGGAAAAGGCCGAATCGGTGGCCGCCGTGAACGAGGTCACCGTGCCCGACGCGACGTCCATCCCGCGCAACGCCGCGCTGATGTTCAAGTTCGGCACCAAGCCGGCCATGCTGATCCACCACGAGGACGACACCTGGACGGCCGTGTCGGCCGTGTGCACCCACCTGGGATGCACCGCCGGCTACGACCCGCAGGAAAAGCGGATCTTCTGCCCCTGCCACAACGGCGTCTACGACGCGAAGACCGGGGCCAACGTGTCGGGCCCCCCACCCAAACCGCTCGACCGGTTCAACGTCGAGATCGTCGAAGGAAAGGCGGTGGTCTCCCGTGCCTGACACCGACAAGCTCCCATCCAAGGTCTACGGCTGGCTGGACGAACGCCTGGGCCTGACGGAAATCGTCGCCCTCGCCGGCCACAAGCGCGTGCCCGAGCACAAGCATTCGTTCTGGTACTACTGGGGCGGCATCACGCTGTTCTTCTTCATCGTGATGTGCTTCACGGGCGTGCTGCTCCTGCTGTACTACCGTCCCGGCGAAGAAGCCTACGAATCGGTCCGCATGATCACCTACGAGATCCACTTCGGATGGCTGATCCGTTCCACGCATTCGTGGGCGGCCAACCTCATGGTGGCGTCGGCGTTCGTGCACATGTTCAGCACCTACTTCATGAAGGCCTACCGCAAGCCGCGCGAGTTCCTGTGGTGGTCGGGGCTGGGCCTGCTCTCGCTGGCCATGCTGTTCGGGTTCAGCGGCTACCTGCTTCCCATGGACGAACTCGCGTTCTTCGCGACCAAGGTCGGACTGGCGATCCCCGGGACCATCCCGGTCGTGGGCCCGTGGATCTCGGACCTCGTGCGCGGCGGACCGGAGATCAGCGCCTATACCATCTCGCGGTTCTTCGCGCTGCACGTGGTGATCCTGCCGGCGCTGTTCATCCCGCTGCTCATGTTCCATCTGGCGCTGGTGCAGAAGCACGGCATGTCGATCCCCGAAAGCGAAGAGGCCAAGCCGGAATCGGAACGCAAGTCCATCCCGTTCTTCCCGAACTTCGCGATGAAGGATCTGGCCATGTGGCTGATCGCCCTGAACGTGCTGGCGCTTCTGGCCGCGGTGTTCCCGTGGTCGCTGGGTCCGGCCGCCGACCCGCTCAAGCCCGCACCGGCCGACATCCATCCCGAGTGGTACTTCATGACCTCGTTCCAGATCCTCAAGATCTTCGGGGCGTGGTTCCCGGGCGCCGTGGGCGAATTCCTGGGGCTCGCGTCGTTCAACCTGGGCGTCGTGCTGTGGGCCATCGTGCCGCTGTTCGATCCGACGTCGAAATCCGGCAAGTGGGGCGTGCGCGCCACCTACTTCGGGATGTTCATGCTCGCCGCCATCCTCGTCACCACCATCTGGGGCTACGCGGTTCTGCCCGCGACGCCCTGAACGGAGCCATCCTTCCATGAACTATCCAGTCTGGGACGTACCGGTGATCGGGTCGGGCCTGGTGATCGCCATCATCGCGGTCATCCACATCCTGATCTCGCACTTCGCCATCGGCGGCGGCCTGTTCCTGGCCATGACGGAGACCAAGGCGCTGCGCGAAGGCCGGCGCGACTGGCTCGACCGCCTGCGCAAGCATTCCAAGTTCTTCCTGGTCCTCACCGGCGTGTACGGCGCCATGACGGGCGTGGGGATCTGGTTCTCCATCGGGCTGGCCAACCCCGAAGGCACCAGCACCCTCATCCACAACTTCGTGTTCGCCTGGGCGGCCGAATGGGTGGTGTTCCTGGTGGAGCTGTCGCTGGCCGCGGCCTACTACTACACCTGGGGGCGCATCCCCGACAAGACCCACGAGAAGATCGGGTGGCTCTACGCGTTCACGTCGTTCCTGACGCTGTTCATCATCAACGGCATCCTGACGTTCAAGCTCACCCCGGGCCCCGAATGGCTGGCGCTGGCGGGGACCGGTCGCGAAGCGGAAGCGTTCTTCCAGGCGTTCTTCAACGACGGATTCTGGCCGAGCCTGGGGCTGCGCTCGCTGGCGTGCGTGTCGTTGGCCGGAATCTGGTCGCTGGTGTTCTTCAGCCGCATCGACCGCGAGACCGACGGCGAGGTCAAGATCCAGCTGATCCGCTGGTCGGCCAAGTGGCTCCTGCCCGCGTTCCTCCTGATGCCGTTCTTCTTCGCCTGGTACCTGCTCATGGTGCCCGGCGAACACCGCGACCTGATGACCCTGGGCATGAGCACGATCGGATCGGGCGCGTTCACGCAGGTGACGCGCATGGCCCTGATCACCCTCATGACCACGGCGACAATCGGCCTGGTGACCTATTTCCTGGCGTGGCTGAACCCGCGCGACTTCTCGTTCGGGCACGGCGTGTCGCTGCTGTTCCTGGCGCTCATCGCCACCGCCGGCGCCGAAGGCACGCGCGAGATGCTCCGCAAGCCGTTCGTGGTCAGCGGGTACCTGTATTCCAACAGCAACCGCCTGGCCGACGTCCCGCGCAAGAACGCCGAAGGCTACCTGGCGCGCTCGCCCTGGAATCCCGACCGCGGCGACCGCCCCACCGTCAGGACCGGCGAACGCATGTTCCAGGGACAATGCCTGTCGTGCCACACCGTGGACGGCTACAGGTCGATGCGCAAGCTCCTGCACGGCCGCGACGGCAAGGCGATCGGGAACATCCTCCAGATGCTGCACGAGAACGCCCCCGATTCCCCGTACCGGAAGTTCATGCCGCCGCTGGTGGGGACGCCCGCCGAGATCGAGGCCCTGCGCCAGTACCTGGACATCCTGGTCAACGGCAAGCTGACCTCCCCGATCGTGGATCCATCGGCCAAGGCCGTGCCGGATTCCGTCAAGGTCGACACCCTTGCCGCCCCGGCGATCGACACCGCGAAGAAGGACTCGGCTGCCCCCGCCGTCCGGGACACGTCCAGGTCGACCGCTCCGGCCGCCAAGGATTCAGCCAGGATCTGACCGGTCAGGACGCCGCGCGCAACGGGATTCCCGCGCGCAGGTGCCAGTCCACCGTGCGGCGCAGACCTTCGAACACCGGCACTTCGGGCTCCCACCCGAGGTGCCGTTTCGCTTTGGAGATGTCGGCCATGGTGGCGTCCATGTCGGCCGCGTGGGCTGGATGCCGTTCCACCAGCGCCTTGCGCCCGACCAGCGATTCGGTCCACGCCAGGAACCCCGAAATGGAGATCGGACGGTTCCCGCCCCCCAGGTTCAGGATCTCGTAGCCCAAGGGCTTTTCGGCGAGGATCGTGCCGCGACAGATGTCGTCGACGTAGGTGAAGTCGCGCGACTGCGAACCGTCCCCGTATATGGTGACGGGGATTCCGGTGCGGACGTTCTCCACGAAGCGGTAGGGCGCCATGTCGGGGCGCCCGCAGGGACCGAACACGGTGAAGTACCGCAGGACCGACACGTCGATGCCGTACTGGCGGTGGTAGGTGTAGGCCATCACCTCGGCGGCCTTCTTGGAGGCCGCGTAGGGAGAGATCGGCGTGTTCACCGCCGAATCCTCGCGAAACGGCAGAGGCAGGCCCGCGTACAGGCTGGACGTGGAGGCCAGAGCAAATTTTGTCACACCGGCGCGGCGCATGGCTTCCAGGAGATTGAGCGTCCCGTCGGCGTTGGTGCGCATGTAGACCCACGGGTTCTCCATGCTGTAGCGCACGCCGGCCCTGGCGGCCAGGTTGAACACCGTGCGGAACTCGTACCTCCCGAACAATCCGCCGACGGCCTCCCAGTCTTCGATGTCGACCTTGTGGAACCGGAATCCGGGCCGGACCAGCAGCTCCTGCAGACGGTGCGTCTTGAGCGCGGGGTCGTAGTAGTCGTTGAGGTTGTCGACGCCCACCACTTCGTCGCCGCGATCCAGCAGCATCGCGGCCACGCGCGACCCGATGAACCCTGCCGCCCCCGTCACAAGCACGGCGCTCACGCGAAGGCCCTGCGCAGCGAAGACACGCTCGCGAGTTCGCCGCCCAACAGCGCGCTGGGGATCACCTCGCATTCGGCCCAGCAGCCGCGGCACCGCAGCACCCATCCGCGCCAGCGCAGGAGTTCTTCGGAGTTCCAGGTCGATTCGAACTCGCCGCGCAGGATGTTCCCCGCCACCTTGCTGTTGAACTGGCAGACGGGGATGTCGCCGTTGGGAAGGATCCTCAGATGCCCGGCGAGCGCCGTGCAAGGGGGATTGGGCTCGCCCTTGCCTTCCAGGATGCGGCTGCGGATGCCTTCCAGGTAGTAGCCCTTGGCGATCCGGCTGGCCAGCGGCAATTCCCGTCGGTCGGCGTCCAGCTTCCGGAAGAACTTCTCCAGCAGATCCCTGTCGATGGGGTTGGCGGTCGTGAACGATCCGGCCACGCTGGGCGAAAGATCGACGGCCGAGCTCGTGGAATAGGTCGCGCTTTCGGCGTAGGCCACCACGACCTGGTGGGGCACGCCCCATTCGCCGAGCATCGCGTGGAGTTCGTCGTAGGCGTGGATCCCGCGCTCGTCGACCACCGTCTGGTTCACCGAGACGTCCACGCCCAGCCGCTTGCCGTCGCCCGCGAGCTTGCGGATCGTGGCGGTGGCGGTGCGGAACGCGAAATCGCGGCCTCGGATGTCGTTGTGGAGTTCTTCTGGGCCGTCGAGCGAGACCAACATGTGGAGCCGCCGCGAGGTGGTCCGTCGGCGCTCCTCCAGGAATTCCACGATCCGGTCGGTGAGGAACCCGTTGGTGGTGACCTGGATGTATTCGGGCTTGATCCGCGATTCCAGGGCGCCCACGATCTCCGACAGATCCTGCTTGAGGAACGGCTCGCCCCCCGTGAGACGCACCAGCGTGATGGACGTCGGGAGCCTGCGCACCGCCTCCAGGCAGCGGGCCGTGTCGAGCTCGTCGTCGGCGGGTTTGCGCCACGAATCGCACATGGAGCAGCGCGCGTTGCACCGGAAGCTCAGGGTCCAGGTGAGCATGCGCGGCAACGGGCGCCCGCCCGAGGCCGGACGCAGATTCCGGGAGGCGATGCCGATGGCCGTGCGGATCATCCCGCCACCCCGCTGGCGACGGATTCCGACGCGACGGGACGGAATCCGGCACGCGATTCCGAAGCCAGTCCGGACAGCACGCCTTCCACGATGCGGGACACATCCTGGTTCCCGGCCGGGATGCGCCAGCGCATGGCGTCCTTGAACCGCGTCGCCTCGGCGTCGAACCCGCCCAGCGCGCGCGCGTCCAGGGCGGCGACGGGCAGGCAGCGCCCCACGCCCATCCGTTCCACCCAGAACCCGTTGATCTCCTGCTCCCAGTTCCCCGGTTCGGGCATGGCCAGCACCGGCTTGCCCAGATGCAGGGCCTCGCCCACCACCTGGTTCCCGGCCGTCGCGACCAGGAATCGGCAGCGCGCAAGGTCGCGCACGAACCCTTCGCGGTCCACCGGGAGGAACTCCACCTTGCCCCTGGGTTCGCGCGCTCCGGCACCGTAGACCCGCACCGGATGCCCGCACGATTCCAGGGCGTCCAGGACGTTGGGCGCCGGGTCGCGCCTCAGGTAGGCCAGCACGAGATCGTCCTGCGAAGGGGCCGCATCCAGGATGTCGCGCCCCAGCAGAACACCGACCTGGCGCACGTCCTTGCCGGGCCGGTGCCGCAGCGGAGGCCGGTAGAACGACGACACCACGGTGGTCTTCTGGCGGGAATAGAACGCTCCCGTGAACAGGCCCATGACGGCCGCCCGGATCCGGGACGCCACGGGCATCTCCGACAGGTCGCATTCCAGCAGGAAGTGCTGGTGGTCGATGCTGATGTAGGGCACGCCCTCCTTGCGCGCCGCGCGCGGCAACAACGGCTCGAAATCGGTGATGACAAGATCCGGCTTGGCCAGCGCGACGATCCTGCGCAGTTCGTCGACGCGCGCGGGGAACCTGCGCAGTTCGCGCAGGCCGGCCAGCAGCGTGCCGGGGTAGTCGAGCTTCCCGCCGGCCCGGTAGCGGAACGACAACCCGTCGATGGGATGGATCCCGACATCCGTCCCCCGGTAGATGGGCCCCAGGAGCGTGTAGGCCTGGCCGGGCGCGAAGAGGGTGACGTCGTGACGCGTCCGCAGGTCTTCGACGATCGCGCGCACCCGGGTGGCGTGACCTCGGCCTTCGCCGGACATGGAATAGAAGATGGTCGCCATGCCGAGCAAGATGTCAATCGCCCCGCCCCGATCATAGGCGCCGAGGCGCTTCGCAACGCTCCGGAAACGTCCGCCCAACAGCCGCGACACGTCGGACCCCGGTCCACCGGGATCGCGCCCCGCGCCAAGCGTCACCTGGGAGGCGGGAACCTCGCGAGCTTGCGCTGGAGCGAACGGCGGTCGATCGCCAGCACCCTGGCCGCCTGGCTGACGTTGCCTCCGCAGTCGGAGAGCACCCTCTGGAGATGTTCCCATTCCACCCGGTCCAGGGACGGCGTGACGGAATCCGTCTGGATCTTGCGTCCCTCGAACGCCGCCTCCACCTGGTCGGCGTCGGCGGGCTTGGTGAGGTAGTCCGAAGCCCCCGACTTCACCGCTTCCAGCGCGGTGGCGATGGATCCGTAGCCGGTCAGCACCACCACCCGCGCGTCGGGGCGCGCGTCCTTGAGCCACGCCACCAGTTCCAGTCCGTTTTCCTGCACGATCCGGAGATCCACCAGCACGAACGCGGGCAGGAATTGTCGCACCATCTCCTTGGCGTCGACCACAGACCCCGCCGTGCGCGTGTCCCACCCGCGCCGCGACATCGACACGCCCAGCCGTTCGCGGAACGGCGCGTCGTCGTCGACCAGAAGCAGGCGCCCGCGGGTCACGACGGCTCCGTCCGCGAGGGGATGGCCATCCGGAACACCGATCCTTCGCCGGGGCGCGAATCGATCTCCAGCGAGCCCTGCACGCGCTCCACGAACGTGCGCACCAGGAACAGGCCCAGCCCCATGCCCCGGCCCGGTCCCTTGGTGGTGAAGAACGGCTCACCCGCCCGCAGCACCGTGGAAGGATCCATCCCTTCGCCGCGGTCGGCCACCTCGAACACGGCTCCGTCG
>ENA-UPSM01004483-UPSM01004483.1-activated-sludge-metagenome-genome-assembly--contig:-NODE-4483-length-14721-cov-6.098391_pt1 | contig 14721 bp, 11 predicted proteins | sample MGYA00238181_ERZ773283 | MGnify/ENA primary metagenome ERZ773283 (study PRJEB29023, sample SAMN05720199) | activated sludge metagenome | isolation source: Anaerobic digester | place: Japan...
CCTCGGTGACGAGGTGGGGCGCGCCTTCGAGGGTTTGGAATCGGTGCTCGGCCGCCCGATCAACGCGATGCTGACCTCGGAGATCGGCGGGGTGAACACCGTCATCTCGATCGCCATCGCCGCCGAGCGCGGCCTGCCGGTTGTCGACGCCGACGCCATGGGGCGGGCCTTCCCCGAGGTTCAACTGGTCACCCAGACCATCTACGGCATCCGCGTCTGCCCGCTGTCGATGGCCGACGAACACGGCAACGTCGTCATCATCAATGCGGTCGACAACTTCTGGGCCGAGCGGCTGGCCCGTCCGACGGTCATCGAGTTCGGGGCGATCTCGCCGTCACTGGGTTTCCCGATGACCAAGGCCGATATCGAGTTGGCGTCGATCCCGGGATCGGTGTCGATGGCCCGCGACATCGGGGAGGCGTTGCTCTTCGGCGACCCTCGTGAAGGCGGGGTCCTGCAGGCGGTGCTCGACCGGACCGGCGGCGTCGAGGTCTTCCGCGGCAAGGTCAGCTCGGTCGACCGGCACGTGACCGGCGGCTGGGCCATCGGCGACGTGAACATCGAGGGGTCCGATGCCTTTGCGGGCGACACGATGCGGGTGACCTTCCAGAACGAGAACCTCATGGCCTACCTCGGCGACGAGCCCGTGGTGTGCGTGCCCGACCTCATCACCATCGTCGAGCAGGACACCTGCCGCGCGATCACCACCGAGCGGCTGCGCTTCGGGTCGCGGGTCAGCGTGCTCGCGATGCCGTGCGACGACAAGTGGCTGACGCCCGCGGGTCTCGCGCTCGCCGGCCCGCGCCACTTCGGTTACGACGTCGACTATGCCCCGTATGCCGGTCGCCGACCGTCGCTTGGACTCGCACCGAATCTCGGGTCGGGTCCAGAGATCACTGCCGCGCCGATGACCGCCCCCGCCACCTCCGACGCGACGAGGAGCTGACCGTGCAGATCGGCATTGACATCGGCGGCACCAACACCGACGCCGTGCTCATGGCGGACGGGAAGGTGCTGGCCACCTACAAGTCGCCGACCACCGCCTCGGTGGGTGAGGGTGTGCACAAGGCGATCAGCCAGGTCCTCGCCTCCGCCGGGGTGAGCACCGAAGTCGTCACCCGCGTCGTCCTCGGCACCACCCATTTCACCAACGCCGTGGTCCAGCGTCAGGGGCTCGATCAGGTCTGTGCGATCCGGCTTGGGGCGCCGGCCTCGCGGGCCTTCCCGCCCTTCTCGGTCTGGCCCGACGACCTGGCCGCAGCGGCCCACGGGTCCTCCGCCATCCTCAAGGGTGGCGTCAACTTCGACGGCTCGCCCATCACGGCGCTAGATGAGACGAAGCTGCGGACGGCGGCCGATCGGGCCGTCGATGCCGGGTTCACGTCGGTGGCGCTCACCTCGATCTTCGCCCCGCTCAGCCGCGACAACGAGCAGACGGCGCGCGACATCATGGCCGCCCAGCAGTCCTCGCTGACGTTCACGTTGTCCAGCGACATCGGCAACCTCGGGGTCCTTGAGCGCGAGAACGCCACCATCCTCAACGCCTGCCTCACCCGAATGGCCGTCGATGTGGTCGCGTCCATCGAGGCCGCCCTAGCGTCGCTCGGCATCGCCTGCCCCTTCTTCTTCAGCCAGAACGACGGGACGCTCATGTCGGCGGAGTTCGCCGCGCGCTTCCCGGTGCGGACCTTCGCCTCCGGCCCGACCAACAGCATCAGAGGTGCCGGCTTCCTCGCCGGCGTCCAGGACGCGCTCGTCGTGGACATCGGCGGCACGACGACCGACGTGGGCGCGCTGCGCCGCGGCTATCCCCGCGAGTCGGCCAACACCACCGAGTTGGCCGGGCTGCGCACCAACTTCCGGATGCCTGACCTGGTCTCGATCGGCATCGGCGGCGGCTCCCTCGTCGCTGAGATCGGCGGCGGCGCCGCCAACTCCAACGCCGCAGCCACCTCCAACGCCGGCATCCACGTCACCGTCGGACCGCGATCCGTCGGGCGGCTGCTGACCGAGCAGGCCCTGGTCTTTGGCGGCGCCACCCTCACCGCCACCGACATCGCCGTCGCCGCAGGCCTTTTGGACGCCGGGAACCCCAACGCGGTCGCCCACCTCCCGCGCATCCTCATCGAGCAGGCCCTCGCCGTCATCAAGCGCGACGTTGAGCGGGCCGTCGACGCGATGCGGGTGAGCTCTGACGACCTGCCCGTGATTCTCGTCGGCGGCGGTGCGCCCCTCGTCGGCCTCGACGCGTTCCACGGCCAGCCCGTCATCCGTCCCGACCACGGCCATGTGGCCAACGCCGTCGGCAGCGCGGTCGCCCATGCCGGCGGGGAGTCCGACCGGATCTACAACCTGGACAAGATGTCCCGCGAGGAGGCAGTGTCGTTGGCGGAGGCCGAGGCGCGTGAGCAGTGCGTCCGGGCCGGCGGCGAGCCTGGTCAGGTTGAGATCGTCGAGTTGGATGCGCTGCCCCTCACCTACCTCCCCGGCCAGTCCGTGCGTATCCGCGTCAAGGCCGCCGGCCCGCCGGCAGCGTGAAGGAGCAACTCATGGCAGCGTTCGACGTCTTCACGCTGGGCCCGGCGCAGGCCCCATACGCCTGGACCTTCGGCGGCGCCGCCCCCGTCGCCAGGGTCCGGCCCGGCACCATCCTTGAGCTGTACACCGAGGACTGCTTCGACGGAAAGGTCCGCGGCATCAACGACCTGGCCTCGCAGGTCTGCGACTTCCCCTTCTTCAACCCCCAGACCGGCCCGTTCTACATCGAGGGCGCCGAGCCCGGCGACACCCTCGCGGTGCACTTCGTTTCGATCGAGCCGGCCCGCGACTGGGCCGCCTCGACGACCTTCCCGCTCTTTGGAGCGCTCACCTCCACCCACACCACGGCCACCCTGCAGCCGCCGCTGCCTGAGCTGGTCTGGCTCTGGGCGCTCGACCGCGAGCGTAGAATCTGCACCTTCAAGGGACGCGAGAGCGACCTCACCGTCGAATTGCCGATGGACCCGATGCACGGCACGGTCGGCGTCGCCCCGCCCAACCTCGAGGTCCGCTCCTCGCTCATCCCCGATGCCCACGGCGGCAACCTCGACACCCCCGAGATGCGGGCCGGCGTCACGTGTTACCTCGGCGTCAACGTCGAGGGCGCCCTGTTCAGCCTCGGCGACGGCCACGCGCGCCAAGGCGAGGGTGAGACGTGCGGCGTCGCCGTCGAGACAGCGATGAACACGGTCGTCATCGTCGATGTGCTCAAGGGTGTCCCGACCCCCTGGCCGCGTCTCGAGTCCGACACCCACGTCATGTCGACCGGCTCGGCCCGCCCGCTGGAGGACGCCTTCCGGATCGCCCAACTCGACCTGCTCACGTGGATCTCCGACGGCTACGGCATGTCGCAACTCGACGCCTACCAGCTGCTCTCCCAGGCCGTGGAGTCTCCGCTCGGCAACGTCTGCAACGGCAACTACACCGCGGTCGCGAAGGTCCGGAAGGCCTGGCTCCCCGGGGGCGGCCGCACCAGCGACGCGCATGCTCGCCTCCGTGCCCAAGCCCAGGCCTACCTCGCCCGCTAACTCCCAGCCCACCCGGCACACCCAGAGGTATGCCGCGCACCGGCATCACCGAAACACGCGCCGGCCGATCCACTCACCCGAGACCTGTCCCACCCACCTGTCCCACTCCGCTACTCGTGCGGCCACGATCATGGTCAATCCGTCGAGCGAGTGACTCACGGAGTGCGATTGCGGGGGTGATCACCCCGCCGAACGCACTCCGTCGCGCACTCAGCCGCCCAGCTCGCCCTCGTCTGGGCTGCCCGGCCCTCAGTCGGGTTCCGGGCCGCGGAAGAGCTGCGCGATGCCCACCCTCAGGGCGCTCACGTCGCTGTCGACGCCGAGCAGATCCACGTCGTCATAGCGCCGCGCCAACTCCGCGTTGCCCGCGAAAAGCCCTGTCAACCGGCCGCGTTCGCGCGCGGCAGCAAGCACGGCGTCGATCGCTGCCACAACCGCAGGAGACGTGACTGAAGGCTCCCCGAGCGAGAGTGCGAGGTCGTATGGGCCAATGAACACACCATCGACCCCGTCCACATCGAGGATCTCCGCGGCCGCCCCAAGTCCGGCCCGCGTCTCGACCATCGGCAGGACGAGGGGGCCGTCCGCGAGCGATGCCGCCCCCACCAATCCCGCCCGCGAGCCCCCCGTGCTGCGGTGCCCCCGAGGCGGCGGGTATGCCGCGTCGACCAGACCGCGGGCCTGTGCCGCCGACTCGACAGCCGGGACGATGACCCCGTCGGCACCGGCGTCGAGCACCCGAGCCAGGTCGGCCGGGTCGTGGGAGGCGAGCCGGACGAGCACCGGAAGGCGACTGGCGCGCAGCAGCGGCGCTACGTCGGCCGGCTCGAGGTCGCCGTGCTGCAGGTCGATCCCGAACCAGTCGGGGCCGACCTGCGCAGGCTCATGCGAGGCGGCGGAGGCGACGACCTCGAGCGCATAGGGGCCGAGGAAGGTCAACCAGAGTCCGCGCTGGCAGCCGCGGCCCGGGCGTGGGGCCCGGAGCCGGGCTGCCAGTCCAGTCATGCCGTGCGGGCCTTGGCGGGCGGCGGCATGTAGGTGGTGCGGCTCGGGCGAACGCCCAGTCGGATGCAGGTCTCCAGCCAGGCGATAGCCGCGCCGGTCGGGTCGACGACCGGGACGTCCAGGCCCTTGTCGAGCAGACGCCGACGCAGCTCGTCGGCGACCCCGAGCATGCCGGTGCAGCCGAGCACGATGACGTCGGCTTCGCGCTTGGTGACGGCGTCCACGGCCTGCTCGAAGAGCCGGTCGACCATCACTTCGTGGTCGTCCAGCCCGAGCACGGGAAGGTCGATGACGCGGATCGTGCCGATGCGGCGCTCGACGGTGTAGCGCCGGGCCAGGGAGTGCAGCATCGGCACCACGTTCTGCAGCACGGTGATGATGCCGATGTTCTCTCCCAGGCTCATGGCGGTGAGGATCGCCGGCTCGAAACCACCGACGACGGGTGCATCGATGATCTCACGCGCGGCGTGCACGCCGGGGTCTCCGAAGCAGGTGATGAACACCCCGTCGACGCCGTCAGCACCAGCCTCCTCGATGCGCTGGAGGATGCCCGGGGCCGCGAGGGCCTCGTCGTATTCGGACTCGATGCTGGCGGTTCCACGCTCGAGCGGGATCACGTCGATGGTGGTGCCGGGTGCCGCCCATGCGGTTGCTTCGGTTCGTACGGCTTCGACGAACGAGTCTCCGATGGCGGGGAGGATGACTCGGATGTGCATTTGGCCTCCTTCGTTGGGTATCTCGGAGGCTAGGTATGCCGCGCCGCTGCGCCTATGTGCACGGTGTCTGAGCCTGGGCGCAGGACTGTGCAAAGGGACGTGCCGGGCTGGCGGCATACCTCCTCAGACGCCCAACGCGCGGCAGGCGACCTGGAGGGCCAGGCGCTGGCTCGGGTCGTCGAGGTCGACCCCCAAACGGTCGCGCACCTGCTGCACCCGCGTGGTGACGGTGTTGCGGTGCACGCCCAAAGCCTGGGCCGTGAGCACCACCGAGCCGCCGCTCTCGAGATAGGCGCGCAAGGTCATCAGCAGGTGGGAGTTGGCCTGGCCGCGCAACGGAGCGAGGGCGGTGTCGGCAAAGGCGCGGGTGACATCAGATCGCTGCCAGGTCGCCAGCAGCCGGGCCACCCCGAGTTCGTCGGAGTGTTCGACGGCCGGCCGGAAGCCGTGGCTGTGCGCCAGGTCGGCGGCATCCCGGCTCTCGGCGAGGGTGTCGGCCAGCCCGCCTGGCCCACGATGAGGTCGACCGATGCCGGCGGTGACGCCCCACTCGCGCGGCAATGCGGCGGTGACGACCCGCAGGGCCCGCAGCAGCTGTCGCGGGTTGTCGGGCGCTGGTTCGGAGTCGGTCGTCATCCACATCGCCCACCCGTCACCTCGGTTGGTCGCCGCGACGATCTTGATCCCGTGCCGTGCGAGGCCCGCAGTGAACTGCTCGACCAGGGGGTCACGGTCGCGCGCCGGCCGGGGGGCGTCGGACTGCAGGTGTATGCCGACGTGCCAGTCCTGCAGTCGCCAGCCGAGTAACAACGCGCCTTCGACTACGTCGCGGCTCACCGAGTCGCGGCCTGCCGCGATCTCCGAGAGCAGATGGGCTTGAAACACCGAGTCCCGGTCGGCCTGGGTGCGTTGCCCGGACAGCCAGGATCGGATGAAGGGTTCGGTCATGGCCAGCCCCATGGCGAGGATGTCCAGCCGCGAGTCGGCGGCCCGGTCATAGGGGCAGGCGAGCCAGGCCGCGAGTCGATTGACGTCGGGGTCCAGGACCGGGTGGACCAGCAGGTGATCGCCGCGCTGGGGAACCGGTTGGTCCAGGTGCAGCGTGGGATCCAGGTCGACCTTCGCCCCGAGGATGACTGACCCGTCGGAGGTCACGAGCGAGAGCTTGACCGACAGCACCGCCTCAGCGGCGGCGAGGATGTCGGTGCCGCTGCGTTTGGCCGCTAGTTGGCGCAGCAGTCGCTCGACGGTGCGGGCCCGAACAGTCTCCGGTGCTCGCACGAGCGAGTTGAGCTCCAGCATGAGGCGGACGGGCTCTCGCGTGTCCAGCCAGAGGACGGGGATCTCGAGCCGGTCGGCCAGGCGCATGCTGGACAGCAGCGGATGGGCCGGCCCGGCAACCACCAGGAGCGCGGCCGCCCGGGCCTCCTGGGCACGCCGCACCAGGGCGTCGAGCCGGTAAGGCGGGCTGACGTGGGCCTCGCCGCAGATCATCAGGGCGCCCTCGACCTGCTCGAAGTCCCCTTCGTACCAAAGCACGTCGGTCACCCGGCGTTCGACGCCGGCAGAGCCGGCGACGATCTGGATGCCGTCGAGGATGGGGTCGAGGAGCAGGTCGGCGACCCGGGGTGCGGCGCTCACCTCGTCACCACATCCAGGTCCAACCCGAACGCGGCGGGGCCGACGACAGCGTCCGACCCGGGCGGCCAGGTGTGAAGGGCCGGCAACGCGACGATCCCGAGGGCTTGGCCGAGGCGGACCTGAGCGGTGCCGACGACGGCCCCGCTAGTCGAGCTGAGGACGACAATGACGTCCGGCGTGCGGGCCAGGGTGATGCCGTTGACTGTCACGGCCAGGAACTCCTCCAACAGGTCGATCCGGGCCACCGACCCGCCAGCGCCCGTCAGCGTCACGCTGCCGGGGGCGTCCGCCTCGCGGGGCCGCAACTCGTCGACGCGGCCCTGGAAGATGAACGAGCCACCGAGCCGGTCAGCGAGCACGGGGATGTCGCCTGCCGGGGCGGACAGAAACGCCTCGCCGAGCGAGACGCACGAGGAGAGGGTTCCCGGGACGCCGACGGACGCGAGAGTGGCGGCCGACGTCGGATAGATGGCCAGTGCCGCGAGCCCGCCCAACGCTGCGGCAGCGCTGTCCAGCAGCCCGCCGACCAACCGGTCCGAACATGTAGGGACGACCACCGTGTCGCCTCCTGGGCCGACGAGGGCCACCGGTGCGGCGGGGTGACCAGCCACCGACATGGTGGTTTTGTAGACGCTCGGGAATGCGCGGCCCATCAAGTCTCCATCGATGATCGGAAGGTCGAGCTCGTGCGCGGCCAGGACCGCGGCGAGGGCGTTGAGTCCGCCGATCTCCAACGCGCCTACGGCGGCCAACTCCCCGCCGACCTGCTCCACCACGGCTCGGGCCGCGGCCGCCATGTCCGCGGGGTTGATGAGCCGCTCGGCCAGGACGTCCGGTGCGCCGAACACGCCCACGTGGACGACCATGGCCTGCAGCGGAAGGTCACGCGCTCGTCGGACGATGACACCTCGACGGGGAAGGGCTCGGCGCAGGAGCAACTCGCCCAACGCGACCGGACCTCCGCCGCCCGAGCCGAGCAGGGTCGCTCCGGCTGCCAAGGCCGCGACGCGCTCGGCGGTGATGGTGCGCAACGGGTCAGGCATGGGCATCCCCTCCGAGGCTGAGTTCCCCGATCGCCTTCACGCGGATTCGGGTGGCGTTGCCCGGAAGATAGGCGAGAGGCACCTCCTCCAGGTCGATCACGCGCACCGAGCCGGGTTTGGCGCCGGCGGCGACAGCTCGGTCGATGGCCTCCTGGCGAGCATCGTCCAACACCCGATCGCGGCGACCGGGCGCGACCGAATACACCCGGTCGACCTCGCCACCGACCTCGGCGATGGCCGCGCCGATGGCGTTCGCGACGGCGAAGTGCTCAGGACGGGTGACGCTCGATGCGCCCTCGAGCTGGTGGGGGACCAGGACGCTTGCTCCTCCGACGGCCACGACAGGGAGCGGGTCGGCGGTGATCCGCATCCGGTCGACCATTTCGGCCAGGCGCACGGCCACCTCGTCCAGGGCGGCGCGGACGAACGCCGGGTCGAGGTGCGCGACCCGACGCCGATCGCCGATGTCGGCCAGCCCGGCGGCCACCGCCAGGTCCGTCGCGGTGAGTTGGTCGCCGCCATAGACGAGGGCCCGTTCGGTCAGGTGGTAGCCGACGTTGTCCGGTCCCACCCGTGGCGGACGGTCCCCCGAGACATGGCTTCCGCCGCCGATGCCGATGGACACCACGTCCGGCATTCGGAAGTTGGTCTGCACGTCGGCCACCCGCACATCTGCCGAGGCGCCGCGGGGGAAGCCGTTCTGCAGGATGCCCACGTGAGTGGTTGTGCCGCCCACGTCGATGACGGCGCAATCGAGTTGGTGGGAGAGGAAGGCAGCCCCGCGCATCGAGTTGGTCGGACCGGACGCGAATGTCGCTACCGGGTAGCGCCGCGCGTAGTCGACGTCCATGAGCGTCCCGTCGTTCTGGCTGAGGAAGACGGGGGCGCGGATGCCGGCCTCGGTTACGGTCCGGACCAGCCCGGTGGTGACGGTCTCGGCGAGTTCGCGCAGGGCGGCATTGATGATCGTGGCGTTCTCCCGCCCGAGCAGCCCCATCCGGCCGATCTCGTGGGAGAGGCTGATCGGCGCACCGGGAGCCACCTCGGAGACGATCTGCGCCGCCCGCAACTCGAACTCGGCGTCGACCGGCGAGAAAACCGCCGAGATGGCGAAGGACCGGGCACCGGCGTCGAGCGCTCGCCCCACCGCTTCGCGGACCTCCCGCTCGTCGAAATCGTCGATGCGGCTGCCGTCGTACTCGTTGCCGCCATGGCAGAGATAGCCGTGGCCGCCGATCGCGCGGCGCAGCCCTTCTGGCCAGTCCACCAGCGGCGGAAAGGCGCTGGTGGCGGGCAGACCGAAGCGGATGGCGGCGGTCTGGGCGAGGTCGGTGCCTTCGGCGAGCGCATTGCTGAAGTGGGTCGTCCCGATCATCACGGCCGCTACCTGGGAGTGCTCGAACCCTGGGCCGGTCCGCAGCCCGGTGATGGCGCGCAGGATGCCGCCGTTGATGTCTGGTGTCGTGGCGACGCTGGCCGCGGCGACGACCCGGCTCTCGTCCACGAGGACCGCGTCGGTGTTGGTGTCGCCGACGTCGATCCCTAGCCGCAGCATGACGGCCGCGCCGCGGGCCGGCGCTCGGTGCTCGGGTCCATCCGGCCCTCCACGGGATCAGGGGTTCGACCCACGTTAGAGGTATGCCGTGATCGGCGTCACTATGCGGGTAGCCCAGATTAGATGGGATTCCTAGGCCTGGCGCCCTAGGCAGCGGAAGGACCCGGCCCCACATCCATCGCGCTTGGCGTCGAGTCGACGGACCCGTGCTGGCACTATGCCTAGCCGTGACTAACTTCCTAGGCGCATCGCACAGTGACCGTGCCCTCGCTCTGCTGCTCTGATTCGGCTCATGCACAGCCGCCTGGGGGCGGACGAACCACCTCACTCCTTCTGGAACACGGAGAACAGCAGATGAAGCGACACTTGATCCCCAGCCTGATCGTCGGGCTGTCTGCCCTGGCGCTGGTCGCCTGCAGCACGGGCTCGACCGGATCCACCGGAGCCACCGCGCCGGCGCCGGCCGCCACGGCCGCCCCGGCCAACACGGGAGGCGCACTCGCCGGCAAGAAGGTCCTTTACGTCGACGCGTTGCCGGGCAACGCACTCCTGGATGGCCTGGCCCAGGGCCTGGCCGCCGAGCTCACCAAGCAGGGCGCCAAGGTGGCCAGGGTCTTCCAGCTCAACGCCCAGAACCAGATCGACCTCGCTGCGGCCAACCAGCGGATCAACGAAGGCATCGCGCAGGGAGTGGATGCCATCGTCACCTTCCCGTTGGACGCCAACGCGATCCGGCCGGGTGTCGACGCCGCCACCAAGGCCGGCATACCGATCTTCACCTTCCAGGCCCTCGGCGGCCTGGACGTTACCGGCAAGGTCCGCTTCCCCGACGAGGCGCGCGGTGAGGCGACCGGCAAGGGTGTGGCCGCGTTGGCCGGCGGCACGGGCGAGGCGACGGTCATGTCCAGCCAGCCCACCGACAACGTCGAGGCGGCCGTCCGGGGAGCGGTCAAGGGGCTCACCGGGGGCGGGATGACGCTCGTGGGAGACCCAAACAACCAGCGCAACCTCAAGGATGACGCGCCGGAGGCTCAGCGCATCGCGATGACGATCTTCCAGAAGAACCCCAACCTGCGGGTCCTGGTCGTCTACAACTCTGCCTCCGCCACGGGTGCCATCGCGGCCGCCCAGCAGGCTGGTGTCGCCGACAAGGTGCTCATCGCCACGATGGCAGGCGAGGACACCAATGTCGACCAGGTCAAGAAGGGCACCTTGGCGCTGACCTACGACCTCAACGGTCTGGACTACGGCAAGGTCATGGGCCAGATGGTGGCCAAGGCCCTTTCCGGGACGAAGATGACCAACGAGGTTATCGACGCCCCCACGGGAACGATCTACACCAAGGACAACGTGGGCACCTACATCCCGTGGTCGCAGCGCCTGACCTACGCCGACATCCCCTCGAAGTTCTGACACCGTGAACGCGTCACCTCGCCCCGAGTTGCCGGAGTCCGCCGTCACGGTCACTTCGGTGACCAAGCACTACGGCGTGACCCAGGCCCTGGCCGGGGTGGACATCGCGTTCCGTCGAGGAGCAATCACGGCCGTCGTCGGAGCCAACGGGTCCGGCAAGACCACATTGCTCAAGGTGATCGCCGGCCTCCTGCGCCCGACCTCGGGTCGGGTGCAGGGGCCGGACGGCCGGGAGTTGCAGGGCTTGACCTCGGCCCAGGAGTCGGGCGTCGTCCTGGTGCCTCAGGAGCCGACCCTCGCCGGTCACCTCTCGGTCTGGCAGAACGTCAGCCTCGGCCGACCGGAGGCCGCGCGTGGGCCGTTCGTCAACGATCGGGCGGCCCGTGAGCTCGCCGCCCGGCGCATCAGCGGGCTCCTTCCGCCCGACGTGCTCGAGCGCACGACCTCGTCGTTGAGCAAGTCCTCCCGGCAGTTGGTCCAGCTCGCTGCGGCCATGGCCAAGGAACCCCTCGTGCTCATGCTCGACGAGCCGACGGCGGTCCTCGACGAGGACGGCGTCGTGGCCCTGCACGCCCTGATCCGCGGTTTCGTGGGCGCGGGCGGGACTGTGGTCATCGTGTCGCACCGGCTGCGTGACGTCTTGGAGTTGGCCGACGATGTCGTCGTCCTGCGCAACGGGCTGGTCAGCCATGCTGGTCCGGTCACTGCCGACACCGAGCACCACGTGGTGCGGCTGCTCTCCGCGGAGGAACGCGCGAGTCGTCCGCAGCACCGGCCCGACCGAGGACATGTCGTCCTGCAGGCGCGCGACCTGCGCGGCTGGCGGGGTCTGAGTGTTGACGACTTCGCCGTGCACGCCGGCGAGATCGTCGGAATTGCCGGCCAGAGCGGCAGCGGACGGTCCCGGCTGGCCGCGGTGCTCGCCGGGGCCTACGCCGCTGGCGGCGAGGTCAGCGTCGAAGGTCAGAAGGTTCGGCTCGGCAGCATTCGATCGGCCCAGGCTGCTGGCATCTGCTACATCCCCGAGGACCGGCAGGTCAACGCGATCCTCGGCAACCAGTCGGTCGCGGCCAACCTCCTCGTCGGCCGCGAGGATCCCGAGTTGCACAACGGACCGTTCCGGAACCGACCGGCCGAGAAGGCCGAGAGCGAGATCCTCATGGAGCGTTTCGAGGTCCGTCCGCCCGACCCGGACCGCCTTGCGGCACTGCTCTCCGGCGGCAACCAGCAGAAGCTCGTCGTGGGTCGCGCCCTCTCCCGGCCGGCCAAGGTCGTCGTCGCCGACGAGCCCACCCAAGGCGTCGACGCCTCCGCGCGCGGAGCGATCCACGCGGCCCTCGCGTCGGCCGCCGCTGCCGGCCGAGCAGTCGTCGCCGTCTGCAGCGATTTCGAGGAGTTGTTCGAGATCTCCGACCGGATCGTCGTCCTGCGCGACGGCCAGATCGTCCTCGACCAGCCCCGCAAGCACGTCACCCAGGACGAGGTGCTCGCAGCATCCCTCGGGTCCCACCTTCCCGTCGCCGATCCCGGCCGCCATGTATCGGAGGCGCATCCGTCATGACCAATCCCAACCCCGCCGACCTCGTCGGCCAGCAGCCTGCCGAGCCGGCGACGTCCCCGCAGGTGTCGGACGACCCGAGCCGTCGGCGGATCTCCAGCGCCACCCGCCAGCAGGGCTTCTTCCTGGCTGTCATCGTTGCGATGTTCCTCGCCGCGATGCCGTTCCTGCCGCAGTTCCACAACGGCCAATACCTCATGATTCAGCTATCGTCCTATGCCGCGATCCTCATCATGGCGCTGGGCCAGACCTTCGTTGTCATCCAGGTCGGCTTCGACCTCTCCACCGGTGCGATGCAGGGCTTCATGGGTGGCCTGGTGTTCGTCCTGGTGGGTTGGCAGGTCCCCGACGGGCTGGTCATCCTCGCCGGGCTCGGCGCGGCGCTCGCCGTCGGTGTCCTTGTTCATGGGCTGCTCATCGCCAAGGCCAAGATCAACTTCTTCATCGTCACTCTGGCGAGCTTCACGATTCTGCCCAGCCTCCTGCGAGTGCTGCTCAATGGCTCGAGCAAGCCGGTCTTCAGCCCGACGCTCGATGCGATGGCCAACGGGTCGATCGCCGGCATCCGCACCCCGGTCATCATCGGCGCCGTCGTCTTCGGCGCGATGTGGGTCCTGCTCAACCGCACCGTTTTCGGACGCAATGTGTATGCCGTGGGCAGCAACCCCGAGGCGGCTCGCCTCGCGGGGGTCAACGTCGACCGGGTCGCGATGATCTGTTACGGCATCTGCGCGCTGTGCGCCGGCATTGCCGGTCTGCTCCTGGTGGGCAGCCTGGGCGCGGCCGACCCGAGCGCGGGCTTGGGCAACGAGTTCTTCGCCCTCACTGCGGTGTTGCTCGGCGGCACCCGCTTCTCCGGAGGCGCGGGAACGCTCTTCGGCACCCTGCTCGGGCTGATCTTCCTCATCGTCCTGTCGAACATCCTGCTGCTCAGTGGCCTGCCGCAGTTCTGGATCGGCGCCGTCCAAGGTGTCGTCCTCTTGGTGGCCGTCGGGATCGACCGCGCTCGCCGAGACGCCTGAACCTCCGCCGACACGCACACCCACCGCCCTTCCTCACCAGCTACCCCGTCACTCGCACGGCATACCCGGTCAGCCGGTGACCGCCCACGACCGTGACGTCGTCAACCCTGCCCGACGGCGCTTCGCGCCCGAACCTAAGGAGTAGTCGCACCATGACCCTTCGCATCGGCATCGACGTCGGTGGCACGAACACCGACGCCGTCGTGCTCGACGGTCGGCGGGTGGTCGCCGCGACCAAGTCGCCCACGACCGAGGACGTCACCATCGGGATCCTCAGCGCCCTCAACCAGGTGCTGCAAGGGGTCGACGCCACCGAGGTGTCCGCGGTCTTCATCGGCACGACTCACTTCATCAACGCCATCGCCCAGGCCCGCGGCCTGGAGCCGGTTGCCGTGGTGCGGTTGGCGACACCGCCACAGAGCCTGTTGCCGATGATCGACTGGCCCGACCATCTGCAGGGCATCGTGGGGGACAACTTCTACGTCTGCCCGGGCGGTTCGCAGTTCGACGGAACGCCCCTCAACGCCGTCGACGAGGTCGCCCTGCGCGACGTCGCCAAGAAGATCGCGGAGTCCGGCCACCGGCACATCGCCCTTAGCTCGATCTTCTCGACGGTCAACCCCGAGCCCGAGTTGCTCGCTGAGCGGATCCTCCTCGAGGAGCTTCCGGGCGTCACGGTCACCCGATCGGCGCTCGTCGGCCGCGTGGGACTGTTGGAGCGTGAGAACGCGACGATCCTCAACGCCTCGCTGCTCGATCTTGCCGGCCGAGTCATCGACGGCCTGGAGCACGCGGTCGCTACCGCAGGCATCGACGCGCCGATCCTGTTGTCGCAGAACGACGGCACGGTCATGACCCTCGATCGGGCCCGGCTCTTCCCGATCTTCACGATCGCCTCCGGCCCCACCAACTCGATGCGCGGCGCGGCCCTTCTCACCGGCATCGACGACGCCGTTGTCGTCGACGTCGGTGGCACCACCTGCGACGTTGGCCTGCTGCAGCGTGGCTTCCCCCGTGAGTCGACCGTGGCCATGAGCCTGGCCGGAGTCCGCAGCAACTTCCGGATCCCCGACGTGCTGTCCTTCGCGCTCGGCGGCGGAACGATCATCTCCGACGACGGCCAGACGGTCGGACCCGAGAGCGTCGGCTTCCGGATCACCGAGAAGGCGAAATAGACGCCGACGAAGATCGCCCAGGCGCGC
>ENA-UPSM01004490-UPSM01004490.1-activated-sludge-metagenome-genome-assembly--contig:-NODE-4490-length-14701-cov-4.445104_pt1 | contig 14701 bp, 19 predicted proteins | sample MGYA00238181_ERZ773283 | MGnify/ENA primary metagenome ERZ773283 (study PRJEB29023, sample SAMN05720199) | activated sludge metagenome | isolation source: Anaerobic digester | place: Japan...
TATCCTGTAGAAGTACATCTTGAAGATGACCCTATCAACCTTATGTACACAACTGGACGAACTCCTTCATCAATGACATCTGCTGAAATCATACCAGAAAACGAAGTTATTGGAACTGAATTTTCTATGATGTTACAAATTTGGACATTGGTATCCTTTGAAGGATATGATACTTTTGAAACAGTTCCAGTATATCCAACATTTCTTACATTTGATTTTGATTTTTTAAATTATCAAAAAAATGGAACTAATAATAATTTTAAATCAATAGCTTGGATTCCTGAATGGGGAATAGAAGAAGGTTTAAATACATTAAGGAGTACCCCAAATCAATATACTACTGTTAGTCCAGTGTGGTTTTGGCCAAAATCCGATGGAACCTTAAGAACATTGCAAAGCTATAACAATCAGGATCTTATCCAATTTGGTCGAAGCAACAATATAGCTATAATCCCATCAATTCAAATAGAAAATGATGACGTAGAAGTTGTTTCATCATTGTTAAACGAATCTGTTGATAAGCATATTGATTCAATAGTGGACGTTGTAGTACAAAACGATTATGATGGAATTGACCTTGATTATGAAATAACTTATCAAAAAGATAAAGAAGCCTTAATTGGTTTTCTGCGTAAACTTGCTGACAAACTCCATGAAAATGGAAAAATATTAAGTTTTACTGTACTTCCTCAGTGGGGAGACAACATCACCTATGGATTTAGACCTGAAACCCATATGGCACAAGATTGGAAACAGATAGGGGAGATTGTAGATGAATTTAGAATAATGTCATATGATTATAGAACAAGATCAAATGCAATTCCGGGAGCAATAGCTCCTTATGCATGGTATTTAGCCATTCTTAGATATGCTCAGCAAAATGTACCCAACGAGAAGATAATTATGGGAATTCCTTTATATGGCGTTGATTGGAAATTAATAAGCAATAATGAAATTTCACTTAATAGTTACACCACAGGACAATCATTATATAATGATATTAATAGCTTACTTACTAGTAGTTTCAAAAGAAGAGAGCAACTTGTCGATGGAGGATTATCATTAAATCCACTAGGGGCATATAGTAGAAATGCGTACTCTGGATTTTATAGAAATTCAAATGATTGGAATCAAGAACAAATACAGGTTTACGTTAATAATGGTTGGAGGTTTACTTCTTACTTAAATAAAAATAACGTCAATCAAAGAATTCTAACTGCAAAAGATGCTGGTATTGGTGGTTACGCTGTATGGAGACTTATCAGTTATTAAATGATACATGATATGTGATATATGATAAACCTATCATTTATCACTCATCACTTATCATTTAAGTAGAGTTTTCGCACCGCTATAATTCCTGTTGCTGACGCTCCAACTATATATCCTGAAACCCCTGCCCCATCTCCAGCCACATATAAATTCTTAACTTGGGTCTGTAAGTTATTATCAGTCTTTACCATTGATCCTCTAAATTTTACCTCAGGTGCATATAAAAGATTTGAACCATTATTGATACCGACAAGTACTTTATCAAGTTTATCCAATCCTTCAAGGATGTTAATAACTATTCTATGAGGCAATGCCATTGAAATATCTCCTGGGGTAGCATCTTTTAAAGTAGGTTGCACAAAACTTCTATTTATTCTATTCCATATTTTGAACAGATACTTTGAAGCCATGATGCACCTATTCTACCCAGAGCCAAAAGGATTATTTTACCTAAAATTTCAACATTTCTCTGATTTTTATTGACTGTAACTTTTCTCCCTTGCAAGTACCATCTTCAACAATAAGATCATTAACCTCGTGTTCACATAAAATTTCAACTCCGTTATCTTTTAAATACTTTTAAAATTTCTTAATAATTGGAATAAGTTTATCAGTACCTACATGTTGAGTCCTTCTAATATATAACCGGATATCTTCTTTTTGAGCTTTTTCGACAAGACTTGAAACTGCATCCATATCCTTAGGATAAAACTCTGAATCCACACCAAATTTTCTATAAATTTCTTCAACTTCCTTTACCAATAACTCGTAATCATCAAGGGTTACTAAGTGTAGGGACTTTGTATGACTCAAAACTGGAGTATAATGGAGTTTTCCATCTGAATATGTCCCTGCACCACCCAAATCACACATAACTTCATCTCTTTGACGTTTTCGTCGTATTTTTTCCTTTTTCAATCAATAAGATTTTTAATTTCTTTTTATTTTGAATTAATTTATATGCTGCAAACATTCCTGCAGGACCACCACCAACAATAATTATATCGTATATATTTTTTAATAATTAAATTAAAGAACTAGGAAATATCACTCTCTAATTTTTTTTCTTTCTTACTTATCACCTATCACGTATCATTTAATATCAACTTTTCGTTCTCTCACTTTAGTTGAAAGTTAACCAGCCCCAAATTCTAAAAACCAAGAAGAGCAGGAATTCACTTGTTAGTTTGTTAATTTTTTCACTTGATTTATAAAACCAACAAATATTGGATGTGGATGTATAAACCTCGTTTTCAATTCTGGATGGTATTGTGTTCCAATAAAGAAAGGATGTACTTTTTTAGGTAATTCTATTGCTTCAACTAAATTTCCATCAGGACTTGTACCACTTATGATCATACCGGCTTTCTCAAGCATCTCTCTGTATTCATTATTAAATTCATATCGATGTCTATGTCTTTCCATTACTGTTGGCAAATTGTAAAGTGAATTACCATTTTTTATTCCATCAGCATATAATTCTTCAAGAATAGAACCCTTTTTTACTTCGAAGGATAGGCTCCAAGTCTAACAGTTCCACCATATTGCTGCTTTTCTAAGAGTTGCTTTTGATATTCCATTATATGCACGACAGGATATTTAGTATTGGGATCGACTTCTTCTGAATTAGCCCCCTCAAGTCCAAGAACATTTCTGGCATATTCAATAACTGCCATTTGCATCCCAAAACAAAGACCAAGGTATGGAATTTTATTAGTTCTAGCAATTTCCACTGCCTTGATTTTACCTTCAACTCCTCTACTCCCCCAACCTTGAGGAATTATTATTCCCGGAAAATTCTTAATTTTCGAAATTGCATCCAGATTGTTTTCAAAATCATCAGCAACAAACCATTCAATTTCTGAATTAACCCCACATTCCCATGAAGCGTGTCTAATTGCTTCTAAGACAGAAACATACGAGTCTTTTAGGCTAAATTTTCCACTCTGAAAATATTTACCCACAACTCCTATTTTTACACTTTTTTTGATGATATTGATAGAATCCACTTTTGATTTCCAGGCTGTAAATAATTCATTCTTCTCTCGCTTTAATCCTAAAACTTTTACAATCTTTTCACCTAGATTCTGTTCATCAAAATTAACTGGAATTTTATATATATTATCAACATCTGGAGCATCAATAACATTTTCTTCATTTACAGTACAATGCTTTGCCAAATGACTTGCTCTAAACTCATCCATCCCAACTTCAGATCTTGCGATAATAAAATCAGGGTTAATTCCAGCATTATTTAATAGTCTTACTGAAATTTGGACTGGCTTGGTTTTCATCTCTCCCAAATTTGAAGGTACTGGAAGATAAGACACATGAACATGAATAACATCACTTGGAGACTTAACCTTCATTACACGATTAGCTTCTAAAAACAAGGTGTTAGCAATTTCACCTACCGTTCCCCCTATTTCAATAATTGTAATATCAGCTTTGGTTTCTTCACTTACATTCTTTATCCATGTTACCATCCCATCAGGTACATGAAAATCCATACTTACCCATTTTCCTTCAAAAGCCAGAGAACGCTCATCTTTAATAACCTGATTTAAAACAGCACCACAAGTCATTGAGTTTTTCCTTCCAAAATTTTCATCAGTAAATCGTTCATAAGTTCCAATATCCATATCAGTCTCAAACCCATCTTCCAATACAAATGTCTCTCCATGTTCCAGTGGATTCATAGTTCCAGCATCCACATTCAGATATGGATCAGCCTTTATCATCGTTACTTTGTACCCATATGATTTCATAATGAAAGCGATAGAGGCGGAAGTAACCCCCTTACCAATACCTGAAATAACACCACCAGAGACAAATATAAACTTGGACATCGGAGAACATGTTAAGTTAAATTGACCGAAGTATTGTAACATGTTTTGCAGAAAAATAAAAAAGACGTTATAATTTGAAAAATAGTTTATTATTGTTACAATGTCAGATTCTCTTCAAATAATTATTGGCATCATTTCATCACTTATCTTGTTTTTATATGGAATTGAAAGCTTAAGTAATGAGTTGTTAACATTTAATTCATATAGTTTCAGGACCTTCTTATCGAAAATAACACAAAACAGAGTTATGGGGATGTTTCTTGGATTAATAAGTAGTGCAATTGTACAATCAAGATCAACAATTATCGGAATGACTCTTAGTCTGGTCAATGCAAGTATAATTACTTTTAAAAACAGCTTAAGCATTATACTAGGAGCTAATATCGGAATTGCACTATCCTCACAACTAGTATTTATTGACACTCAAATTTTTGCTCCAATACTTATAACATTAGGCTTTATACTTAAAACAATAGGTGGAAAGATAAAAATTGCAAGTAAACCAATATTCTTTACAGGAGTAATAATTTTTGCATTACAGCTTTTATCAAAAAATATCAATGTTCTAAATAACAATTCATTCTTAATTGATTTTTTCTCACAATTTGACAATATTGTTTTAGCTTTTGTTGTTTCAGCATTAGTCACTGGGATTATACATTCAAGCACTGTAATTCTTGGTACAATTATTATTTTGGTTCAAGCAGGTCTAATTCCAATGGATGTAGCTATTGTGATGATATTAGGAGCAAATTTTGGATCAACTTTAAGTGTTATGTTGTCAAGCATTAGTCTTGATTCTTATGCTAAAAAGACATCATTCTTAAATGTGTTTTTAAATACTTTCACATCTTTTTTTGTTTTCCTATTTTTGAATAAAGCAGTTTCATTTACTTCACTTTTACCTGGATCATCAGCTCAACAAGTTGCATATGCAAATCTTATATTCAACGTTTCAACAATGTTATTTTTTATGCCCCTAATAAACCCAATAGTAAAAATAATCGAAAGATTCTTTCCAAGTAAAGAGGAAGAGATACAATTTAAAACGAAATACATAATTTTACAGGAAACAAGTGACATACAAGAGCAATACTCTATGATAAAAAAAGAGTTAACCAATGCTATTGAGAATACACAGAAGATTTATAAAAGTGCAATGAAGATATTTTATAAACCATCAGAGCTCTTGTTGATGCAAATTGAGAAAAGAGAATTATATAATGATTATCTTGATGATCAAATTACTTTAGCAAATATTGAATTAATTAAAAACATTTCAACTAAAGATATCGCTTCATCATCTGTCAACACAATTAAAATTTCAAATAATATTGAACAGATGGGTGATTTAGGGAAAGATCTTAAAGATGTTTTTATAAAAATGCATAAAAAAGGTATTCCACAATTATCCGTTGATATAACTTCAATTTGCCAAATTGAAAAACAATTTCAAAAATTACTAAATTTGCTTAAAGTAGCAATTCTAAATAATAACGCTGAAAATATAGCTAACTTAAAAGAGTATGAAAACAAAATTGTTGCCAATATTCAAAAGAACCTTGATAATCATATTAATAAAATTCTAGAGAAAAAAGGATATATCGGAAGTGTTTTTGTTGATGCATTATCAATACTAGAATTATCAATTGCAAAGGTAAGAGAAATTAGGAAAATATTGGAATAAAACTAAACGAGTAATAAAAATACTTCAAGTACAAATAAACCTATTATACCGAGGATAATTAGAAACAAAAAAATTGCCAAAAGCAATACCGTTAAATTAAACTTTGACTCCACAGTTCGGAATAAATTAATATCAAGCCAATATTTGTTATTTCCTTTTATAAAAGGAAATTTTTTCGTATCAGCTGTAATTTTTAAGTCTTTCCATTCTTGATCAAGCAATATTGCATTTTCTTCAGAAAGTGCATTTCTTTTTGTAAAATATTCTCTAATTTTACTAAGTTCGTAAGCTCTTCTACTTATTCTTTGAGAGGCTGAAGCAGTAATAATAGTAGATGATGAACTAATTATCGATGAAGTGTAAAAATTTAACATATTAATAAATTTGAAAATTTAACAATTTTGGTTTTCTTTCGTATTTATAAGAAATAATTACAATAGCATCGTATTCATCGTCTTTATTTAATACATTCATCTGACGAATCGAAAGTTCACTATCACAGTAGGGCAATTTCTCTTCAAATTTAAAATCAACTGCATTACCAGGAAAGTTTGAATTTCCAACCGATGATGATTTCGAATTATTAACAGAAATTAAGTCATATACTAATCTTAATTTTTCGATTGTTTCTTCAACCCTATAATTACTAATATAAATAAAAGCATGTTCTTGTTCATAAGGATAGTTAATAGATGATTTACTAATTCTCAACAAATCACCCAAATCGCCTTCTAAATTTAGATCTGCCATTGGTATTGGTGTTAAATAGGATGAAAGTCCCACATCAGTTAATAATATTTCAATATCATGATTTGGATTTGATCTAAAATCTCTACAAACTGATATATTATCTTTTATCGACCAATAATATCTTTGGGTTTTGGCTGTATTAATAAATCAAAACACCATTGGATAAGTAATTACTCCCACAATATATATCACTAACAGAACAAAAATCTTTTTAGCTATAACATTCATAATTACATTTATTAAATAATTATACAACCATATACTGATTTGATCTCAACTTTTTCACTTTAAGAATATAACTCTTTAATTGTAGGACCTAATGAGATAGCATCAACTTTATTACATTTTTTAATTAAAACCCCACATTCAGGACCAGCATGAATAACATTAACTACTAGTTATTTATCATATAATTCATATTAAATTTACTTTCAAGGCGATAATATTCGGAGCAAGTATTGAAAAAATAATTTACATTACAATTAGCTCGAATATGATTAATAACACTTGTTTCTAGAAAATATTTATTCAATATTTTGATTATCAAATTTCGTTTCACAATATAGAGTTCATATTTTTTATGTATTAAAAATACGATTAGAACAAGTATTTTATTGACATTTTCCTTTCATAATATTAAATTATATAAACTTATTTGTAAACAATTTTAATTATGGCAATTATGGATAGTGAATCAAGTCATTCCCCACGGAGAATTACATTAGATAATTTACCACGTATTATAAATGAGAATGGAGCTCCAGTCCCAATACGTTGGGATTTTGCATTATATGAGCTCCCTCTAAGAATCCACATGGCGAAAAAGTAACAGGAGTTGAAATAACAGAATCAGCTGTTAAAACAATTGCACGCACAGTTGCAGAAAGTATATCACGTCAAGAAATGCCTTTAGCTTTCAAAAAGTATGAAACATATAAATTTGCAACAGACCTAATGAGGCAACCGGATATTGATTTTTTTCGAATAATGGTTAAAAGCATTGAAGAATCTTTCCCTGTAATGGAACCTGTTCTTAAGTTTGTTGATTTCCCAAAAATTCAAATTATCCCAGAACCATCACGATCAACAGTTGAACAATAAGCTTTTGAATACCTCATCAATTTGAAGATACAAAAAAATTCTATTTGTTAAACTAAAGCTCATACGTTTTAAGAAAATCTTGGTATAATTCTTCACTATCCTTTCCATTAAATACGTTTCTAAATTCCTTATCAAATTCATTTTGTTCCGGGAAATATGAATATTTTTTAGGCATTATTTTTAAATATTCCTCCAGTTCAGTTTTTTGCATTAAAAAATCAAAAAATAAATCTCCCACGTAATATGCCGATCTCATTTTCCCCAAACTTTCAAGAGTATCCCCTTCTCCGTTATACCATTCATTAAGTTCAGTTAACGTTTCTGGATAACCATATTTGTCAAAATCACTTTTATATATAGCTTTTTTTGAAGGAGAACTGTAAGCCAATCCAACAGCCATTGACTCCTTATACCAAGTTGGAATTGTCCCACCTGCATAACCTTCATCATAAGTATATTGAAGTAAATGAATTGTTTCATGCATACCAACATCGATCAAAAACTCATTACTATAATCAGGGTGATTTGTATTTATATAAAAACTAACTCCATAAGTGAATGGATTAACAGACCCAATCATTTTTACATCTGCACACACTTCCTCTGTAAATCCAACGCTCATATCTGTACATTTTTCATAAACTGTAAGTCTAAGGTTGACTCTATCCTCTAGTGATGGACTTTGGCCAATGAAAACATCTCCGTATTTTTCAAAAGAATATTCTGCTGATGCAAGATATAAATTTTGGTATGGTTCAATAAATTCTATAAATTTTTCTTCTGACCAATTGGGTTTACCTTCATCCCAAACATAGTAGATACTAAATCTAGTTTTGGCTTTTTGTGCAAGTCGGTTCATTTCTGCAACAGAAAATGGCATATCTTGAGGGAGTTCAATTTTTGAATCTCCAGGATTAATTGGTTTATCAATTGGAGGATCTAAAGGTTTTTCTATTGGGGGGGCATCTTCTTTTGAATTAATTTTCTTCTCAACATCAATTTCTTCGCAGTATTTCACAGATATTGTACACAGAGCTTCTTTTCCTTTAGTTGTACGTGTTAAAAGAAAATATAATCCAAATATAACTCCAACTGCCACCAGTAAAAAAAATGAGATTAATAAAACAATGGCTTTTTTGCTAAACTTCGCTGATTTATTTATGTCTTTATCTATCATAACATTTATATTTAACTCACTCGAAATCATTATATCATTATAAGTAAACGCAAGACAAACATGGATACAGAATGATCCTTAATACAGCTTATCTTAAGCTCATACACTTCAAACTCCTACACTTTAAAAAGATAAAGGAAATAGATACAAAACATTCATGGATTGATATTGTAGATGAAGATTGTTAAAGTTTTTCAATTTTGTATTGCCCCTTTTTTACCTCATCATCCCCTATTATTACCACATATTTTATACCTCTCTTTCTTGCATAAGCTATCTGTTTGCTTAAATTTCCAACGGTAAATGAAAGCTCAACATTTTTCCCTTCATCTCTTAAGGTTTTAGCAATTTTAACACTTTCATTCTTTAACTCTTCGCTAAACACAGTTACTAAATAATCTGCGACTGTAGAAACTTCCGGCAATATACCCCAATCTTGTAAAAACAACAATGTTGTTACATTTCCTGGTGCACATCCCACAGCAGGAAAACTGCTTTTGCCAAACAATGATGCCAATCCATTATATCTTCCCCCACCAAATATAGATCTTACATTTTGAGGTTGCATATCAAAAACCTCAAAAACTAATCCATCATAATAATCAAAACCTCTTATAACACTTGGGTTAAACACAACATAATCTTTATAACCTAAACTTGATAAAACATCTATACTTTCCATTATGTCTTTATATCCTAAATTTGAATCAATATCAGGGAAATTTTTTATTAGTTGATCAAATGACTTACCCTCCGCAAATAATGTTAGATTTTTAATTTGAGAACTGTTTAATCCTAATTCAATCAACCTTTCTGTTAATTCTTGCTTATCAAACTTATCCCATTTATCTAAAATTCTTACTACATCTGTTTTATTGTTATTTTCAATTCCACACTTGTTATTTAAAATATCATCAATCAACTTTCTGTTATTTAGATAAAGCTTAAATGAGTTTTTAGGAGGATTGAAAGCTAACATTATCTCAATACCCATCTGAATAACTTCTATATCAGCAAGTAAGCTGTCTGACCCAAAGATATCATAATTTAATTGCCAAAATTCTCGAGTACGTCCTCTTTGGGGTTTTTCATTTCTAACGAAATTGGCAATGGAAAAGTAACGTATTGGCTTAGCAAGTTCATTGTATTTTCTTGATACCATACGGGTAACTGACGGTGTCATCTCTGGTCTTATTGCTAACTCTCTACCTCCTCTATCAACACATGTCATAAGTTCTTTTCCTCCAATATCTTCACCTGATTTTGCACGATAGATATCAGCAAGCTCCATTAAAGGGGTAAGATACTCTTCATACCCAAAACTTTTACATACTTTACGCCATGTATCAAATATATATTGTTGTACTGCAAAATCTTCAGCAAACCAGTCAGAGTACCCCTTCTGTGGTACATTTGATAATTGTTTTTTCATGTTCTTTTACTGTTAATTTATTCCACCGTATACAGCATACTAATTTTCATTATATCAAATTATTTACTAAATCTCCTAATATCACTTGCATAACGTCAACACAACTTTTAATATCCTTTAAATCAACACACGATACCGATTTGTGTTGGTAATCTACAGGAATATTAATCTGTAGTCTATTTGGCAACATAAAGGCATAATCACTTAAAACAGTTTGTCCTTTATCAATATCAGGCAACTCAAATTGAAACTTCAATTTACTCTCTTTTAGTTTTTTTATTAATTTAGTGATCATCAATATATCTGTTGAAATCCTATTACCATTTAGTTGAATTGCAACTCCTTTACCCATCGCTGGATAAAACTTTTTTTATCTTGAACAGTTAAAGCATATGCGGAATCAATATCAACTACCAATAATGGATCTAAATCTTTAAAATATTTATATAAGGCTCCACACGATATTTCTTCCTTACTATTTGCAATAAAAACTACATTTTCTAACTTTGATTTTTCCGCCAAGGTCAACATTGCAGTAATACCTACTTTATTATCTAAGGCAGGAGCATAAAAAAGATTCTTCTTTAAGTGTATCTTTCTTTCAAACCACACAGGATCTAATATATCAAACTGCCCTTTAGGTACGATATATAATCTTTTTTTATTACGCAACGTTCTATTTTATTGGTAATCAATGATTTTACATTTACACATTTTGATGACATGTCAGACTGATTTATATACCCCTTTCGCAAAAGATAACATCGCTTATTTTCCTTTCTGGCTATCATAAATCCAACTTCATCCATATGAGAAGTTACAACAACAGGATTTTGAATATTTGCTTTTTTACTTGCAATTACATTACCAACTTTATCAACAGTAACTGAATACCCCATCTCAACAAATTCTTTTTCCAAGTACTCAGATATTCCTAATATTCGTTCATATGTTGAAATAGCCGGAATCTGTACAATTTTTGTTAATCTATCTTTTATTTTCATATCTTTGTTTATTAAATTAAAGCTAATACTGGTAAACTATTTAATCCTAATCTACGCAACAACTCATATTTCTCTGAATTCTCTTCGTCCAATATCAAAATAATCCCTTGTTGTTGTAACAACTGTTGTTCAAACATATATTGAACTGTATCTAAATAATTCATTGCAATACTTATCTTTAAAGCCTGTTCAAATTTCTCATTACCTGGATAAGATCTTCCTCCACTTGTATAAAAATTATATAATTGTCGTTCAAGACTTTTTCTAACATCCCCTTCAGAATAGTATCCTGCAATTTTTAAAGCACTTTCTGAACTCAAAAAACTCTTTATCATTGAATCAATCCTTGAGACATCTATACTATCGATATCGAAAATGCCAGTGACTTTTTTTCTCCAAATGCTTCGCTATCACTTAAATTTCTGCTATATTCACTTGAATCTTCTACTAATTGTTCAATTGCAATTTCTCTATCACCATTAAATTTTAGATATTTTTCTATATCTGCAATGGATATACCTAAAACATCTATAATCTGTTGGCAATTTAACAAACACTCCATTCCTAAATATGTAAATACTGGTTCCCAATCTGCCACAACTATTTCAACATTATCAAAAGATCTTTTCTTCAATCTATCTAAAACAAATCGGTTTGCAAGTATATCTTTTTGTAACGGTCTTTTCACTGGCTTGATCTGACCCAATGGACCATATTGTAAAGATGGACAAACAATTGTGCACATACGCACATTATTATTATTCATTCCTTCTACAAAAGTCTTAAGTTCTTCAACAGATGGAATATTGTTATTTGTAGCCTTTACAACATCTAATATAAAATCAACCATTTCAGAATCAACAGTTAATCCAATTCCGATCACAAAATCATCCAATGTTCTAAACTGATTTCGTACTTCAATTCCCTCGCAAAATCCAATTTTTCTTGCGATTTTTGCCAACATTGCCTTTTCGTCTGAAGATAAATCCACTTCCAATGAATCCAAAAGTTCATTTACTTTAACTAATATTTCGACAATTCGGCTTATTTCCATTTCGCTTTCATTATATTCATCCAATTCCAAAAGACTATTAACCATACCAATATACATACGTAACCACACATCATCTTGAATTATTGGGTTGGTTTTCAAATCTAAAATATCTGAGATTTCTTTTTCACTCAAACCCATCTCTTGAAAATCACAATTTTTCATCTTCATTCTTTCATTATCACGTGCCCAAAAACCCCAAATATCATTTGTATCCTTCATCACATCACACATTTAAAATTAACTAGTTTATACAAGTACAGAGTACTTGAAAGTAAAAATAGCCATGTAGTGTCTTTACTACATGGCTATGTATGTGAATGTGATAAATTTTTACTTAAAGGATTTTTTAAAAGTATCAAAACTTCATTATACCCATTATTTCCCCTTTTTAACCATTGATTTACTCGTGTGACAGTAGCAATACTAACACCTGTCAAGGCAGAAATTTCACGTTGTGACATTCCACTATCTAGTAAACGAGCAACTTCCAGTCGATTTGAGAACTCTTTAATTTCAGGCTGAGTTAACAAGTCTCTAAGAAATGCAAACATTAGCTTTTCATTATCAATAGATAAAAAAGCATCAATTAGTTGATTTAATCTTGTATTATCCTGTTTTACTTCATACTTTGTTTTCATAATTATTTTTCAAATTGCGTATTAATGTACTAATACAGTTTTGTAACATATATATGAACTTATTGTCAAATAGTTAACAAATCACATGGTGTTTTCAAAATTTGTATTTATACATAGAAATGTATTAAAATGTAAACATGGAATCTTTAAATATTACAGATGTTACTCAAAACAAATTAAATACTTACTTTAAACAGGGATTTATATTTCATGGTTCTCCAAGATATATAACTGGAACACTAAATCCCAATAAATCACATGATCCACATAATGAATTTAATACTGATAATGCTCTATTCGCTTCAACTCAACCCGCCGCTGCAATTATTATCGCTTGTATATCGGAAGTTATTTTACCTCCTCTATTTAGAAGAAGATCTTGGAGTGTAAATCTGACACCCCAAAACCAATTGTTGCAAGAATCCCCAGATCATGGAAGCCATTCATTGGAAAAACAACAGGATACGTATATGTACTTAAAAAAGATAGCTTTTCTGAAGCACAAATGTGGCAAATGAAGACGCATGAACCTGTACTTCCCACTGATGTTATCCAAGTTGAATTTCGTGATTTTGAAAAAATGGGAGGAATTATTGAATGGAAATTATAATAATTTTCAAAATCTTTCAGAGGGTATTTCAAAAGCTAACGATTCACACTAAATTTCATTTTCAATATCAATAATACAGATTCCATACGCATTAGCACTAGCAACTACTTATATTCTAAGTTCGAATATACTTTTCAAGGGATAAATTAATATATTGGATCCAAATTAGCTCTCTAGGTGTATCACTACAACCAGGTTCCCTTTGAAGTCCAAGTAACATAAGGGCGCTATAACTTTCCACAGGAAACCGAACAATAGGTATTATATCACTCACATGTGACTTGAGTAATTGATATTTATACCAAACCTGATAACCTTGCACAACTAGATTTACAAATTCAAAATTTGAATCATATTCTCTAAAGAGTTCAGTTAAAGACATTCTTTTAACTCTTCTCCACTTTTCTAATAAAATATTTCTTTCATCAAAAAGACCGACAACATCTGGAGAAGGATGATCAATATCTGGAATATGTAAAAGACATTCCAATTCAATTTTATTTTTCAGTCTATTAAATGCTGATTCTCGTTCTTCTGTAGAAACATCCCTAGGCGTTTCCTCTAACATACATAACTCAGTTAAAGTAGCTTTTTCAAGTTGATATACTGATGGTAGATAGGGTTTATATTCAGGAAAATAATCTAAAACGTATATTCCGATAACCGAAAGGTTTTGAAAGTCTAGTTCCATATAAAAGTAAAATTTGCTTAATTGGCTATTATAACACACCCATTCTTGTTTTGCAATAAAATACTACCTCTTTTCCTATATATCAATTATGGACAAGTAGATACCAAACATGTATGAACTTAAAATATGGGTCTTTACTTGTTTGAGAAGTATTCCACTATTGAGTCTTTATTAATAACCTCTTGTTCTCCAGTAACTCTATTTCTAACGGTTACAACTTTATTTTTTAATTCTTTGTCTCCAATAATCAAAAGATATGGAATCTTATATTCATGTGCAGATTTCATTTTATCGGATAAAGAAATATTTCTATAATCAACTTCCGCTCTAATTCTATTACTCTCAAGAATCATCAATATTTCTTTTGCATAATTATTATAATCCTCCTTTATTGTCAATATTCTAATTTGTTCAGGTGCGAGCCAAAATGGAAAAT
>ENA-UPSM01004509-UPSM01004509.1-activated-sludge-metagenome-genome-assembly--contig:-NODE-4509-length-14637-cov-7.571184_pt1 | contig 14637 bp, 17 predicted proteins | sample MGYA00238181_ERZ773283 | MGnify/ENA primary metagenome ERZ773283 (study PRJEB29023, sample SAMN05720199) | activated sludge metagenome | isolation source: Anaerobic digester | place: Japan...
CCGTGCAGGCCTGCGCAGGGGCCAGTGACTCGACCGCCGCGGCCAGCTGGTGCGCCGACACCGGGAGCGAGGCGGTCGAGCCGTCGTGGCCGAGGATCGTCGCGAGCACCACCGCGGGCAGCCCGTGGCGCCCGTCGGGGGTGTTGACGTGGGCGAAGTCCCACTCCGGCGAGGACGACGCGGGACTGAGAGCGACGGCATACGCCACCGGCTGGCGCCACCCCTCGATCCGGGCAGCGAGGTGCTCACGGATGGCGGCGAGCCCGTCGACCGTGCTCCAGTCCAGGTCACTCATCGGCGCATCCTGTCATCGCGTGGACCGGCAGGTGCCACGAGCGATGATGAACGAGAGATGAACAACTCCCCTCCGCTTGGCGAACTCACGGTTTCGGGACCAGACTGAAGGATCGTGGACGCTGCGACCCTCACTCTCGTGCTCGTCATCGTGACAGCACTGGCCTTCGACTTCACGAACGGCTTTCATGACACGGCCAATGCCATGGCCGCCTCCATCTCCACGGGAGCCCTGAAGCCGAAGGCTGCGGTGGCCCTGGCGGCCATCCTCAACCTCGTCGGCGCCTTCCTCTCCGTCGAGGTGGCACTGACGGTGTCCAACGCCGTCATCAACATCCAGGACAAGTCCGGCGCACCGCAGGAGGAGTTCCTCGCCGACGGCGGGCAGGGACTGCTGCTCGTCATCCTGTGCGGACTCGTCGGCGGGATCATCTGGAACCTGTTCACCTGGCTGCTGGGGTTGCCGTCGAGTTCGTCGCACGCCCTGCTCGGTGGGCTCACGGGTGCCGCCGCGGCGGCATACGGGCTGTCCGGTGTGAAGTGGACCGGTGACGGCACCAAGCTCGACGGCGTCGTCGGCAAGGTCCTGCTGCCGAGCTTCCTGTCCCCGGTGATCGCCCTGATCGTCGCCTTCATCGGGTGCTGGCTCGTCCACCGCATCACCAACTCGATCGTCCACAAGCTCGGTGAGGGCACCTTCCGCTATGGCCAGATCGGCAGCGCCTCGCTGGTCTCCCTCGCCCACGGCACCAACGACGCTCAGAAGACGATGGGGGTCATGACCCTGGCCCTGCTCGCGAGCGGCCACTGGACCGACACCACCTCGGTCCCCTGGTGGGTCAAGGTCAGCGCTGCCCTGTCGATCGCCGCCGGTACCTACCTGGGCGGCTGGCGCATCATCCGCACCCTCGGCAAGGGTCTGGTCGACATCACCCCTCGCCAGGGCATGGCCAGCGACGGCGCCACCGCAGCGACCCTGCTCGCTGCGAGCCACCTCGGCTTCGCCCTCTCCACCACCCACGTCGCCACCGGATCCGTCCTCGGCGGCGGACTCGGGCGGGGCACCAACGTGCGCTGGAACACCGCCGGGCGCATGGTCACCGCGTGGGCGACGACCTTCCCCCTCGCGGCCCTGGTCGGCGCCCTCACGTGGTGGCTCGGGAACGGCATCGGTGGAGCGCTCGGCGCGGTCATCGTGTTCATCGTGCTCGGCCTCGCCTCGGCGTACATGTTCTGGCGGTCCAAGCAGGACAACGTCGGCGCTCACAACGTCAACGACGAGTGGGACACCGCCGACGACGTCCTCGACAAGTTCCCGCCCGCACCCGAGACGCCCGAGGACCCGGCCGGCACCACGACCCACCGCACCAAGAGCCACTGACCGAAAGGACCCAGCAATGCGCAGCATCGAACTTGCACTCCAGGGCGCGGCCAGTGTCCTCTTCGCCGGCCTGATCTTCGGCGCCGGCCTCCCCGTGGTCTATGCGCTCGCGATGCGCGCTCTCGTCACCGGGAGCACGGAGACCGAGGACGCCAGCGGCCACACCACCTTCCACCCCACCGTGCTCGGCCGGGCCGTCGCAGGCGTGCTCCTGGCCGTGATCGTCGCGTCCGTCGCTCTCGGCATCACGATGATCGCCGCCTCCGGCTTCGGCAAGACGGTGAGCTTCAGCGGCGACGGCATCCTGCCGACGATCGTCGACAAGTAACGAGAGGGAATCCCACCCACACCATGGTCGACACGAACAGCCAAGCCCTCAGGTACCTCGCCGAGGCCTACCCCGACGGCATCCCGGAAGAGGATGTCGCGCCCCTCCTCGCGCTGCTGCGTCAGCGCATCGGATCCACCCGCACGCTGTCGGTCGCGCTGGCGCTGGTCGCCGGCGGAGCGCTGAGCGCCGACCACGCAGCATCCGGGAGCGCCCCGAAGGCTCCACTGCCGCAGAGTGACCTGCGCAGGGTTGCCGCCCGACTGGTCCTGGGCGGGTGGCCGCTCGGCAACCCGCCCGGTGACGACCTCGACGACGAGGACGACACCGAGCCCGGCTCCTACCTGGGCCGCATCGTCGCGTGGCTGCGCGAGGGCTACCCCACCGGGGTCCCCGAGCACGACTACGTCCCCCTGTTCGCCCTGCTCGAGCGACGCCTGACGCGCGGCGAGGTCAAGAAGGTCGCCAAGGCCCTGCGCCGGGCGTCCATCGCCCCGGCCAGCCCTGACGACATCGCGGCGGCCATCGCCGACCTCACCCACTCCGAGGCCACGCCGGACGACCTGCGGCGCGTGCGCGACCGGTTGGCCGCCAAGGGGTGGCCGGTGGACTTCCCGGACCCCGGCGAGGACTGAGCACGGCCCAGCTGGCCGAAGCCGTCCCCCGACCGACCAACAGGTCACCGCAGGTACAGCAACGCCCGTCCGGCTTCCCTCACGGACGGGCGTCGCTGGTTCTTGGGGCCGGGGCTCAGGGCTCCATGCCGAGGCGGCGGGCAGAGCGCGCCCGCTGGCGGCTGGCGCGCAGGCGGCGAAGCCGCTTGATGAGCATCGGGTCGTGCTCGAGGGCGCCGGGGTGGTCGATGAGGGCGTTGAGCACCTGGTAGTACCGGGTGGAGCTCATGTCGAACAGCTCCTTGATGGCGGTCTCCTTCGAGCCCGCGTACTTCCACCACTGCCGTTCGAAGGCGATGATCTCGCGGTCGCGCTCGGTGAGCCCGGCCGCGGGCGCGGCGGTGCTGAGCTGTTCGGAGGCGGCGCTCACGTGTGTTCCTCGACCCTTCGTTGCTGACCCTGCGTGAGCGCCCACTGTAGCCGGGAAATCACACGCCTGTCATTCGCCCGGGCTCCCGTTCCGCGCGTCGGGCCACCGGCCACGAACCGGTCACGACACCCCCGCCGCACCCGTCACACGAGCACCACGGACCCCGCCAGGCTGCCGCTCAGCGGACGCCCGAGGAGGGGTCAGTCCATGGTGTCGAGGATGGCGGTGATGTCGTCCTCGCTCGTCTCCGGGTTGACGATGGCGAAGCGGGCCAGCGTCTCGCCGTCGTGGCTCGTCGGCACGACGAAGGCGAACTCCTCGGCCAGCATCCGGTCCGACCACGCGGCGTAGTCCGCGGGCTCCCAGCCCAGCCGTCGGAAGACGACGACCGACAGGTCCCGCTCGCGCACCAGCTCGAGGTCGGGGCGGCGCAGCACCTCCGCCTCGGCGAACCGCGCGACGTCCAGGGTGTGCTCGATGGCGGCCTCGTAGGCGTCGCTGCCGTTGACGACGAGCGAGAACCAGAACGGCAGCCCACGGGCCCGCCGGGTCAGTCCCACCGAGTAGTCCGTGGGGTTCCAGTCGGGGGCGTCGGTGAGGACGTCGAGGTAGCCCGCCTTCTGGGTGTGGGCCGCCCGCGCCAGCGACGGCTCCCGGTACAGCAGGGCGCAGCAGTCGAACGGCGCGAAGAGCCACTTGTGCGGGTCGACGATGAAGGAGTCGCAGTGCTCGATCCCGGCGTACAGGCCCCGCACCGAGGGCGCGGCCAGGCCGGCCCCGCCGTAGGCACCGTCGACGTGGAACCAGATGCCGTACTCGCGACACACCTCGGCCACCGATGCCAGGTCGTCGATGACCCCGAAGTTCGTCGTGCCGCACGTCGCGACGACGGCGAAGAACGTCTCCGGGCCGTTCTCCTCGAGCACCGCCCGCAGGTTCTCGCCGGTCAGTCGCCACGCGTCGTCGGCGGGGACGCCGACGAACTGCGCGTCCATGACGTCGCAGGCCGACGCGATCGACGAGTGCGCCCCGGCCGTGGCTGCCACCCGGTACGGCCGGTCGCCCGGCTTCGCGGAGGCGCGCGCGGTGTGCCGTGCAGTCACCAGCGCCGAGAGGTTGCCGATCGTCCCGCCGGGGGTGAACACCCCGCCTGCGCCCGACGGCATCCCGACGAGGTCGGCGATCCAGCGCAGCGCCTGGTTCTCGGCGTACACGGCACCCGAGCCCTCGAGCCAGGAGCCGGCGTAGATCGAGGACGCCCCGACGACGAGGTCGAACATCACGGCGGCGTCACTCGGCGCGCACGGGATGAAGGACAGGTAGCGCGGGTGGTCGGTCGACAGGCAGGTGGGGGCGAGGTCCTGCGCGAACAGACGCATGGCCTCGACGCCGCCGAGTCCGCCGGGGGTGATCGTCTCCCCGACCCGCGAGCGCAGTTCGGCCTCGGTCACCGGGCGGTCCAGCGGCGGGGCCATGCGCACCCGCTCCTCGGCGTAGGCCATCACCGCGTCGGCCAGTGCCGCCAGCTCGACGTGCTTGTTCTCCTGGTAGGTCTTCCCGTGCACGGCGGCGACTCTAGCCCTCGTCGTGGCCCAGCAGGTACGCCGTGAGGTCCGCGACGGTGTCGACCAGGGCGTCGGGCCCGGTGGCCGCGAGGGCCTCGCGGTCGGCCGCACCCCAGCTCACCGCGATCGCAGCCATGCCGGCGGCCCGGGCAGCGAGGACGTCGACCGTGGCGTCACCCACGTAGACGCAGTCGCAGGGTTGGGCGCCCAGGGATGCCGCGGCGTGCAGCAGCGGGTCGGGTTCGGGTTTGTGGCGGGTGGTGTCCTCCAGCGCGGCCGCGACCTCGATGAGGTGGTCGATACCGACGCCCTCCAGGGCCAGGCGTGCGGTCTGGCGCCGCTTCGAGGTCGCGACCGCCATGCGCACGCCGGCTGAGGCCAGGGCCTCCAGCATCTCGGGGACACCCTCATAGCGCCGGATCAGGCGGGCGGTGTTGGCGAGGTTCCACTCGCGGTACGTCTGGTCGAGGTCGTGGCCGTGCTCGGGCGACTCCTCGAGCAGCGCGGCCAGCAGCGGGCGGCCGATCCACGCGCGGGCCCTGGCCTCGTCGATCTCCTCGCCGAGCACGGTGCGGAAGGCGTGCTGGTACGAGGCGACGATGAGGGGAATCGTGTCGGCCAGGGTGCCGTCGAGGTCGAACAGGACGGTGTGGAAGCGGGGGCGCATCGGGACAGTCTGTCAACCCCTCGCAGGGTTCAGGCGACGGGTTGGACACCCAGGCTCTCGAGCAGGCCGAGCACGCGGACCCGGATCTCGTCGCGAATCGGACGCACGGCATCCACGCCCTGGCCTGCGGGGTCCTCGAGGGCCCAGTCCTCGTAGCGCTTGCCCGGGAAGATCGGACAGGTGTCACCACAGCCCATGGTGATGACGACATCGGACTCGCGCACGGCATCCGTGGTCAGGATCTTCGGCACCTCCGCGCTCATGTCGATGCCCTCCTCGAGCATCGCCTCGACGGCGGCCGGGTTGACCGACCCGGCCGGGGCGCTGCCGGCCGAGCGCACCTCCACGGCGCCGCCGGACAGGTGCTGCACCCACGCGGCCGCCATCTGGGACCGGCCGGCGTTGTGGATGCACACGAAGAGCACCGACGGGCGGGTGGTGGGCAGGTCAGACATGACGGAACCTCTTTCGCAGGGCGAGGGAGACGTAGACGAGACCGACGAGCACCGGCACCTCGATCAGGGGCCCGACGACCCCCGCGAGGGCCTGCCCGGACGTCACCCCGAAGGTGGCGATCGCGACGGCGATGGCGAGCTCGAAGTTGTTGCCGGCCGCCGTGAAGGCCAGGGTCGTGGTGCGCTCGTACGTCATGCCGAGTGCCGCCCCGAGGGCGAAACCGCCACCCCACATGAGGGCGAAGTACGCGAGCAGCGGCAGCGCGATCCGCGCGACGTCGAGCGGGCTGGTCGTGATCTGGTCGCCCTGGAGCGCGAACAGGATGACGATGGTGAACAGCAGCCCGTAGAGCGCCCAGGGGCCGACTCGCGGCAGGAACGACGCTTCGTATGCCGTTCGCCCCCAGCGCTTCTCACCCACCGTTCGCGACAGGTAGCCGGCGAGCAGCGGCAGCCCGAGGAAGACGAGCACCGACCCGGCGATCTGCCACGGCGAGACGTCGAGGTCCGCCTGGGGCAGGCCGAGCCAGCCGGGCAGCACCGAGAGGTAGAACCAGCCGAGCACCCCGAACATCAGGACCTGGAAGACCGAGTTGAGCGCCACGAGCACGGCCGCGGCCTCCCGGTCACCGCAGGCGAGGTCGTTCCAGATGATGACCATGGCGATGCAGCGCGCCAGCCCGACGATGATCAGGCCGGTGCGGTACTCGGGCAGGTCGGGCAGCAGGAGCCAGGCCAGGGTGAACATCAGCGCCGGGCCGACCAGCCAGTTGAGCACGAGGCTGGCGCCGAGCATCCGCCGGTCGCCGGTCACCGTGTCGAGCCGGTCGTAGCGCACCTTGGCCAGCACCGGGTACATCATGACGAGCAGGCCGATGGCGATGGGGAGCGAGACCCCCTCCACCTCGACCGCGGACAGCGCCTCCCCGAGCCCCGGCACCAGCCGGCCGAGCACGAGCCCCGCGAGCATCGCGAGGCCGATCCACACCGGCAGGAAGCGGTCAAGGGTGGACAGGTGTCTCGGCTGGTCGGGACCGGCGGATGCCGTGTCGCGCGCCGGGGATGCGGTGGTCACGAGCAGCAGGCCTGAGCCTTCTCGGGGGCCGAATCGACCGGCGTGGCGTCGGCACTCGGGGAGCAGCAGGCACCTGCCGTCGGCCCGCCGAGGATCTCCAGGCTCGCCGTGGCGGGCCTGGCGTCGACCGGGTCCTCGTCCTTGACGGTGTAGACCTCCCACGGAGCCCCGGCCGGGTCGTGGACCCACACCTTGTCCTGGAGGGCGTAGCAGCAGGTGGTGTCGTTCTCGTCGAAGGTGGCCAGGCCGGCATCCGTGAACCGGGTGCGCGCGGCGGTGACGTCGTCGGTCGAGGGCACCTCGACGCCGAGGTGGTTCAGGGCGCCAGCCGTGCCGGTGCCGCGGGTGGCCTCGCTCGTCTCGATGAGCACGAGCTTCAGCGGCGGCTCGGCGATCGCGAAGTTGGCGTAGCCGGGGCGGCGCTTGTGCGGCTCGACCCCGAACATGGCGGAGTAGAAGGCGATGCTGGCCTCCAGGTCGCTGACGTTGAGCGCGAGCTGGACCCGGCTCGCGCCGCCCGCAGCAGCGACCGGGTCGACGGCGTCAGGGGTGTTCACGAATGGCCTCCCATATATCGACTATCATCAATGCGATCACAGTGGACCACACTACATCGACACACGTCAATGTAGTGCCGCACCGAGGAGCCCCCATGTCGACAACTGCCACCCGGCCCGCGACCTCCGCCGTGGCCACGGCCACGGCCACGGCCACGGCATCCTGCTGCGGCATCGGCGTCGACGGCGGCCTGACCCGCGAGGCCGCCGAGACCAGCGCCGCGCTGCTCAAGGCCGTTGCCGACCCCGTGCGGCTCCAGCTGCTGAGCGTCATCCGGGCCACGGCCGACGGCGAGGCCTGCGTCTGCGACCTCACCCCCGTCGTCGGGCTGTCCCAGCCCACCGTGTCGCACCACCTCAAGGTGCTCGTCGAGGCCGGCCTGCTCGAGCGCGAGAAGCGCGGCACGTGGGCCTGGTTCCGGTTGGTGCCCGCACGGCTCGACGACGTGACCGCGATCTTCCGCTGACGCCCCCCCTTCCCCGACTCATTGCACTCCAGCCACCTGGCACCCGGCCTCCCCCACCGCCCTGAACCCGACCTCGTGCGACGTGATGACGGCCGCGAGGCCGGAAACTCCCGAGCACCGCACCCGAGTCGCACGAGGTCGAGCCAGATACGGTGGCCTCGATGACTTCGACGGATGCCGCGCGCCCCCTGCGTGATCTCGTGCACCCGTCGTGGGCGCGGGCGCTGGCACCCGTCGAGCCGGTCGTCGCGAGGCTGGGCGACTTCCTGCGGGCGGAGGTGGCCGACGGACGGGGTTACCTCCCGAGCGGACCCAACGTGCTGCGCGCCTTCCAGCAACCGCTGGATGCCGTGCGCGTGCTCGTCGTCGGCCAGGACCCCTACCCCACACCCGGCCACGCGGTGGGGCTGTCGTTCTCCGTCGCCCCTGACACCCGGCCGGTGCCACGCAGCCTGGCAAACATCTTCACCGAGCTCGAGGCCGACCTCGGCCTGACCAGACCAGCCACCGGCGACCTCACGCCGTGGGCCGAGCAGGGGGTGCTGCTCCTCAACCGCGTCCTCACGGTTGCCCCGGGTGCTCCGGGCAGCCATCGCGGGCGCGGCTGGGAAGAGGTCACCGCCTGCGCGATCTCGGCCCTGGTCGAGCGCGGCGGCCCGCTCGTCGCCATCCTGTGGGGCCGCGACGCTCGTGGCCTGGCGCCGCACCTGCCGGGCGTTGCCCTCATCGAGTCCGCGCACCCGAGCCCGCTGTCGGCGCGCAACGGCTTCTTCGGCTCGCGCCCCTTCAGCCGCACCAACGACCTGCTCGCCCGTCAGGGCGCCGACCCCGTGAACTGGAGCCTTCCGTGACCACCCCCGTCTGGACCCGTTACGTCGCGATCGGCGACTCGTTCACCGAGGGGATGTCCGACCCCGACCCCGTGACGACCGGCGCCTACGTCGGGTGGGCAGACCGCCTGGCGGTGCACCTCGACGCCGTGGCCGAGGAGGCCCACGTGCCCTTCGCCTACGCGAACCTCGCCGTGCGCGGCCGCAAGCTCGACGACGTCGTCGGCCCGCAGCTCGACAGTGCGCTGTCGCTCTCCCCCGACCTCGTCTCGATGGTCGGCGGCGGCAACGACCTGCTGCGCCCGAGCGTCGACCTCGACTCGCTGGCCAGTCGCATCGAGGATGCCGTGGTGCGGCTTCGCCGGGCCGGCGCCGACGTGTTGCTCGCGACCCCGGCCGACCCCCGCGACGCCGGGCTGTTCAAGGCGCTGCGACCGCGGCACGCCGTGCACTCGGCGAACATCTTCACCATCGCCCAGCGCCACGAGTGCCACGTGCTCAACCTCTGGGGCATCGCGGCGCTGCGTGACTGGCGGATGTGGGGCGAGGACCGCATCCACCTCAGCAGCGAGGGCCACCGCCGGGTTGCCCTGGCGGCGCTCACGGCCCTCGGGCACGGCACCGACGTGGCGGAGTGGGCGACGCCACTGGCGCCCGCGACCAGGGGCGCCCGGCGCGACGAGTTCCGGGAGCACGCCCAGTGGGCCAGGACACATGCCGCCCCGTGGGTGCAGCGCCGGCTTCGTGGTGAGTCGTCAGGAGACCGCCTCGCGGCCAAGCGCCCGACCCTCACCCCCCTGCGCGACCCCGACCTGGAGCCGGCCCACGGGTCACTGCCCGAGGGCTGACCGTTCCTCCTCGCAGATCCTTACTCCCGATGTGCGCTCTTGCTCCCGATGTGCGCTGCTGCAAGGGCGCACATCGGGAGTTGCGATCTGCGGCGGGAGCAAGGCCCAGCAATCCGGAGCAAGGACGCCCAACCGGCCTGTACCCCGAGTGACCTATTGGTCGATCTGGGCACAGCCCGTCCCCGAGTCACCTGTACCCCGAGTGACCTATTGGTCGATTTGGGTACGCCTCGCCCCCTCCCAGGCGTCCCACCACTTGCCGCTACCCTCGCAGTTCCGCAGATGCGGAGGTAGAGTCCGCTCCATGTCGCAGATTCGGATATCGGATGCCGCTGCCCTCCTTGGCGTGTCCGACGACACCGTGCGCCGCATGATCGACGCGCAGCGCCTGCCCAGCACCCATGACGGCTCCGGGCGCATCGTCGTCGACGGTGCCGACCTCGCCGAAGTGGCCCAGGAGCTCGCCCGACCGGCCCCCGTCGGCGTCGTCGCCGACGAGTCAGCCCGCAACCGGATGCGCGGCATCGTCACCCGGGTGCTCAAGGACACCGTCATGGCCCAGGTCGAGCTCCAGTGCGGCCCGTTCCGCGTCGTCTCGCTCATGTCCCGTGAAGCCGTCGACGACCTCGGCCTCGAGGTCGGCTCGGTCGCGGTTGCCTCGATCAAGTCCACGAACGTCGTCGTCGGAGTCCCCCGGTGAAGACCCGGTTCATCCCCCTGACCGCCGTGACCGCCCTGGCCGCACTGCTCGCCGCGGGGTGCGGCTCGAGCGGCTCCGGCACCTCCGACTCGGCCAGCACCGACTCCGCGCCCCCCGGATCGTCCAGCACGCAGTCGGCCTCGAGCAGCCTCTCCGGCACCGTCACGGTGTTCGCGGCCGCGTCGCTCCAAGAGTCGTTCACGACGTTCGAGGAGCAGTTCGAACAGGCGAACCCCGACGTCGACGTCATCCTGAACCTCGGGGCGAGCTCGGCCCTGGCCACCGGCATCACGCAGGGACAGCCGGGCGACGTGTTCGCCTCCGCGAGCCAGTCGACGATGGACACCGTCATCGCCGCCGGAGCCGCGGAGACGGCGACGGCCTTCGCGAGGAACACGATGCAGATCGCGGTCCCACCGGCCAACCCGGCGGGGATCACCGCCTTGTCCGACCTCACGAGGTCGGGCGTCAAGGTGGCCCTGTGCCAGGCCCAGGTGCCGTGCGGCAAGGCCGCCGCGACGGTGTTCGACAACGCCGCCCTCACGGTGGTGCCCGTGACGCAGGAGTCGGACGTCAAGGCGGTGCTCACCAAGGTCAGGCTGGGCGAGGTGGACGCCGGCATCGTCTACGTCACCGACGTCCGGGCCGCCGGCGGCGAGGTCACGGGCATCGACATCCCGGCCGACGTCAACGCCAGCACGACCTACCCCATCACCACGCTGACGGAGTCGGAGAACCCCGCCGCTGCCCGCGCCTTCGTCGAGCACGTCCTCTCCGAGGAGGGAGCCGAGGTGCTCGCGTCAGCAGGGTTCGCCACCCCGTGAAACGCTCGGCGCGGCAGCCCATTCGCCGCGAGACGGCGCCGTGGCCACTCGCCGTCCCCGCTGCCGTCGGCGTCACCTTCCTCCTCGTCCCCCTCGCGGCCATGCTGCTGCGCACGCCCTGGAGCAGCCTGCCCGACATCCTGCGCGACCCCGCGGTGCTCGATGCCCTGCGACTGTCCCTGGTCACCGCGACCAGTTCGACAGCCGTGGCCGTCGTGCTCGGGGTGCCGCTGGCCTGGGTCCTCGCCCGAACCCACTTCCGTGGCCTGTCGCTGCTGCGGGCCCTGGTGACCCTCCCGCTCGTGCTGCCCCCGGTCGTCGGAGGCGTCGCGCTGCTGCTCGCGTTCGGGCGCCTCGGGGTGGTGGGCCGCTGGCTCGACGAGTGGTTCGGGTTCACCCTGCCCTTCACGACGCTGGGGGTGGTCCTCGCGCAGTGCTTCGTGGCGATGCCGTTCCTCGTCGTCACCGTCGAGGGCGCCTTCCGGGGTCTGGACCGCGGCTTCGAGGAGGCTGCCTCCACCTTGGGGGCGTCGCGGCTGGCCACCTTCCGGAGGGTGACGCTGCCCCTGATCGCGCCGTCGCTGGCCGCGGGCACCGTGCTGTGCTGGGCACGAGCCCTGGGCGAGTTCGGCGCCACCATCACCTTCGCCGGCAACTCCCCCGGCATCACCCAGACGATGCCGCTCGCGGTCTACCTCGCGATGGAGAGCGATCCGGAGGCGGCGATCGCCCTGTCGCTCGTGCTGCTCACCGTCTCGGTGGCGGTGCTCGCGCTGCTGCGCGACCGCTGGCTGCGGCCCGGGAGCACGCTGTGACCGGGGGCACCGGAGGCCTCGACGTCGACGGCCTCATCGAGCGCGGCCAGTTCTCCCTGCGCCTCACGGCATCCGTGGCGCCGGGTGAGGTCGTGGCCGTCCTGGGCCCCAACGGCGCCGGCAAGTCGACCCTGCTGCGCGCGCTCGCGGGTCTCGTCGAGCTCAAGGACGGCTCGATCCGGCTCGACGGGGTGGTGCTCGACGACGCCGCCAACGACACGTGGGTCCCGCCGGAGCTGCGACCGGTCGGCATCGTGTTCCAGGACTACCGGCTGTTCCCGCACCTCGACGTCCTCGACAACATCGCCTTCGCCCCCCGCTCCATGGGCGCGAGCCGGGCGGCTTCGCGCGCCACTGCCCGGGAGTGGGTGGGCCGGCTTGGCCTCACCGAACTCGCCCACCACCGGCCGGGGCAGCTCTCGGGAGGGCAGGCCCAGCGGGTCGCCCTGGCGCGGTCCCTGGCCGCCGATCCCCGCCTGCTCCTGCTCGACGAACCGCTCGCGGCCCTCGACGCCCGGACGCGGCTCGACGTCCGCACGGCGTTGCGTGCCCACCTCGAGCAGTTCGCCGGCCCTGTGGTCGTCGTCACCCACGACCCGATCGACGCCATGGTCATCGCCGACAGGATCATCGTCATCGAACAAGGGCGGGTCGTCCAGCAAGGCACCCCCGCGGAGGTCGCCCGCCATCCCGCGACGGACTACGTCGCCCGCCTCGTCGGACTCAACCTCTACGCGGGGACGCGTGACCCGGCATCCGCGGTGGTGAACCTCGACGGCGGCGGAACCCTCACGGTGTCGCCGACCCCGGGCACCGACGCCGACGCGCGGCGCCTGCTCGTGGCGCTCCCTCCGGGAGCGGTCAGCCTGTTCACCACTCCCGTCGAGAACACCAGTGCGCGCAACGTGTGGACCGGCGCGGTGACCGGCATCGAACTCCTCGGTGACCGCGTGCGCGTCGAGGTGACCGGGTCTCCGTCCTGCCTGGTCGACATCACCCCCGCGGCGCTGGCCGACCTCGGCCTCGAACGCGGCACCCCGGTGTGGCTGACGGCCAAGGCGACCGAGACCATCGCCTACCCGGCCTGACGCCGCTCGACCGTGCCTGCCTGGGGCGGAAAAGGTCAGGTCCGCAAGGGAAGGCATCCCTTGCGAACCTTGTGCTTCCCTCATGGGGAGGAAAAGCCGGGAGTGGGTATGGTCGGGCCATGGCAGCGACGCGGCTGATGCCCACCGAGGAGGGTCAGGACCTCATCGACCTGACCCGCGAGATCTGCGACAAGGAACTGCGGCCCAAGGTCGACGACGCCGAACGGGCCGCCGCCACCGACGAGTCCTTCCCCACCGAGGTCTTCCGCACCCTGGGCGCCGCGGGCCTGCTCTCCCTCCCCCACCCCGAGGAGTTCGGCGGCTACGGGCAGCCCTACGAGGTCTACCTCCAGGTCGTCGAGGAGATCGCCTCCGCGTGGATGAGCGTGGCCGTCGGAGTCTCGGTGCACTCCCTGACCGCCTACCCGGTCACGACGTTCGGCACCCCCGAGCAGCAGAGCACCCTCCTGCCCGACATGCTCTCGGGCGAGCAGCTCGGCGCCTACTGCCTGTCCGAGCAGCAGGCCGGCAGCGACATCGGCTCGATGACCACCCGCGCGACGACCGACGAGACCTCGGGCGAGTACGTGCTGCGCGGTCGCAAGGCGTGGATCAGCCACGCCGGTCACGCCGACTACTACACGACCTTCGCCCGCACCTCCGATGACGGCGGCAAGGGCCTGTCCTGCTTCATCGTCCCCGGTGACGCCACCGGCCTGTCCTTCGGCGCCCCCGAGCGCAAGATGGGCCTGCACTGCGACACCGTGCGCGAAGTGATGTACGACGACGTGCGCGTCGACGGCGCCCGCCGCATCGGCGCCGAAGGGCAGGGGATGGCCATCGCCCTGTCCGCGCTGGATGCCGGCCGCCTGGGAATCGCTGCCGCCGCCACCGGTCTGGCCCAGTCGGCCCTCGACCTCGCCGCGTCGTACGCGAAGGAGCGCCAGCAGTTCGGCCGCGCCATCGGTGCCAACCAGGGGCTGGCCTTCCTCATCGCCGACATGGAAGCCGCGGTGACCAGCGCCCGCGCCACCTACCTGCACGCCGCCCGCCTCAAGGACGCCGGCCGCTCCTTCTCCAAGGAGGCCGCGGTCGCCAAGCTCACTGCCACGGATGCCGCGATGCGGGTCACGACGGATGCCGTCCAGGTTCTCGGCGGGGCCGGGTACACCCAGGACTTCCCCGCCGAGCGATTCATGCGCGAGGCCAAGGTCACCCAGATCTTCGAGGGCACCAACCAGATCCAGCGCCTCGTCATCAGCCGCCACGTCCTGCGCTGATCACGTGCCCGCCATGAACCTGCGACTGGCTGCCGCACTCGTCACCGCCCTCGTGGCGACGGGCGGGTGCGCCGCACCGACGCAGGAAAGCCCCGACGCCACGACCTCGCCAAACCCCGCGAGCACGACGCCCGCGGCATCCACGACACCCAGCCCGACGGCATCCGAGAATCCGTCTCCCGGCACCGGCAGCACCCTGCCCGCCGACCTCCGCACCCGCCCCGAGGTCGCGGCGGCCATCGCCGACACCGCCCAACGCGCCCAGGTCGACCCCGAGAAGGTACTCGTCGCGGCGTGGTCCCCGGTCACGTGGAACGACGGTTCGCTGGGCTGCCCGCAGAAGGGCATGGACTACACGCAGGCGCTCGTCGACGGTGAACTGCTCATGCTGCGCGTCGAGCAGGCCCTGTTCCAGTACC
>ENA-UPSM01004512-UPSM01004512.1-activated-sludge-metagenome-genome-assembly--contig:-NODE-4512-length-14634-cov-4.360107_pt1 | contig 14634 bp, 8 predicted proteins | sample MGYA00238181_ERZ773283 | MGnify/ENA primary metagenome ERZ773283 (study PRJEB29023, sample SAMN05720199) | activated sludge metagenome | isolation source: Anaerobic digester | place: Japan...
GAAGTATTGCAGCAATGAGCGAGAAGCGAAAGATGGATTCACCGGACGCGTACCCTTACTCAAGAACGTATGCCTCACCTATGGCACCGATTGTCACGACGGTAGGCATCCCCTCGCCCAACTCCTCCTCACAAGCCACACGTGCATTCAGGAGGCGGACAGTCTGCCGCTCATGGATCTTGCAGGGATGGTCTCTATTTACTCGAAGAAGGACGGTCTCACCATTGTGCAGTTCGGATGATGCTTGCACGATGCCCTTCCAACTCGCCATCCCTTGAACTGAGTCTACCTTCATCTGAACATCGCTGTATGCCGACCTCTCGCGATCGTCTTCAAGTCGCAATGTGTCGAGTGCTGTCCAGTAATCCGAACACAGGTGCCGCACGTCACAACACGCGCAGGTAGATCCGTCGGTCTTGGCAAGTTGCGAAGCTATCTGGACCTGGGATAGAACCGACTCTGTCCGTGAAAGCAACCCCTCTTCAAAGGTCTTCAACTCTGTATCGTTTGGCACTGGGAGGTCCACATCTTCAGACACGTACGAGACAACGAGTTTGTCTACCTTCCGCCTCGTCGGATTCAACTCAACATCGTGAGACCAAAGCAGTGCATACAGCCAAAGTTGGAACTGGTGGTCGTCGTTTGGCGCGCCTGTTTTGTAGTCACGGATTTCCACAGAGGAATCTGATATGGTGAGAAGGTCCGCCATGCCTCGCCAGCCGAGTTCAGGTGAGCGCAACTCGACTTCGTTGTGTGAGCCGGTCTGCAACTCCATCCGGCGTGGCTTTCCACCGCCCACCGTACGAGAATGGACCGACTGGTACGGTGACAAGCGAATGCGCGATACCAAGGTCTGTGTCTGAAAGCGTAGTTCCGCGACGCGGGAGTGCAAGCGCTGTCGAACCGTTTCGCAGAAGGGCGCGCAGCGCGGATTGCGAAGGTAGCGCTCCATAGTGGACTCAATCTGTTTCCCTATGAGTTGCGTGTACCCGCCGACATTCTTCAGGGCGAAGATTGCATTGGGCTCAGATGATGATTTGCAGTCATGCGTGAGTAACTTCTGAACAATTGTCTCCACTGCAGCGTGGACCACGGTCCCTTCCAGAGCTGCTGTATGAAGGCTTGGGGGATATCCGGGTTGGTCCCAGATACTTCTGTATAAAGCGGAGGACAACGCCCATTGCTTCGGACAGGTTTCAAGTCTCTTGAGAGTTGAAAACGAAAGCCACTTCGGCCTCTCTGGCCACTGGGATGGATTTGCCACCTTCCAGAAATAGTCCTGCACAGCTGTCCCCTGTATTAGCCGATACGTGACATAACGTGGGTTGTTGCTCTGGGCAAGTTTCGCCTCACAAGGATTTCGTCGACAAGTAGAACGGGGCATGACGCAGCATATTCCTTCACATCGCGAAGCTGATCGTCATGCGGTTCATCCGGTGTCAGGGGATTGTGGAGACCGACGATGAGCGAATCTCCCGTGTTTCGTCGCACCAGTATAGGTGCTGTCACATCGCCTATTCCCTCGACGCCAACAATACCGTTGCGCTCCATTGTGGCATTATTGAGGCCGTGCCTCTGCAAGTCCTCAAATAGCAGGTCAATCGCTCCATTCAGTCGACTTTCGTCCAAGGCCGGGGAGGTGCCGTCCAGTAGAAACCTGAGGAGACTGGCTCCCAACTGACGGTCGAGAAGGTCGTGTTCAAGCTTGTTCTTATAACTCCGAAGGCACCTATAGCATGAACGGTCACACTGTTCCGGGCAATGTTCCAGTATGTCCAAGGCATCCTCGAAGACGTGCAACCCGAGTTCACCAACCCGACGAACAAATCCCGCTCCACCAGGGAGCGTGTCATAGACGTAGATTTCGGCCTCTTGCCCCAGCCTTCCGGCTTCGGTGAGCGCGGGCCTGTACTCGGCCTGCAACTCGGAGGCTTCAAGCCCAAGGGACATACATGCCGCTTTGGAAAGAGCTTCACTTATGGTCCGAAGAGCGATATCCGTTGCCAGAACTCCTGCGGTCAGCGCCAACGGGGCTGTGACTCGAAGTGAGATCAACAGCACGTCGGTTATAAAATCAGTACCCAACACAATTCCGCTACTGACCCGACCACCGGGGCAGTTCGGTTCGCGGTCATCAGGATAAGGCTTGCGGTGAGCGCCAGCTACAGCGTCAACAGTGGAGATCGTTGGCTCAATCCGTCCGCAAAGCGTGCAATATGTGTATCCCTCTTGTCTTGGGCCACGATTGGTGACCAAGAGGTGCTGCCGCATATGGTGCACCCTTAGGCGTTCGTTGAGGGCTATCCAAGACTCTGGTTCTGCCGGTGTCGGTGCAGTCAGTTTCGCGCGGGTAGCGTAACTCCTAGCCGGTTGGTCATCGGGAGTGGTTCCTGCTTCACGGTCGACAGGATGTGCGAAGCCGGGAGGCCGTAGCCATGTTCGTGCAGGGCCCAATGTTCCTTCGTTTCCGCACGCTGGACAATCTCTGGACTCACCGCGCGAACCGTCTGCAAGAGACGAGGTGCATGCATAGCGGCAATGACTGCACTCGTAGTACAACCTGCGCCGTTGCCACGCATCAAACCGCTCAGACTGCATTGGAGAGTAGATTGCGCCGCTTGACCATAGCTTGCTCCCGATCCAGACTTCTTTTCCGGGAGCGTATTGGGATAGAGCGACAGGAAGTCCCTGTGAGGGTGTAAACGTGAATAGGTGTCGATACCGATTCGAACGCTCATCAAAGACGTAGAACCCCGCTACATCCGTTGGAAACGCATATCGTGGTAGAACTCCTTTATAGAGCAACCGATCTAATAGGTTCTCGGACGCGACGCTACGGCCAGGTCGTTCTTCACCTACCTCTTCCTGCGACTCCAGTGATGTTGCGGCATCACCAACCAGTGATCCTGAAGTCCCATCTGGCCCTTCTTCAGTAGCTGGAGCAGTCCCGTCCTCATAGTCTATTGCCTCGTCTATGTCTGTCATCGTATCCGACATCAGACCAGCCAGCAGTTCGTCGCGCTGCTTTGGATTAAGTTCAACTGGGAGCCATCCGGCGATTTCGGCTGTCAGAGTCTCTTGTTCCGCCTCGAGCCACGAAGCGAAGTCGTTTCGATTAAGGATTGTGTCACCTCTTCTAAAGTCTGCGACAGACCCAAGGACAGCGAACAAATGAGGTTGAGATTCAGGCCGAATCCTGGGCAGCCGGAATTGATGATAGCGTTGCAGTAGGTACGCTGTAACATGGCGCCGAGTGATCTCGGCATTGTCTAGTGTCAGCACTGGATCGTTTACTTTTCCACGGATCATCTCTTCCGGATGACTGAAACAGTGCTCGTCGTGGCTATCTGCACTTCCAAAAGCAGTAACAGTTGCCACCGCATTGCCACGGCGCCCGGCACGACCTGCACGCTGTTGGTAATTCGCGCGTGCGGGCGGCATGTTTCTTAGGGAGACTCCAGATAGGGAGCCGATATCAATACCCACTTCCATCGTTGTTGTACAAGACAACACGTCTATCGCGGGACGTTCCTGGCCTCTCTCGTCTCGGCCCAGTTCAACGTCCTGAAACAAGAGTTCGTGCTCCTCCGCTTTCGAAAAGACTTCGTCCGAAAGCGCTGCATTTAGTTGGGCTGTGTGTTCTGCCGCTATGAGTGCCAACGGGCGATTGGGGGGGACTCGGAGCGCGTCGATTGTGCTTGCTCGATAGTATCCTTTGCGGGCAGAGAACACCGGATCACTGTTCGGGTCGATGGTTGTCGCCGTAGATGAGCAGCAGTTAGCACAACGATCGCTATCCGGAAAGGGCCGTTGAGTAGTCCGGCAAGCCTGACAGTACGACCAGTCACCATCAAGGGATATGCTGAGTTCCCCACCCTTGAGTCGGTACTTGTTTGCTGCTGTGGGCTCGGTGAAGAACTGTAGAAGCTGTTCAAGCCAATGGCGGCGGAAGAGACGACGCGAGTCCTGGGAAGAGAGCCAATCGTTCATACTCTTGAAGCTTCCGGACCGAGGTTTGACCTCGTTCATCCACCAACCACCAGGCATCTTGCTCAGCCAGAACCCGGCCGTCTGCCAACATCGAATCCAGAGACGAGCCAATGCGAGTTTCTGCTCCGCTGTCGTGGCAACTCCGGGGATATCGCACAGAGCCACAATCCTGTCCCTATGAGTCGGTCGCTCGACTACTGAGGCGAGAGCAAGGGATTCCAAGCCATAGTATCTGTCGTTTAGACAATTCACCATTCCTCGGATGATGGCCTGAGGCGGCGACTCATTTCGCATGGTCATGAAGAGGTCAAACAGTCGTGTGTCGTTCTCGAGCGCGCCGTCCTTGACCCGCTGCTCAACAACGTCTGCTGCGTGGAAACTCTCACCAAGTTTCAATTCTGGTCTCAGCCTCACATCCAATTGCTGCGCGGCGAGAAGGATAGCAAGGTACAGATCCTCCAGCGAGAGATGTGGAGTGAGCAAAGGTGAAGTCTGCAGGTGCCTGAAACCATAAACCACCAGGGGGCGAAGCACGTCCTGCATAGAGTAGGTCTGAATATTGGGCGCAAGCCTGGCCGCCGTCTGACGCGAGTCACTGAATACTAGGACCTTTCTTCCGCGGTGGGGGGCTAACCGAGTTGCGGCTGTCGCATTGGGGGGCTGTACTTGAAGCTGTTTTGATATGAGAGCCTGGAAAGGTTGGTCGCCCTTTGTCTGATGATCTTGTACTGCAGACCGCCCGAACGCCGCGGATTCCCCACACACAGCGCATGGCACGAACTCGCCTAGACGCGCGGCGTAGGCGCCATCATCCTCACCGTCTTGGGGAGAAGATCGGTTTCCTCTCAGATAGACACGGCGGTGTCGTTCTCCGAGTTCTCTCGGGTTCAGGCGGCCTGTGATGAGGTCGTAATCTGCTGGTTCCTGGTCCCCGATTAGTGGTTCCTCAAGGAGAATGTCGATGGGCTCCAACTCACTGAAGAGGCCAGAGACAGTGCGGAACTCGCCGCCCGGCTCGGACCAAAGGAAGTCTGGCTCACCAAGGTCGTCTGTATATGCCCGCGCGTAGGCGGTACCACAATTTCGGCAGGTATAGAGTTCCAGGACGCGTGCCCCACAGGTACATGCATCGCGTGGCTGGCTATACATCTTCCCGCACGGACCACCTCTTGATTCGGGGCTGATAGCGGAACAACTAGGGTCCATGCAAACCCACAGACCCGGTAGGCCACGAAAGAAGGAATGGACGCGGCACGGCAGCAACCCGGGGGTGTTCGGCTCCTTACGAGCCAGGCTGCCCAATGCGATAAGAGCAGTAACGGCGCGAGTTCCAATGGCAGCGGCTATACCCGGAAACACCTTAGCGCTCAGTTCTTCTACGGGCTCGGCAGTCTTCATCGTCAGGTTAATGAGTTCTCCCATGGGGGGGAACTGCTTAAGAGCATCATAGAGCGCTGGGCTGAGTTCCAAGGTGTCACCGACCGATCGGTATTGAAGGAATGGCCTCATCAGGGTCAGGCGGGACGGATCAGAGTCGGCATCGTAGAAGCGGTCAAGATCAAGAGCCGTCAATGCCTCTGCATCTGCGGCACTCCCAATTCCGGCCGTGTCACTGAGTGACAGTTCGCCTTCGACAGTGTCAAACTCCGCCGCATCCTTCCCTGTTAGTTGCGCGCCGAATAAGGAAGCATACTCCGGATCGTGAAAACTCGCACTTGTGCAAATTACCTGCAAACGATCCTGAGTGATACCGAGTCGGGCACGAAGACGACGAATCAGAAGTGCGACCTCTGCTCCAGCGGCTCCCCGATACAGATGGGCCTCGTCTAGGACCAGCAGCAGACGCTCGTCAGGGTTGTTTTCCAGCCATTCCCTAGTGTGGTCAAAGATCGGTCGCTCCAGTGGCCGCATGAGCATGTATTCGAGCATTGAGTAGTTTGTCACCAGGATGTCTGGCGGCGACTCATGCACTTCATGACGGGTCAGCAGTTCTGCGTCACGTGCAAGCGTAATACATCGCTTAAACGCGCCGCTCTGCGCGTCCTGCCAACGGGATCCTTTCTTGCCATACCAAGCCGCAAGGTCAGGCTTCGCGGGCCACTTGCCCCGCGCTTTGAGCTCTTCGATGGTCCCCAGTGCAGCGCGCTGTTCCTCAGAGTCGGGTCCCGTGGCAATTTCAAGATAGTTGATGTAGAAATCGCCTATTGCTTTGAGACGTGCCTGGTCCTTCTTCGCTGTCCTGACGCCAGGATACAGAGTTCTGCTTGTATAACGCGCAAACCGGGGAGGGCGGCCCGCTCTCGAAACAAACCAATCAACAATGCGTTCGTCTCCGAACAGCAGACGGAGTCGTCCCAACTGGTCGTTTACAAGGGCATTCATGGGATATAACACCAGCGCCCGAACAGCGGCCGTGTCGCCGAAACTCGGTCCGCCGTCACATGCTTCCTGGGCGAGTTTCCCAAGAATAGGCAGCAGGAAGCACTCCGTCTTGCCTGATCCCGTGCCAGTCGTTATCACCAGATTGCGACGCTCTCGGAGTGATTTTGTAATTGCCGCTGATTGGTGTTGATAAGGTGGATTATGAATCAGGATTGGGCCGTCAACTGAGCCGGACACGGCGGAGAAGACCTCAAGCACAGAGCCCGGCAGCCCAAGTTCCGCAAAAGGTGCCCCCGTCTTATAGCGCGGTGTGCTCTCTATATACGGTTGCTGGGAGATAACTCCTGGCTGCTGAAGCAGGTCTCTTCGTTGCGCCACGAGCGTAGCGTGTCCAATATGGTACGTTGCCTCCACATAGTCGCGAAGTGCGTTATGGAGTTCACGAAATGTTTCACCGATGGTTAAGGCCACAACATGTCTCCTGGCTATCGAAGTTTACGCATTGCTCTCCCTAAGCCAAAGCCTTTCTGTAATGAAGGTGATTTCCTCACGCACTTCTTCCTCCTTGAACCTGTATGAGAACAGACTCTTCGATGCCGGCACTGGCTCGCCCAACGCGTCCCAGCGGCGCCGCGCCCACATTGGTACTGGGGAGAAGAAGTCCAGGATCTTCATCCCGTGCGGTCCCTGCCTCACACGAAACTCCTGGGGTGCTTCACGTTCACGATCAATCGCTGCCTGTGCAAGCCACGCGTCGTCACAGCCCCTCCACTTGCTGTTGGGTTGGGGAAAGTCCAGTACTTTCCTCATTTCGCCCTCGGACAACTCAGCGTAACACCAGATATCTGCCCCATAGGCTTGCGGTCTCCTTCCAACGAAGCAGCCTGTTTCAGAAGTCGCCTCAACCCAGCGACCACGGTAGTATCTCACGGAGGAAGCAGGGTCGATGATCAAAAGGCCGGGCAAGTGCCCTCCACTATTCGAGTGCTGCAGCCTTTGGTTCAAGTCTGCCAAGTATTTACCATAGTCCACGGCAGTCGGCGCCTTCAACCATGAGTTCATCTTCAATTCAAGGTAGCCCAACTCCTTGAGTCGGTCCAGAGTCTCTGTTCCCTCTGTGTGCAGGTTTCTAATGTGCCCATTGAATTCAATTCGCTCGTCTATTTCTCGCGGGAGGAAGGAGAGATTGTCTGCACAAACCCCAACAAGAATGAGGTTTCCCGACTCACGGGCGACAAAGCAAGGAGGAGCGCAATACAAGAGCGTTCTTCCCTCCGGGGAATCATCCGCGGTCAATTCCTCCAGTTCAAGGAGGTCACCATAGGCAACAAGGCCTTCCAGTGTGTCCTCAACAATAATCCGGAACTGGCCCATATCCTCGATCATCCCTTGAAGCGGCTCGACAACGGCATTTACCAAGGTCCGAAACGAGCATGGACAGAGAAAACTGGCAGCGCGACGCAGCGAAGCTGCCACAGTCTCAACAGATGTAAGGTCCAAACAGTCTACATCCAGGCCGAGTATCTCCACGGATACTCTATGTACGTCGGGAACTGATATCTCACGCATTACCACTCCCAGTCCTCGTACAGTTGTAGGTCCAGGGGCGGGCCGGGTTGCCTCGATGCAAGCAACAGAACCATGAGCCTTGCCGCGCGTGCGAGCCCCGGGACACACAACAAATAGGAAACGATCTCCTCAAGGTCCGCGCCTGTTTCTTCCGCCAGAGGGCCACTGCATGATGCTAGGCATAATGCGTATCGTGAAGCTTCGGGTAGTGAGGAGTCGATGTCAGACCCGTCCTTGAACACGGGGCAAGGCAATTGCAGGAAACGACCTGCGAGTACCGCAAGAGTCCCGGCTCGGTCATGGCAATTGCTCAATGACAGTTTGTTGAGTTGGGAGAACATGGCATCGAGGATATGACCCTCGCCGGGGTTCTTAAGACACGCATGTGCAGCCCGATGTAGAGTGTCGGTGTCAGTTCGTCGTTTCTCCAATTCAAAGCGTCCCCAGCGCTCACCGGCAATGAGTCGAAACACCTCGTGGATAAAAGCAGACAGCACATCTCCCCTCACTTTGAGCATGAAGACATCGCCTGTGGTGCGGGCGGTGCGCCATAGTTCAAGAGTCCTTATGATCCGGACAATGTCTTGCGGTCTACGACCGTGACTCGCGAGGTGTGGCTCGACGCGCAAATCCCCAAAACTGTGGACAACTGGTGGTATCAGCACGGCACGTGACAACTCTTCCGTCTGGGCTACATACATTCCCGGGGGGACCGGTGTCTCAGTTGGATGCGTAAAATTCCCTACGTCAAGATTGTGGCCGACATCCGGGGTCGCGAAGTCATATAAAGCGATCTTTGGAGGAAGGACGCTGCCTCGGTCGTCTAGCAATTCCAGAAGATACTGGTTGGATGTGCGCCGGACAACCCAACGCAGCGGAACGAACTCTCTCTCAACGCGAAAGCTGAAAACACCAAGGTTACCGGCCCCAATCCTCACATTGCAGGAACTCGCAATATCATAGGCGTTTTGCACGTCCTTCTTCTGCTGAAAGTACTCAAAGACATGCTTGCGCCATCGGTCGGCGCTTACAGGAAGGCCGATGTCTGGTAGTTGCTTCCTAAGGATCGGCTGAGAATTGCTCTTTCGGAAGAACTGAATCAAGATGCTAGCCCGACGACCTCGCGGACCAAGTATCTCCAGGTCAGTCTCTCCTTGCCAGAATTCCTCGAGTGTTGGCTGCGGAGGATCAAGAGCAACAAGAAAGGCACCCTCAACAGCAACGCCAGGCAGGTGTGAGCGAGGTTCGCGAATGTGGATTTCCAGGTTCCTGGTCATTTCAGGGCTCGCGGAGTTTGACCTAACCTCGGAAATGGTCACATCATGCGTCCCGGCGTCCAACTCAGAGAACTCAACAAAGACGGTTGCACCTGGAGCGGCCGGGGCGACCTCCAGGGTTTCATTTTGAAGCGCTAGACGAAAGGCCTTCACCGTGTGGTCAGACCTTAGCGCAATGCATGGTGAATCTGTAGCGAGCCATTCGGCGCGCCCCTCCCCATCCCATCGCGATGGAGTCAAGCCAGCTGGCCAGACGTGAGTTGTCGTCGCGTGCCCTAGTCCAAGAGAGGTCAGGAAAGTGGCGAGGTCTTCATCTACGGGATCCGGCAATGCCAGGTCCGCAGCTCTCGCACCCGCACATTGTAGGTCCATCAGAGTCAGGTACTCGCCAATAGGCAAGTCGATCTCATCGGATCGATCGTCAAGAACTAGAAGGTAGCGGTAGCCAGGACGCAGTGACGTAGATGTTAGAGGATTGGCTGACCCATCTGACGCGATCTTGAAAACCCATATAGGCCGCGACGAGAAAAGGCACTCACTTTGCAGGAGATGGTCCAACTCCGGACAGGACTTCTCCAGTTGTATGATCGCCTCATCACCTTTAGGCCAATCCCGCAATTGAACATACTGGCGCGCACGCAGAAGTCTTTCGCCAGGAGTGCGACGGCCTGATGATCCCGTCACATAGAACCGGGTATTAGTGAGGATGTCGACGAACTTGGGGAACCTCCCTGCTAGGCTTGATAAATCAGGCAATTCCAGGAAGACCTGCCATTCCCTCTCTGATGCTCTCCTCAGAACGAGGCGGGGTTCAAGTCTAGCGGGTCGACTGGATTGTGCTGGACGTCTACCTTCTGGAGCGGTCTTGGGCTCTCCTTTGGTTCTGCCGTGGCCTCGCTGAAACGCGATCCTATCCCTTGCAGTCTGTCTAGCGCCCTGAAGCCACGCTCTTGAGTTGCGCTCTCTCGCCAGATCACCGCTGATTCGGGCGAGCGTATCGGGAAGAATCAATGCTTTGGACTCGCTGTCGCCCTCCATCAACAGCGCTGCGGCAATCTGACCGACCAGCAGAGGCTCCTGCAGAAGCTGCTGAAAGCGAGATGAGGTCCGCCATCCATGAGCAGCAATCAACTCCCCTAGCCGGCGAGGCGATTCGAGGGATTCCTCCGAGATGATGCGTCGGATATTGTACAGGACCTCTGCAAGATACATCTGCATGTCACGTGGCAGGATGGCGTGGGCAATCGGCCAGCAGATAATGGAGAAGTGATTTGCCCAGACCCCAGTCGGCCGGGCCCCGTTGTACTCTCGATGGAAAAGGACAAAACACTCTCGAATGAAGTTCCGCTCACCGAAACGCGTCCATCCTGGAGTATTGTCCTCGAAAGTCTGCCAGTACTCATCACCTGCATAGATGTACCCAAACTCAGCGGCGTAAACAATCCAAGCCAAGAAGTGTTCGCGGGACGGATAGCTTTCACCGATTTGGCTTCGCAGGCACTCAAACAGCTCATTCAAATCCTGTTCTGTAAGGCCATGCTCAAGAGCAAAGACAGGCTGGCCGAATGCGACTTCCGCACGGGTATCCCGGAGCGCTACAAAATGGTGCTCAAGACGTTCCTGCCAGGCTGTCAAGTCAGTTGTCATTTGCTCGGCCCCAAGCCCCCACCGGTCTGGCATCCCAAGCGCCAATCCGTCCCCTCATCGCGTCGCAGGTCCTCCTCGCGAACTGATGAGTACCGGTTTGGCAAACTGATGAACGGCAGAGCTGCTCTATTCGTCTTCATTGGCGCTATTCGAACGCAGTCGCTCCAGAATCCGGCGACGAGCGAATCTCTTGTAGCTCTTGTCGCGTAGGGCTCGTGGAACGATCCAGCGACTAAGGCAGTACTCCGCTATCTCCGCCATCGGAAGTACACAAGAACGCACATTCCGATGTTCCCCCAACAGGATCTGCCTCCAGTTCTCCGCAAGCGGCACGGCGTATACTTCCCGTTCAATGCCGTGCTTTAGGATCGCATCACTATCAAGACCGATTTCATCAAGAGCAGCCCGTGCAACGCGGATCTTCCAATTGGGGCCCATCCCAAACCGATGTCCCGAGGCATACGGGTGCTCCATTTCTTCGAGAAGTCCGCGCATTAGCTCAAATACTTCTCCCGCAAGGTGAAAGTGGCCAAAGCCTTTCGTCTTGCCAATCCGCATGAACCGGGGACCGTTGGGCACATTGAGTCGGTTGTACATCGAGGAGCGACCCAATGCAGATGTCGTTGTTACCAGCACCAGTCGTGCGCAGTTCTCCCTCTCGCTAATCACCCCACTTCTTCCGAGGTATTTCGACTCATAGGCCTCCTTGATTTCACGACTTCCCACTAGCGCGGCAACCAACTTCCCGCCAATGAGGCCCGAATAGGGAGGCACGGCACCGACGACATAAGCGTCCATCACATGGACGAGTCGTTCCATTCGATCCTCATGGGACCAGCCAATCCAGTTGTCACGAGCCGAGAGATTGAACACTGGATCTCCCAGCGCGAATAGTCCGATAAGAGAACCGTTCTGCCGGTCCCGAACCAGGAAACGTAACCTCCTGCCGAATCCTTGTGAGACAGGCACAGACCACAGAAGAGTGGCGAAACGGAACAAGCGCGAGTCGCGGGTTCCAGCGGCGACCTCCACAAGTTCTGGTTCAATGCTCTCGGGATTGAGACTGTTCCCGACAGCGAAGTCCCTTGAGAGGTCCTTTCCGTATTCGCGAATGAAGTCGCCATTCGAAAAGAGGATTTCGTCCCGTTGAGCTGCGTGGAGGGCACGGATTCGCTCTTTGGTCAGATCGCCCTTGACGTAATAGCCCTTACAGTTTTTCGAGAAGCCGATGGCCTTGAGATGCTTGTGAAGCTTTCTCCGTAGCTTGGTCGCGGCGTCCATCTTCATTTTCGTCCCCAAGAATTGGCCTCCCTGCTACGAAGTACATACGCACTGCGCTGACCAAGTGTGAGATTAGTCAGTTTCATCTTTTGTATCGCCGGCCTCAATCTCTTGTTCCAATTGCCTTAGGCGTCTCTGGAGGAACGGTTGCGGACGGCGGCGTCCGTTTTCCCATTGATTCACCGTGCTGAAGGTTACCCCGACTCTTTGGGCGAACTGCTCCTGGGTTAAAGCCAGAGCCCTTCTAAGGTGCTTCACGAGGGCCGGAGTATCCTTTTCGGGTGCCATGGTCTATGGCTCCTATATGATCCGCTATGCCGAACGCTATATTATCTTCTTCGCGAGTAGGGCGCAAGATGGAGGGGCATTAGGTTGTCAGACGGGCGCTGCCCTTGGCGGTCAGCTTCACAACCTTATAGTAGCCACGTTGGTTATCCCCAGCCGACAGGGGCGGACCCGATTGGAGGGGTCCACGTAGCCTGTAGGGCTGTGGATAACCAACCGGCGCCGCGGGCAAGATATGGGGCTCACCCAAATCTTGGTTTGGGCGACGGCGGCGGCAGGACCGTCCGACCTGGCCCGTGGGAGGGCCTCCCAAAGCTTGTCCGCCGTCGCCGTATCCCGATTCAGTCACCATCAAATGCCGCGCTTCGAGCGCCGTTCTATAAGGCTTGACGGAACGGGAACCGGTGCCCAAACCTTAACCCAAAGTGGAGGCCAGTATGAACGAAGCGGATGGAAAGAGGCAAGAAGAACAACGGTGTTGGGCGGGCTTGGATTGGGGCACTGAAGAGCATACGGTGTCGGTGGTCAGTGACGCGAGGGAGGTCTTGGGGGGGTTCAGGGTCGAAGCTTCTCTGAAGGGATTGGAACAACTCGTCAAGCGTCTGGGTGAATTCGGAAGGCTGGCGGGGATTGCTGTCGAAGCGACGCGCAACCGAGTGCTCAATTACCTGGTGTCGGCCGGATTCACGGTTTATCCGATCAACCCGAAGCTGTCCAAGAACTGGCGCGCGTGCAACTCGGTCGCCGGCGTGAAGAACGATGAACGCGACGGCTTGGTGCTGGCCATGGAACTGGCGGGGCGTCACGCCTCGTTGCGTGCGCTTGAACGGGAAGAGCCGGCCGTGGCGGAACTGGCGGGGTTGTGCGAGAAGTTGCGGGGTCTTGTCGACGAGCGCACCTCACTCTTGCAGCGGCTTAAGGCGACGCTGGGCCAATACTATCCGGGGGTGCTGGGATTCTTCACCGACTGGACGTCGCCCGTGGCTTGGCGGTTCCTCCAACAGTTCCCCAGACCTGAAGCGTTGGCGCACGCCCGCAAGGACACGCTGATTCGATTCCTCAAAGCCAATCGGATCGGGATCAAACCCCTGTGGCTTGCGCAGATTGAAGCCCGCGGCGAAGTGACACATTGGCCGCACCCCGGCGACCAAGTGGCCCTGGAAGCAATGACCTTGGCAATCCTCGCGCAACTCCAAGCCCTGCAGCCTCACATCGACAAAATGGATCGACTCATCGCGGAAAGCGCCCGGCATCTGCCGCACGCCTATCTGCTAAAGAGTCTGCCCGGCGTAGGCAAGCGCTTGGCCCCCGTCTTGGCCGCCATCACTGCGCCTGTGGCCTCCGGCAAAACAGAGATTGAAGCAATTCGATGCGTGTCCGGCGTTGCGCCCGTCGAGGACCAAAGCGGAAAGCGCCACCGCGTTTGCATTCGTCGCCGGTGCAATAAACACTGGCGCGACGTCATGCACCTATTTGCCTGCTCTTCGACCCACTGGTGCAGTTGGGCCAGAGCGTTCTACGACATGCACCGTGAACAAGGCGACCGCCACGCCAGTGCCTTGCGCAAACTCGCCGACAAATGGCTCAGAATCATCAACCGCATGCTCGAGACCGGCGAACCCTATGACGACCAACGATACGTGGACGCCCTGCGCAGAAACGGCAGTCCTCTCTATCTCAGACTCGCTGGAAAGACCTGTGGATAACTATCGAAAAAATGCTTGATTTGCCCCATAAAATGTCTTTGCGATACCACCCCAAAGGTCGAGTTTGTAAATCATTCCGGTGGTCGTACACCTTCTGAAATTGGCTATGAATTGGTCTGAAAGCAGGCTTTCGATTTCTTCTCTCCGCAATGTAGAGCGTGGGCGCGAGGCCCCGTTCTGTGGCGTTTATTGATCTTAGGACACGCGCGGGGATTCTCGGCGAGGGCCCAGACGACTGGCCCGTTATTGCCATCAGTACGTTAATCGCATAGAAGCGTGGTTTGCCCGGTATTGCGTGATTTCGCGTATTTCTCGGGCGAGCTAGTCGGGCCAGGCGTGAGCGAGGTGGAGGGGGTAGATAGGGATGACTTCGAGGCCGCTGGCTTTGTAGGCGGCGGTTTTTTCGAGGATGCCGCGGTCGTAGTCCGGGTCGCCGGTGCGTCCGTAGTATTCGATGTAGAGGCCGTATTCGGGCAGGAGAAAATCGGGGTACCACA
>ENA-UPSM01004518-UPSM01004518.1-activated-sludge-metagenome-genome-assembly--contig:-NODE-4518-length-14617-cov-7.113789_pt1 | contig 14617 bp, 15 predicted proteins | sample MGYA00238181_ERZ773283 | MGnify/ENA primary metagenome ERZ773283 (study PRJEB29023, sample SAMN05720199) | activated sludge metagenome | isolation source: Anaerobic digester | place: Japan...
TGCTACAGTTGCACCAATGGCAGAGGCAAGGCCCACTCCAATAGTGATGCCGGCAATCGTTGCTCCTATGACAGAACTGGCCGCGAAAGCGCCTGCCGCCATTGCTCCTACAGCGACTATGGCCGGCGGCATGATGGCATCCTCCAGACGGTATATTCATTATCCTTCAACTCAGTCATAGGAAAAACCAGCACACCCTGATCAGGAAAAGCGGAAACGCATTTAGCGCCCAGGCAGACATGGACCATCTCCCATTTTGGATCAGCAACTATCAGGAGATCGCCGGTCCGTTCAAAGCCCCGTTTTACCTCCTCAAAACCTGCTGCTTTCAAAATGTTTATCAAACTCCCTGGTACACGGCGCCGAAACAAGAATGCCTGCAAGGGAGAGCCGTATTTTCCTTTTATTTGAGCTGCCAAGTTAGTCCCATACATGGCGTCCATCATATCGAGCGCGAATGTATTGCAATCGCACTGTCCCCACACGAAGGGACGGCCAATGTTTACATTGGCAAACTCGATAGCCTTTCTGTATGGATCACTCGACATTATTTTCGACCCCAGATTATGTCAGTCACAATCTCGCTCGCGTATTGGAAACCCAAATCTCCCGGAAAAAAAACCTGTTGCTCTTCATTGTTTGTATGGCGTCCAGATTTTCTTTCAAAATCCACCCAGATATTCGTGGCCGATACAGTGACCACACATGATCCATCTTCGGGGTTCTCCTCGATTCCTGGCTCGTCCATACGACCATCGAAGATCAAAATCGGGTCCGCGATGACGGCCATTGTTGTGCTGTCCAAGAACGCCTTGTAAATCTTCACTGGACGATCAATGTAATAATAAGATAGGAACGCACTGATATATGACTGATCAACCCCAGAGAGCGAAAGAGTCAAAGCATTCACTTGAACTTCCGCCGTCTCCTCGATGTCGGTAAATGCCATAAAATGACCAAGAGCAGTATAAGTATGGCCATTCCAAGTGACGCTTGTCCAAGCATCAGTAATGTAAAGAATAGTGGAATTGCCGTCGGCATCGTCGATGGTAATCTCCACCAGATGAACGGGCTGACTCTTAGTGGCGCCCAGTTCGGTGATGACGGCGGCAGTGGCGTTGCGGTCGGCCATCAGAAGACCTCCACGAACTGCACTTTTAAATCATGAATATTCGGACCCTTGACGCCGAAATCGAACGTATCCGACACCAGGGCCACGGTGAACGGGACGGAAGTAACGGTAACGGCCTCATCATCGGCGGGGATGGACAGGAGCGCCGGCTCGATGGCCAGGGTGGAATATCCGGAGCCGTCGCTGTTTGCGTCCTCCGCGATCATATATACCTTCGTATGCCCGGCAAATTTTATGAAGTCTCCGGCCAGGAGGATTCCCGTTTGCGATGGGGTCCACCCCTTTGTCTCTATGCTTCTGCCAGATGGAGGCGTGGGAGCGTGCACAAGTGGGGTGCCGGTAGCCACCCCACGAGCGTCAGACCACAAAGCCGGAGGGACTAATGTAAAGGTGTCATACTGACCGCGCTGCTTCAAAAGAAAGGCAATAATAGGCGCGATCTCCGAACGAGACAGGCTTGATGGGTATTCCCCTTCAATCTGCCAACGCTGAGCACCTCTACTTCGCACCTGGCGGATGAGACTATGCGACCACGACACGAGGGTCGGCGTCAATGAGAAGAATCTCATCGCCGCAAATGCTGGTTCGGATGGATATGTTCCGCTCATCCTTTCGGCCCCCTCATGCCGCGCTTGTTGTATGCCTGATTGACAATGCCGGTGATCTGCGCAGCATGCTGCTGTATAGTCTGAGCGACGCTGCGAGAATCTAAAGCAGAGATATTCATGGTTATATGGACATGATTCTCTTCCACGGGAGAGCCACTATTTAACATGCGCCCCAGGGCCTTCATCTGACCGGCGGTAAAAACACCTTCACCTCGCTGAAGAATGGCGGGATATTCGTCGGGCGCAAATCCACCGTGGAAACGCGGAGCTCCGGCAAATGCCAGGTTCGGAACCATACGATAAAATGTGGCAGGTTCCCCAACGACACCGCCAAGATGGAAGCCGGCAGCGAGTTCTCCATATGATGCTATTTGTGCGGCTACCGTCCCTTCCGCCGATGCCGCTGCCCCAGTTCCAAATAGCGAATTAAATCCACTAATAAGTCCGGCCGCAGCCATATTTGCAAGGTAATTGGCGATGGCCCGGTTGACGCTGTTGACGAAGGACGTAATATAATCGCCGACGCTCTTGAGCTTGCCCTGGAAGGCGTCGAAGAATAAATCCTCAAAAGTGTCCGTTAATGCAGTAGCTAATCCCTTCGCCATGCTTAGGATTTGAGCACCTTTGGAGGGGAATTCTGCTATCACTTGATCAAACGCCTCACCAAACGCACTTACATACCCCCCTCCAGGTTTATTTAATTGGTAATCAACATCTTTAATAGTTCTCAATCGAATCTCATTGATTTTATTTTTGGTCTCCTCTTCTACCTTTAACCTGTTTGTCTGTCTCTGCACATCGAGCAAGGACAACTTCGCCGTTAGTTCTTTGTACTCGGCAAGCTCCGTCTGATTGTTATCCTCAAGAAAATCCATTCTCCTCAAAATTGCATCTTCTTGAGCATTTGTCTCCTCGTCAATGTTCCGAAGCTTGATGTCAGCATCCTTTTTAACAAGCTCCTCCAACTGCGTGTAATACTCATACGCTCCTACTCGTCGATAGGCATAATCCTGTTCGAGATTTGCTTTTCTTCTCTCAATTGAAGCTAATTCAATTGCCTCCATCTGCTGAGACAATGCTTTCGCTCTGTCGGCTTCAGCCTTCGCGGCAATTTCTTCAAGCTTGTAATTGGCTTCGATTCTTTCTCTATTCGCTTTGGATTCTACAGTAGACTGATGTTTCTTAGTCTCCTTTACCTTTTTATCCATGTCCCGAATAGATTTTTCCCAAGCTTTATCAATTGCCTTCCTCTCTTCCTCTGTTTTTGCAGTTCCGATCAATCTGGTATACAATTGATTTATTTCATGATTCCATTTGGCAATTAAATCTTGTTCGTTGTTCCATGATTTAATGGATAAAGTTTTAATCTTTTCATAATATTCCTCAGCACTAATTTCCCCAAGTTTGTATTTATCCTGAAGAAGTTGTGCGGATTCTTCCATTTCAATCCGCTCTTCGGATAACAAGTCTCTATAATCACCTGTAACCGAAGATATTTGTGATCTAATATCTGAGCCTAGTCCTTTCTCAACATCTTTTGGAGTTTTTATTTCAGGAATTTTTTTGGTTGTGGGTTTCTCAATTGGTTGGTTCAAAGCTCGTTCTTGACTGCGAAGGTACGCCAATTGGTAACGCAACTCATTATATTCGTTAGGTCTTTGATAGATGTCCGCCTCTGTAAATTTATTAAGTTCGTCCAATTTTGCCTTGATTGCAGGACCAATTGATTCCTTCGTGTATTTGGTGCTCCAAAGAGCTTTATCCCTTGCATCCATCTTGTCCATCTCAGCATTCAATTGTTTGAATGCAAACGAGATACCTTCAAGACCAACAATCAATAAAGTTACCGGATTGGAAAGAAATCGTAATAAAGTAGCCCCTAACGTAGAGAATGCAGCACTGAGTCCTTTTACAGAAAGACTCATATCGGTAAACAGATCCGCAAATAACTTCCACTGTCCTGAGACAAGAATCAACAGAAATTTAGTAAGATGCCTACCAACCGCCAAAAGAGCTTCCCCCATTTTGGTTAACCAAGGGATAACCTTTGATGAAGCTTCCCCTACAGGAAGGAGCAGTGCGGCAAATTTCGAAGTTTCCCCCGCTGCGGCAATCAACCCCTTTACAAATGTACCTAATGCTCCGATACCTAATGCAAGAATTACATCCAATACAAGATTAAATATTTCTTTATTATGAGCCAATGCCGCGGTTAATTTTAACCAACCATCTATAATCATAGCCAACAACGTGCCAAATGGAGTCAATATATCTATTAACTTACTGAATACCTCCTTCACACCAATCATTACATCATATGCCTTTGATCCTGCAGGTCCCAGATCATTCAATTGCCCTTTAAATTTTCCTGTAGAATCAAATGCAACAAGTACCCCTCTTCCCACATCAACAACGGTAGTCATGAACTTCTGAAGACTACCACCAGTTGTGCCTAATGTAGTACCTATTTCACTGATGATGTTTTTGAATATAATCCATTGAGCGGACAAAGGAGCTTTCGCCACTTCAGCAGATATATCAAGACCCTTCCCCTCTGCACCTCGAATTGCATTTAGAATGCGCTGTGTTTCATCCAACTGAGTGGCAAGTCCATATAACACTTTTAATCGATCAGAAGGTACGATTTTACCGAGGAATTCAATCTTTTCAAGGCTCCCCCCTTGTTTTATGTACAGATTCAACAACTTTAGAATGTCATCCCATTGACCCTTCAAATTCTTTGTCCTGTCAATTTGAAAACCTATTTGACTTCCTAATTTATTTAATTCGTCAACACTCTTTGATCTTGTAATACTGACAAACAATCCACCAAGCAAACGGGAAGCATTGGCGGCAGGAATACTGACATTGACGAGTGCTGAGGACATTGCAAACAATTCATCGGATGTAAATCCAGCAACACTGCCAATCTGACCGAGATACTGAATTACTTTGGTGAAGTTCTCAGGTCGAATGACACCGACCGCAGATGCGGCCATAATCTGATCCATCAACCTACGAAACTTCTCTGCTTCGGTAAGACCTTCGCCGAGCTTGTCCTTAAACGCGTTGAATGCCCCTACAATCGCAAGGGCAAATTGATTCATGTCAATCTCTTTGAAAGCTGACTTGAGCTTCACGATGTCAGGTATCATTTTTGGAATTACACTAGTCTCAATACCTGCACCAACGAACGGTTCAACAGCGGCGCCAATATCTTTTGTGGAGAGAGGCATTGTTGTGGACGCTATTCGCACGGCATCCATCATAGCATCAACCTGACCTTTGACCGAATCTCTCGTAGCCCCACCAACAACTAACCATCTCTCAAATGAAGCTCTTGCATCGTCAAGGGTTGCGGCGTAACTGATTAGAGCCTTTCCTGCATCAACTGGTGCCTGTGTCAACATATCCCACACCGCCTTGGCACCATACCAACGCAACTGGGCAGCGAACATCAGCTCCATGTCTTTGGCAATGCTTCCCAGATTCCAATCCATTGTGAGCTTTTTGCTAAATCTACTTGAGGAATCCCCCAGGTTCGTAAATCCCTGTGCAAGTTTATCCAGCGAAGCAGCTTGCTTCTCCATCACCGCAGACAGGTCTTTAACAGCAGCTTCTACCTTCAGGATTCCGCGGGGGGAGCGGGTGGCCATGTTCTCGAAGGCCTGAGTCATCTTTGAAATCTCAGCCGTTACCTTATCAAATCCTTCGCTGTTGGCCTTAATGAACACTTGTGTTTTTGTCGGTGCCATTTATTCCTTCCCCTTCTGAATCACCGATATGGATGTACGGTCACATGTGGAACAATCCGCATTAGGTTTGGCTTTTTTACAAACTTTGCAATATTCATCTTCAAGTGAGCCTTTCCGCTGTTCCTTTGAAGGTACGAGAAACGCCAGGACCGCTTCTCTAAACAGCTCATCTCGAAGTTTGTAATCTAGGAATGGTTTACTATCATCTGGGGTGAACCCCCAGATGATAGTATCTCTCTTCGTAATATCTCCGCCCGAGAGCAAAACGGAGACACGTTCTACAAGTTGCCCGAAGCTTTCTCCACTTCGCTTGTCATCTTCCCGACCAGTTCGCCTATCTTGTTCAAGTACGAGGCTGTCGGGTTGCAGTCGAAAAAATCCTCAATGACCTGTAATGCCACCTCAAATTCCACAGTAAATTCAAATTCGGATGCCAATGCCTCGATGTCCTTATCTTTTACTGAACCGCCCTTTTCTGTCAATACAACAGATAAAACCGATGGCACACGATCACCAAGAATTCCAATGAGTTCCACAGCCGTCATATCACTGCGGAACTCAATTCCCTTCAACTTATCCACAAGCTGGTTGAGTTGCCCCCAAACTAACTTCTTCTGCTCATAAATCTTACCGTTAATCTCATACTCAAACATCTACTGACTCCTTTCTTTCAGTATCCGTTTAGTAATACAATCTCGAACTGAGCAAAACCGCAGTTATGGCACTTGCATTGGACCCATCCCTGTAGTAACTCTCAAACGGTAGCTCCACCACTACACCCTGTGGTCCACCTACCACAGGTGCCTGCGGTTTGTAAATCAGTTCGTCAATTGTAAAAGTCAATTTCTCATTACCGGCAGTTCCTGCACCAGTTCCCTTCGTCAGAGTGATGACAAGCGAGCTTTCCGTTGCATTGATCGCCTTGTTATAGAGAGTGACACTATCAAACAATGCGGTCAGAGTACCTGTCACTTTCGCTGTCCCTGCAGGGATACTGTAACGCTTGCCGGTTCCGTCGATGACATAGCTATTGCCATCAAGGTTATTGTTCAACTCGAAGTCAACCTGCGTGACAGTGGCAATAGTGGATCCACCTTCAGTAATAACGGCTTGGAACCCATCCCAAGGATCATGACCAAGATCAATTGCCGAAGGATCGAAGCTCGAAGTTGCAAGAATTTCATTCGCTCCCATGATACTGACACTTGCCTCAATCATTCCTTCAGGTTTCACACTGACCTTGAAGCTATTCACTTTACAACCGGTATACTGGAAGTATTTCTGAGTGCCACCGATGTCGGTAAACTGCTTCTCAAGCGTAAGACCTGTCGGAAGATTACCAATCTTAAACGTGTGAGTTGCCATCGAACTACCACTTACCGCGGTGTAGCTACCAAACGCATGATGGAGGAATAGACCGTGCTGATGAGCAAGTTCAAATGTAATATCACCAGCAACATCTACATTTCCTCTCACCGGCTGTTGGGGATTACGGTCACTCCGGATCGTGTTGGAAGAGATCAGATTTCGGTTCAGTCGCAGACTCTCACTTACAAAGGGGATCGTAAGAGCTACCCCTGATCCCGTGGCCACTGTCTTGAATTCCCATTCAGACCGACCAATAATTTTTACATTTGACCCCTGCTGTTGACTCATTGTATTATCCTCCTTTACTATTTTGTTGTTACATTACTCCATTAACGTGACGATATATTATTTCATAGGTAATGACCATGACCTGAAGAGACTGTTCTGGATCAATTACTTGCATATCCACTCCTGTTCGATATGATGTAACAGCATAATTGCCAAGTTCCTCATCATTGAACATTGCAGTATGGATTGATCCAAGTAATGCCTCCATATCGGTGTCTCTTGCCCATACCTCCATGATCACTTCCCATTGCCAATTCTCATATCCGATAACAGCTCTGTTATCAAATAACTTTGTCTCAGCTCCGGTGTAAATAAAGATTGCAGGCAGCGGAATTGTATCAAGATCAACGGGGGACGGCTGCAATATTGTGACATAGTTTACCCCTGTTACAGACGACAAATCTTGTTTGATCGTATTTAATATGTTTACCCTTGTTGTCGTCACTTAGCCTGCATCCTTCTTAAATATCCAAAGTCATACCCCCTAAATGCTCTTTCCATCGCCGCCAGTAATGAGGCATTCAACGTCTGATGGACCTCCTCAATGTCCACTCTTGTGGGAACAACTATTGACCTTTGGAGCTTAAACATTGGAGTTATTCTGTTCTTATTCGTTAGGTCCCTCTGATACAGAACATCTCTTTTCAAGGTGCCTCGATTACCTCTGAATAATCCTGGATGACGGAGTAATTCCCCCATCCTATATCCAACAGGCAATCCATACATATTTCTAATATGGGGCAAGGGTATCGTGAATCGTTTTTTCTGTGATGTCATAAAATTTGCTCCTAGAGTGCCAACATGAATAGGAGTATATTTTACACCATCACCAAATACAATCCCTCCTTTAACACTATTATTCGACACTCTCGTAACAACATAATGCGTTTTGCTCCGAATATCATCCTTGCGGGAAGCAATTGATGTAGCACTATGTTTTGAGAGATATTTTCTCTTTATCTTTTCGAGCAGATCAGGTAGTCCATATGTCTTGGCATTGAACGCTTGCTCCATACGATCAGCAACCGTGCCACCACCCTTGATTGTATGATCGACATACGTCTTTTTGGTAATTCCTATTCCAAATACCGCAGTTGCCATTATCGCATCCCTGGAGTCTTTCTGTAATTTCTCAATATGTGTCTAACTTCTGGCAGTAGATCATCGGGGCTGTTTACTGCGAGACTGCCGTCCGGCAAAGAGACCGATGATACCCCTACGTCTTTCCTCCGTCTAAATACGAAGGCAACCTGCTTCATCACAGCATATTGCAAATCGTCAGGTATTGATTCACTATCATATCCACCAGTCCATGTTACTGTTATTTGTAAGGGCGTTGTGTAACTTGGAGTAGTATCAAATTCAATAAATCCCTCGTCATAATACACATAATAATCTTCATCGATTGTCTGTACTGTGTCATCAATGGTGACGGATAGATTTGAGGATTCATCAATTGGATATGCGGGGAGGAAAATTATTTTCCTCCCCGCATTGAATTTCTGAGTGCGGGCTGTCTTTTCAAACAACCTGTTACAGAAGCGTTCCGCACGCTTGCTATATTGGGTTATCAACGAATCTATGAGAGAATCATACGTCGTTGTCGCCGTGGGAATCTCAAGAAACGCTTTAACAGTCGCCCTCGTTACAAGATTCATTTGTTTTTCCTCATTCTCACGGGTTTAACGATGGCACGATGTTGTTGAGGTTCGACAATGGACTCAGTCACAACCTTGGGTTCCTCCTTAGGTTCCTCCTTAGGTTCCTCCTTTACCACATCAAACAAATGTGCCACCTGAACATAATCCCCTTCCTCCATCTCAAGAATCGAGCCAGACCTATAGACGGTATTTCTGTAGAAATACTCATACCCACCTCTTACCTTGACTCGAATCATACTTTTACACCCCTTTCTTTACAATTTCTGTTACACAGGCGTGACAGCCGCTTCCCCAAGAACGACCACAGCACCAAGTGCCACCTTCGGAGAGCTGCCCCCATTGAAATTCGGGGTGGCAACCACACGAATATATCGCCCAAGAGGCTTCAGATCGAGATTGATTTCACCACTCAATCTGCCCTGATTTGCAACTGTCTCCCCTGAGAATGTAATGGACATCCCTGACACATCGGCCCAGTTGCTCGCAATCGCCGCTGCGGATTCACCGCTGGACTGCTGCACCTTGAATACAACACCGAAGGTCGTCGGAGTCCCTGTAGTGTCTCCGACCTGAACGGCGCATATCGCTGAACCAAATCCCAATCGATCAATCTGGTAACCTGTAATTGCAACAGACTCACCAGACGCCACCTGAGTTTTGATTGCAGTTAGCGTTTTAATTTCGGATGCAAGATCCTTCATATCATGACCTCCTTCTTTTATTTGAAAGTGGAGGGGGAGTTACCCCCCTCCACAATGATCTTATGACACGGCCGAGGCATCATTGATCAGACAGAAGGACTGGGGATGACGGACGGCAATATCAACTTCCTGAAGGATCCTGACCCAGGTCATATCTTTCTCGAAGGCGTCACTCGTTTCCTGAGAAGCCATGATCTCCATGCCTCCCCAATTCGCAATGATCAGCTCTTCCCAATTCCCAAAATAAACCTCGGTCAAATCAGTGCCTGCAGCCTTTGTAAGGTTAATGGGAATCTGAGTGGTCATCGCATAAGGGTAGCCAACCCAATTCTTGAAATCAGTTTCCGTCGCAGGCTGGACAATGTAGGAACCATCGGTCTGACCACTGTAGTTGGGCACCTTCTTCTTCAGCAGATTGCGCCTGATGCAGGGATGGAAAATGAAACCAAGCTTTCCTTCAAGGGCATTGTCGAGAGCAAGTTCATATTCCATATCAATCAAGTGATCGAACGTGATTGAACCTCCATTCGTCCCGATCGCCACGGTATTGATATTGGCCTGGGTATTAACACCGGTCGGCTGTCCAGACCCACCCGTCCCACGCAGGGCTTTAAGATCGATGCTCAGAGCAAGACAACGGGCAATGTCTCTATTGACGAGAGCTTCGGCAGAGGGGTTGCTCAGTTTGATGAGAGAGTTGCTCAGTTTGACAAGTGCTCCAACCTTTTTCGGGGTCAGACTGAGCTGTTCGAGAGACAGATCCGATGCCGTAATGGCACTGTTCTCACCAACCCAATACGCAGTAGCTCCACCAGACTGCCGAGGAAGCTGAACAGGAGAACCCTGCAGGGGGCCAAGAATCGTCGCACCCATCTGAGCCACAACAGACTTAGCCTGAAGGAGTTCAATGATGTTTGCAATGTAGATCGTCGGGACAATATATCCACCAGTAGAGCCAGTCCCCATTGCCATGGCCTTCTTGCGAGTTTCCGCAAAAACTTCCTTTTCAAACCCCGCATTTGACCAATCATTGTATTTGATTGCCCAAATAGCCTTAAACAGAGAGAATTTCTGCTTCTCGTCCTCAAGACCAGGAACAACAGCTCTCTGTTTCCACTGATCCTCGATCTCCTTGATACGAGTCTCAAGGGCTTCGATTTTGTTCATTCTGGTTTCAATCTGAGTTTCAACTCCTGAAAGGAGATGTGCCTTCTGCTCCTCGAGCATCTTTTTGATTTCTTCGATAATCGGATTCATATTTGTGCCTCCTTGTTTTTATTATTGTTTTTTATTTTTGAATCAGGTTCCATTCCCTTCTGGTCCATTGTCCTTATGACTGAACCGAGAATTTAGCCTTGATTTCATTGTTAATTTCCTCAAAGAGATTTTTCACCTCCTCAAGGGAAGGTTCTTCTTTGTGAAATACCTTTTTGAATTCCTCATACAACTCCTTATCCTTATCCTCCCCAACAACTTCGCTGATCACGTCTTCTATTTCCTTGTCTTTGTCAATGGTTTCTACCTCATTGTCAACGGTTTCCATTTCTTCACCAATGAAGTTATTTTCAATAACCGACAACCTCACCGACAAATCCTGCATCCTCTCCAACAGCAATTCTATCTTGGAGAGAACCTCCTCCTGAAACTCTTTGACAGCATCAATCTGATACCCATCTAAATACCGAAGATGGTCCTTCACATAGTCATCCAGATCAATTGCAAACAGTTCCTTAAATGCAACTTTGTCAAATCGAGCAATGTCCCCTACCGTAACAGACTCCTTGCAGTGATCTACCCAAGCATCCCACTCCTTTTTATCCCAAGGAGGAGTTTCATCAAACTGTTTGTAATGTTTGCCCAAATGACTTTTTATACCAGCGTGATCCACCTCAGGAATCGAACTCTGAGGAAGACGAGCAGCGGCATTGGCTACCCCGTGCCATACACAAGCAAACCCGTTCGCTTTATGATGGGGCAATTTGTAATCACCTTTTTTGTCACCAGGATCGGCATACCAGGTGCACATCTTCTTTAAATCCTCAACCGACGCCGCCTTGATTTCAGAAGCGGCGTCCCAAGTAGTATCCTTATCAGCCACACCATAATCATGATAGGCTATAACACCTTTCAGTTTCTCCTCTTCTATTGAATCCTTTACCTCGAAGAAATCCTTGTGTTTTTCCTGTAGCATCTTAACAAGAGCATCCACATCAGAGATTTCATCCTCATCCACTTCCTCCGCATCAAAGCTTCTCTGCAACGCAGAAGGATTCGCAGGAATGAGCACCTGAGACACCTCAAGCAATTCAATATCCTGATACTCACCATAAGCACCAGTTTTCACACGTTCTTCTTCACCATATTCCACCCATTTCTTAGGAATGAAGCCAATACTAAATGCAGCGATTCCCTTCCTCGCAAGTTGCCAGGCCCAATCAGCCTCCTGATTGCCAAGACCAACAAAGTATTCGATCTTCCCCACAACCTCCTTATTCACCGAGTCAATGGTAAGTTTTGTGAACTGACCGATCTGCATCATCAACCCTCGATACGCATGAGAAGAAAGCAGGATCGGATGCTTCATGAATTCCTTCTTTGTTTTCACAAAGCTTTCCACTCTAACTATCTCGCGATAGCGATCAACGGTTTCGTCGGAGATTACAACTTCCGCTGTGTTATTGGTCTCATCAACCGACTTGATTTTGCCTGCGAAATACTTTACCTTCTTGTCCATGACCTCATTCCTCCTTTTCAATAAGAACAGGATCCAACATTTTTCTTATATATTTTGTAGCAACATCCATTCCAAACTTAACTGCGGCCTCCGACTCACTTCTCGCAAGATCATTCACCTTATTTGAAAGCATGTTATAAACGTCCCTAATTCTATCTGCATCCTCACACGGAATGCCACTTATCACATGCCGGAAACCATCCACAATATATTCCAACCTGTTTTCCTTGAATTTCACTGACCTCGTGTGAATTTCGGTTAATGGAATCACTTCTCCAAGGTCTCTCTGAACAACAAACACTCCCTGATTTATTGCCTGAGTATAAACATCGGATAGACCTTTTTTAAGCCGACCATACTCCTTGTCTCCCACCTGTGTATCCTTATTATTATATATGTTGTCGAGAGAGATTTTCCTGCAATCAAACAAAAATCTCGTTAATTTCTTCCTGTACTCCTTTTCAATAGATAAATACCTAAAGGTCTTTACATCCTCAGGAGTGCTTGTTTCCCCCTCCGAATCATTTTCCGTTTTCCCTTCGGTGGTATTATTCAAAATTTGTGTTACAGGTAGGAAACCCCCAGGCACCCACCACTCATCACCCCAAGGCACATCCTGCATACCCATCTGTAGACGTTGATTGATCTGGTTGATCGGCCACCCCATATGGAACATCTTCATTGCAGTGTCCACTTTTTCCGAGTAGTTGGTCTGCAACGGACCGACATTTGCTAGATCGAACGCTCCATACACCTTACCACCTTCGATCTTAGCAAACAACTTCGCCCAGAGAAGTGTTTCTATGTAAGTAATTTTAGGAACAAGACACTCTTCCCAAAATGCTTTGTGAGCAGATTTTATGCCTTCATATGACTTTATGTCCTGATATAAACCTAATACTACTTCATTAACCTTATAGACAGCCATGATCTCCAATCGAGACATTTTCTTCGTTTCGATGAACTCCATGTCTTTCTGGGAAATCTTAGCCTCTGAAAATTTAGCACCACCTTCAATCAAGGCTACCCTATGGGCTTTACCTGCCCCTCTATGTCTATCTTCAAATTGTCTCAGTATCCTCTCGTACTGTTCATCACTAAGTTCCTGATCAGTCGTTAGGAATCCCCCAATCTCACAACCATCCTTAAAGAAATTTATGTTATACTGACCAGCAAAGTAATCTTGGTCTATGCTGTTTCGAGCTGCTGCAAGTGGGGACATGCCTCTGATGTCATTGTAAGGATTGAAATATTTAATGTGAACAATTTGAGATGCTGGGAAAGTAATCTCATGTGTTGTACCCTTCATATATGCCCATCCCACAACCATTCCATTTGCCTCGTTGAAAACAGGTTCAAATCTTGTGGGATTGAATGTCCATATCTCAGAAGGAATTTGAGTAACATCCCCTCGTTCAAGAATCCAAAAGCATTCACCATACAGACTCAAGAAGGTCATCGTTGCACTGAATAACAACTCTTGTGTCATGTATGGATTTGGATTTGTGAATACTTCATATAGAGGACCAGATTCGATCACTTTTGGCTCTCTACCAATTGGTCTTGATTTGTATAGACGGAAGGGAACCCTTTGAATGTTACCTGCAATGGCATTTATAGCTGCATAAACCCATATACTCTGAGAATATGGTTGGGATACGGCGATATTTTCAGACTCAAGGACACTTCTCAATGATCTGTAGATCGTGAGATCATCCTTTAGTTGTGTAGGCCCTGCTTTCTTCACATATCCGAATTTTGACAGTATATTCTTTATCATCTTGACCTTCAATTATCACAATGACCTTCGTTATGCAATACTGCTATATCCTCCATTCTGATTCTGAAATTACGACACGAAGTGACGATTTCTGCCTCAGAATCCGCAGGGCACTCTCCACATGAACCACGTTCACATCTCGCTTTAGTAACCTCACAGTAATGATACTCCCACTTGAGCATCATACAACCTCATCAATAATTTCTTTTGGCAGGGGCAATTCCTTGATAATTACAGCACACACAGTATAACCCTGGTCGTTGAAGTAGCTGATCTTCGCTTCGATTGGGAACTTCATTCCCCCTCGGCGGATATGCCAACGCAGAGGGATGAACGTTGCCCTCTCATCCATCCCAGCTCGTGTACATTGAGGGGATTCACTGAGGTCGGTGATCTTCTTTTTGAGCATATCCTCCCTACGATATCCGTACATTGCACAAGCAAGCGGGTTTGCGTCGAGAATCTGCTCACTCTCATGGTGTACGAGAAGGAATGCCTCACCAGCGTGTTCCCAAAATTCTTTGTACATCTTGAGCTGCTGTGACGATTGCCGGAGAAGGGCGATCCTAACTGGTCTGCGTTCCTTGATA
>ENA-UPSM01004524-UPSM01004524.1-activated-sludge-metagenome-genome-assembly--contig:-NODE-4524-length-14599-cov-7.310850_pt1 | contig 14599 bp, 11 predicted proteins | sample MGYA00238181_ERZ773283 | MGnify/ENA primary metagenome ERZ773283 (study PRJEB29023, sample SAMN05720199) | activated sludge metagenome | isolation source: Anaerobic digester | place: Japan...
CCGCTTGCGCCTCGAGGTGCGCGGGTACGAGCCGCACGTCGCCCTGCGCGCCGAAGATGGCGGCATGGAGTTCTACCGCCGCATCGTTCCCCAGGCGCCGGCGTGGCTGGTACCGGGCGGCATCCTCGCCGTCGAGATCGCCGAGCACAAGGCCGTCGAGGTGCTCGGCGAGTTCGTCGGCGCCGGCCGCTACGAGCAGATCGACGTCCGCGACGACCTCGGCGGCCTGCCGCGCGTGGTCGTCGCTCGCGAGCGCGCCGAGGGCGCGACGCCGGCGCCCGCAGCCGGCGACATCGTGGCGTTCGAGACAGCGCTCCGCGAGCTCGGCGGCGCCGCCGCAGAGGCTGACGGCGCGGCCGAGGCTGACGGCGCGGCTGTGGGCGATGCCGACGTGGGTGGCGCGGCGGGCGAGACCGGCGCTCCGGGGGCCTGAGCCCATGCGCTATGCCACGACACGCGCCGTGGTCCTCTCGTCGCGCCCGCTCGCCGAGGCCGACCGCTGGCTCACGCTCTTCACCCGCGACCAGGGGCGGATCGACGCCGTCGTCAAAGGGGTGCGGCGGACCACTTCGCGGTGGGGCGGTCGTCTTGAGCCCTTCAACGTCTGCGACGTCGTCCTGTACCGCGGCCGGAGTCGCGCCACCGTCACGTCGGCGCAGCTCGTCGACGTGTTCCGTCACCTCCGCGAAGACCGTGAGGCGCTCACGGCGGCGGCGGTCGCCTGCGAGGCCGCCGCCCTGCTCTTCGCCGAGGGCGAACCCGAGGTCCGCGCGTTCACCCTGCTGCGCAGCGCCCTGCGCGCGATCGACGCCGGGTTCGCCGGTCCCGCCTTGCGGGCCCCGCTCGTCCTCGGTTCCCTGATGAAGCTCATGTACGAGGCGGGGTACCTGCCGGTGCTCGACCGGTGCGCCTCGTGCGGCGGCGGAGGGCGCGCGCTGGCCTTCTCGGCCGCGCGCGGCGGCCTCGTCTGCGGCGAGTGCCTCGGCGACGGCGTGCCCGTCACGCCGGAGGCGATCGCCGCCCTGCGTGACGCGGTCACGCGGCCGCTCTCCGAGCTGCGCGCGGCGCCGCCGTCGGAGGCGGTCGAGGAAGCGCTGCGCGACCTGCACCTGCTGTTCGCCTACCACACCGGCACGCGGCTGCGCGCCTTGCGGTTCGCCCGGCTGTGAAGTCTCGCGGCTCTCCCGCCGCCGGGCGCGGCTGATAGAATCGGCGCCCCGAGCGGAGGACTATGAGCGCGAGCGAACGCGAGGTGGACGCCGGGCGCGTCCCCCCGACCTTTCAGGAGATCATCGGCCGCCTGCAGGCGTTCTGGGAGGCGCAGGGCTGCGTCATCGTCCAGCCCTACCACACCGAGGTCGGGGCGGGGACCTTCAACCCGGCCACCTTCCTCCGCTGCCTTGACGCCAAGCCGTGGCGGGCGGCCTACGTGGAACCGTCCATGCGTCCCGCCGACGGCCGCTACGGCGAGAACCCGTACCGCCTCGGCCACTACTTCCAGTACCAGGTGGTGGTCAAGCCGTCGCCGACCGACATCCAGGCGATCTACCTCGATTCGCTCACCGCTCTGGGTGTCGACCTCGCCGGCCACGACGTGCGCTTCGTCGAGGACAACTGGGAGGGGCCGACCCTGGGCGCCTGGGGCCTGGGCTGGGAGGTCTGGATCGACGGCATGGAGGCCACCCAGTTCACCTACTTCCAGCAGCTCGGCGGCTTCGACCTCGACCCGATCACCGTCGAGCTCACGTACGGGCTCGAGCGTATCGCCATGTACCTGCAGGGCGTCGACAGCGTCTTCGACGTCGTCTGGTCGCGGTGGGAAGAGGCCGACGGGTCGCGGCAGACGGTCACCTACGGCGACGTGTATCGCGAGAACGAGCGCGAGTTCAGCCGCTACGCCTTCGAGACGGCCGACACCAAGATGCTCTCTCGCCACTTCCGCGAGTACGCGGCCGAGGCCGAGCGTTGCCTCGACGAGCGGCTGCCGCTGCCCGCCTACGACCACGTCCTCAAGTGCAGCCACACGTTCAACCTGTTGGACGCGCGCGGGGTGATCAGCGTCACCGACCGGACGGCGCACATCGCCCGCGTCCGCGACTTGGCGCGCAAGGTCGCGCGCCTGTACCTCGAGGTCCAGGCCGAGCGCGACGCCGCTCGTGACGGAGCGGACGACGGATGAGCGGCCAGACCCTGCTCATCGAGATCGGCTGCGAGGAGCTGCCCTACCGGTTCTGCGAGTCGGTGGTGCGTCAGCTCGGGGGCGAGGACGGCGAGGCCGGTCTGGCCGAGCGGCTCCTCGCCGAAGCGCGCCTTCTGCGGCCCGACTTCTCGCGGGACGACGTCCGGGTCCTCGTCTCGCCGCGGCGCATCGCCGTCCTCGTCGCCGGCGTTCCCGAACGGCAGGAGGGCAAGACGCAGCGGTTCCGGGGCCCGCGGGCCTCGGTCGCCGTCGACGCGGACGGCGCGCCGACGAAGGCCGGCGAGGGGTTCGCGAGGGGCAAGGGGCTGACGTTCGCCGACCTCGGCCGCGAGACGGTCGACGGCGTCGAGTTCGTCGTCGCCGAGGTCGAGGCTCCGCGGGCCGAGACGCTCGCCGTCCTCCCCGACCTCGTGGCGAAGCTCGTCGCCGGCATCCAGGTGCCGCGCGGCATGCGCTGGGGGCGGCGCCCGGAGGGCGCCGCCGAGTACCTGCGTTTCGCGCGGCCGGTCCGCTGGATCGTCGCCAAGCTGGGGGCGGAGACGGCGCGGGCGCCGTTCTACGACCTCGAGATCGGCGAGACGAGCGACGGACATCGCGTCCTCGGCTCGCCGGTGGTCGTCGACTGCGCCGTCCAGTACGAGCGGCATCTCGCCGAGCAGTGCGTCGTCGTCGACCAGGACGAGCGCCGGCGGCGCATCGTCGCCGGGCTCGACGCCGCGGCTCGTGAGGCCGGCGGCACGTGGTCCGATCCCGGCGGCGTGCTCGCCGAGGCGGTCTATCTGGCGGAGTGGCCCAGCGTCGCCCGCGGCGGTTTCGACGAGCGGCATCTGCGCCTGCCGCGTCCCGTCCTCGTGACGGCCATGCAGAGCCACCAGCGCTACTTTCCCGTGTGCTCAGCCGACGACGCGCTGCTCCCGGTCTTCCTCTACGTCTCGAACGGCGACCCCGCCGCGGCCGCGGCCGTCACGCGCGGCAACGAGCGCGTGCTCCACGGCCGCCTCGCCGACGCCGAGTTCGCCTACGACCGCGACCTCGCCGAGGGGCTGCCGGCGATGGCCGGCCGCCTCGGCGCCGTGGTCTTCCACGAGAAGCTCGGCTCGCTCGCCGACAAGGCGGCGCGCCTGGGCGGCCTGGCCGTCGGTCTGGCCTCCGGAGCGGCGGCGCGCGCCGAGACCGGCGCGCCGGCGCCTGCCGGCGGTGACGGCTCGTCGGCCGAAGACCCGTTGACGGCGACGCTGAGGCGCGCCGCCGCGCTCGCCAAGGCCGACCTCGTCAGCCGGGTGGTGATCGAGTTCCCGACCCTGCAGGGGACGATGGGCGAGGTCTACGCGCGGGCGGCGGGCGAGCCCGAGGCGGTGGCGCGCGCCGTGGGCGAGCAGTATCTGCCGCTGTCGGCGACGGCGCCCGTGCCGGCGACCCTCGCCGGCGGATTGCTCGCCGTCGCCGACAAGGCCGACAACATCGTCGGCGCCTGGGTCGCAGGCGATACGCCGAGCGGCTCGCGCGACCCGTACGGCCTGCGCCGCGCGGCGATGGGCATCGTGCGTATCGCCCTGGCGTACGGCTTGCGATTCCCCATCCGCGGCCTGCTCGGCAGCGCTCTCGACCAGTACGAGGCGCAGGGCGCCGCGGAGCTCGACGCCGCCGCCCGCGCCGCCATCGTGGACGAGACGGCGGCCTTCGTCCTCGAGCGCCTGCAGGCGCTCCTGCTCGACGAAGGCCTGCCGTTCGCCGTCGTCGAGGCGGCGCTCGCTGCGGCGGCCGGCGACGTCCCCGGCCTCGCGGCGCGGGCCCGCGCCTTCGCCGTGTTGGCCGGCCGCCGCTCCCTTGAGGACGCCGTCGTCGCCTACGACCGCTGTGCCTCGCTGGCGAGCAAGGCCGGCGTCACGGGCGTCGGACGGGCGCCCGACCCGGCGCGCTTCCGCGAGGACGCGGAGCGCGCCCTCGCGGGCGCCCTCGCCGAGGTCGCGCCGGCTGTCCTCGACGCCCTCGACCACCTTGAGATCGAGAGCGCCGTCGTCGCCGCCGCCCGCCTGCGACCGGCGGTCGACCGCTACTTCGACGACGTGCTTGTGATGGACCCGGACGACGACGTCCGCGAGAACCGGCTGGCGCAGCTCGCCGCCGTGACCGGCCTGCTCGGCCGGATCGGCGCGCTCGACCGCCTGCCGACCCAGGAAGAGGCACGCTGACGGGACGCGGGGGACGTCCCGGCGGCGCACCGCGCGTGAGCAGACCCTAGGAGGGGACCGATGACCGATAAGTACGTGTACCGCTTCCGCGAGGGCGACAAGGACATGAAGGCCCTTCTCGGAGGCAAGGGCGCCAATCTCGCCGAGATGACCCGCATCGGCCTCCCGGTGCCCCCCGGCTTCACGGTCACCACCGAGGTCTGCAACTACTACTCGGCGAACGGGACGTATCCCGAGGGTCTCGAAGCGCAGGTCGAGGCCGCCCTCGCCGAACTCGAGGACGACACCGGCAAGAGGTTCGGCGACGGTGAGGACCCGCTCCTCCTCTCGGTCCGCTCCGGGGCGCGCGCTTCCATGCCGGGCATGATGGACACCATCCTCAACCTTGGTCTCAACGACACGACGGTCCAGGGCCTCATCGCGCAGACCGGCAACCCGCGCTTCGCCTACGACTGCTACCGCCGCTTCGTGGCGATGTACGGCGACGTCGTCCTCGGGTGCAAGCCCGTCGACAAGGATGAGATCGACCCCTTCGAGCAGATCCTCGACGAGATGAAGCAGACGCGCGGCGCGGCCTTCGACACCGACCTCACGGCCGACGATCTCAAGGAGCTCGTCGGCCTCTTCAAGGGGGCGGTCAAGGAGCGTACCGGACATGACTTCCCCGACGATCCTCGGGAGCAGCTCTGGGGGGCGATCGGCGCGGTCTTCGGCTCGTGGGACAACGACCGCGCGGTGGCGTACCGGCGCCTCTACGGCATCCCCGACACGTGGGGCACGGCGGTCAACATCCAGGTGATGGTCTTCGGCAACACCGGCGACGACTCGGGCACGGGCGTCGCCTTCACGCGCGACCCGGCGACGGGCGAGAACGTGTTCTACGGCGAGTTCCTCGTCAACGCCCAGGGCGAGGACGTGGTCGCCGGCGTGCGCACGCCGCGTCCGGTCACGGAGCTCGCCGAGGTCTTCCCCGAGGCCTACGCGCAGTTGCTCGAAGTACGCAAGACCCTCGAACGCGAGCTGCGCGACATGCAGGACTTCGAGTTCACCATCGAGCGCGGTCGCCTCTACATGCTCCAGACACGCAACGGCAAGCGGACCGGCCTCGCCGCCATCCGCATCGCCGTCGACATGTGCGAGGAGGGCCTGATCACCGCGGACGAGGCCCTCATGCGCATCGAGCCCGAGCAGCTCAACCAGTTGCTGCGCCCCGTCTTCTCGCGCACCGCCAAGCAGGAGGCCGTCGCCCAGGGCCGGGTCCTGGCCAGAGGCCTTGCCGCCGGCCCCGGCGCGGCCAGCGGCCGCGTCGTGTTCAACGCCCCGGACGCCGAGGCGTGGGCGGCGCGGGGCGAGAAGGTCATCCTCGCACGTCTCGAGACGAGCCCCGAGGACATCCGCGGGATGGACGCCGCCGAGGGGATCCTGACGGCGCGCGGCGGCATGACCAGCCACGCCGCTCTCGTCGCCCGCCAGATGGGCAAGGTCGCGGTCGTGGGTTGTGAGGCGCTCGACATCGACTACCGCGCGCGCACCCTCGCCGCTGACGGCAAGGTGGTCAAAGAAGGCGACTGGTTGTCGATCGACGGGTTCACGGGCGAGGTGATCCTCGGACAGCTCGAGACGCGGCACAGCGAGGTGCTGCAAGTGATCCTCGAGCACTCGCTGAAGCCGGAGGACTCGGACACGTTCAAGTACTACGACGACGTCATGAAGTGGGCCGACGCCGAGCGCCGGCTCGGCGTGCGGGCGAACGCCGACCAACCCGACCAGGCGGCCAACGCCATCGCCTTCGGCGCCGAGGGCATCGGCCTCTGCCGCACCGAGCACATGTTCTTCGGCGGCGACCGCATCACCGCCGTGCGTGAGATGATCCTCGCCGACGACACTCCCGGTCGCGAGCGGGCGCTCGCCAAGCTGCTGCCCATGCAGCGTGACGACTTCGTCGCCATCTTCCGCGTGATGGGCGAGCGCCCGGTCACGATCCGCACGCTCGACCCGCCCCTGCACGAGTTCGTTCCCCACGACGAGGCCGGCCAAGCGAAGGTCGCGGCCGAGATGGGTGTCGACCCGGCGGTGGTCAAGGCCAAGGTCGAGGACCTGCGCGAGGCCAACCCCATGCTCGGGCATCGCGGTTGCCGGCTGGGCATCGCCTACCCGGAGATCACGCGCATGCAGGCGCGGGCGATCCTCGAGGCGGCCTGCATCGTGAAGAAGGAGGGCGTCGCCGTCCGGCCCGAGATCATGATCCCTCTCGTCGGGGCCAGGAAGGAGCTCGAACACCAGGAGAAGGTCGTGCGTGGCGTCGCGGCCGAGGTGTTCGCCGAGCAGGGGGTCGAGGTCGACTACCTGGTGGGCACGATGATCGAGGTCCCGCGTGCCGCGCTCACGGCTGACGAGATCGCCGAGGTCGCCGAGTTCTTCAGCTTCGGGACCAACGACCTCACGCAGATGACCCTCGGCGTGAGCCGTGACGACGCCGGCAAGTTCCTCCCGCTCTACACGAGTGAACAGCTCGAGATCTGGCCGGCCGACCCGTTCGAGACCCTCGATCAGGACGGCGTCGGTCAGCTCGTCCGGTTGGGCATCGAGCGGGGACGGGCGACGCGGGCGAAGCTGAAGGTGGGCATCTGCGGCGAGCAGGGCGGCGATCCGGCGACGGTCAAGTTCTGCCACCGCGTCGGCATGGACTACGTGAGCTGCTCGCCGTTCCGCCTGCCGGTCGCCCGGCTCGCTGCGGCACAGGCCGCTCTCGAGGAGAGAAGCGCGCTCGAGCTCGAGAAGTGAGGACGGTGACGCGGCGGCGAGGTCGTCCGTGGCGCTGCTTGACCGTGAGCTGACGGTACCGCTGCGTGACGGTGGCGCGGCGTCGATCCGGTCGGCGCGCCCGGGCGACGCCCGGGCGCTCAGCCGGCTGGTCGACGCCGTCGCGGCCGAGCCGCCCGCCACGTTGCTCATGATGCCGGGCGACATCTCGCCGCGCGAGTGGCGCCGCCGCATCGCGGCGGCGGCCGCGCGCGACACGAGCCTCGCCCTGTGCGCCTAGCTCGGCGGCCGGCTCGTCGGCAACGTGATCATGGCCGCCGATCCGCACCCGGCCTCGGCGCACGTCCGCATGCTCGGCATGTGCGTGGCGCGTGACTCCCGGCGCCTCGGCCTCGGCGACGCGCTGCTCGAGACCGCGGTCGCCTGGGCCGTCGCCCACGGCGCCGCGAAGATCGAGCTCAGCGTGTTCGCCGACAACGCGCCGGCGCTGGCCTTCTATGAACGGCACGGGTTCGTCCGTGAAGGCCTCCGCCGGCGGCAGTTCGTCCGCGCGGGCGAGTATCATGACGAGGTGCTGTTGGCTCGTTTCCCGGGTCCGGAGTCCTGAATGTCCGCTCATCGTCCTTTCCTCAAGGTGGTCGTCACGGTCGCCTCCGTCGCCGCTCTGCTTGCGCCCGCCGTGGTCGCTCTGGCGACCGGGTGGATCAAGATCACCTTCACCGCGTGGAGCGAACAGCCCGGTCCCGACCCGACACCCATCGAGGCATGGGTGCTCCTCACCCTCGTCTACCTGGTCTGGACGCCGGTCGTCGTCGCCGGCCTGGTGGCGGCGCTCGACCGCCTGGGCTACAAGTACACGCCGCACGACGCCGAGCAGCGGCCGTCGCGAAACGAGCGGCGGCGGCGGGCGGCGACGATGCGGTTCTTGCAAGCGCGGGAGGCGCCGCCTGCGGGCGCGCCGCCGGCGCGCCCGAAACGCGGCGCCTCACCGTCCCGGCGCGACGCCTCATCGCCCTCACGTGACGCCGTGCCCACAGGCGCCACGTCGGCGGCGCCCGGCTGTCCGTCCGACGAGCCGCGGGACGACGATTGACCATGTCGCCCGTCGCACAGCGAAGCTGACCGTGCCGCGCATCGCCCGCCAGAGCATCGACCAGGTAAGGGCGGCTGCCGACTTTGTCGAGATCGTCGGTCACTACACGCAGCTCAAGAAGTCGGGCGCCAACTTCATGGGCTGCTGCCCGTTCCACGAAGAGAAGACGCCGTCGTTCTCGGTCAACCCGGTGGAGAAGGTCTACTACTGCTTCGGCTGCGGCGAGGGCGGCAACCTGTTCACCTTCGTGCAGCGCAAGGAGGGGCTCGATTTCGCCCAGGCGGTCGAATACCTCGCCGACAAGTACGGCGTCACACTCGAGTACGAAGAGACCAGCGCCAGAGGCGAGGCCGAGCGGCGGCGCCGCGAGCGTCTCCGCGACCTGCTCGAGCGCGCGACCGTCTACTACGAGCGTCGGCTTTGGGAGGGCAAAGGCGGCGCCGCGGCGCGCGCCTACCTCGACGCGCGCGGTCTCGGCGCCGACGTCTGCCGGCGCTTCCGCGTGGGCTATGCGCCCGCCGGCTGGCAGAAGCTGCGCGACGCCGCCGTCGGCCAGGGCTTCAGCGCGCAGGAACTCCTCGACGCCGGCCTCGTCGCCCCCGGCCGCCGCGGCGGCGTCTACGACCGCTTCCGTGACCGCATCGTCTTTCCGCTCGCCGACGACCGCGGGCGCACGCTGGGTTTTGGCGCCCGCACCCTCGGCGACGAGAAGCCGAAGTACCTCAACTCGCCCGAGACGGCGCTTTACCACAAGAGCGAGGCCCTCTTCGGCCTCCACGAGGCGAAGACCGCCGCCTCCCGCGACGACCGCGTGTACGTGGTCGAGGGCTACACCGACGTCCTCGCCCTCGCCCAGGCCGGCGTAGAGAACGTGGTCGCCTCGATGGGCACTGCCCTCACCGAGCAGCAGCTCAAGCGTCTGGCGCGGCTCTCACGCGAGCTCTTCCTCTGCTTCGACGCCGATGCCGCCGGCGTCGGCGCCATGAGCCGGGCGCTGACCCTCGCCCGTCGCCTCGGTCTGAGCCTGCACGTCGTGCGCATGCCAGAGGGTCTCGACCCGGCTGACTACGTGCTCTCGGGAGCCGGCGCCGAGGGGTTCCGCGAGCTTGCCGCCCACTCCGAGACGCTGCTACGATTCCACGTCCGCCTGGCGCTCGAGGCCAACGACCTCACGCGGCCGGACGGCAGGGCGCAGGCCTTCGCCCAACTCAAGGGCGTGCTGGCCGAGGCGGCGACGCCGATCGAGCGCGACGAGGAGCTCCGCACGATCGCCGACAAGCTGCACCTCTCGGAAGAGAGTGCGCGCTATCTGGTGAGCGCCGGTGCGGCGGCGTGCACGAGCTCGAGGTCCGCTTGCTCGCCGGCTGTCTGGCGTTGCCGGCCAAAGGGCGCGAGGTGCTTGGCGGCATGGACGAGGCGATCTTCGCGTCCGCCGAGACGAAGGCCGCCTTCCGCTGGGTGAAGGCGAGATTGACGGAGGGGGATACGGGGAATAAACGCGATTCGGTGGATTCCGTCCCCGACGCCGCCGGCGACGTCGTCGCCGAGGTGGTCATACGTTCGGGGCGCGAACGGTTCACTGTCACCGTCATCGACGAACTGTTCCTCCGTGTGCAAGAAGCCCAGGTGGGACGTCTGGTCGCGAGACTCAAGGCGGTGGCAGGAACTGACGAGACTGGTAGGCGAGAGGCGAAGCTGGCGGAGCTCGAGAGCGTGCGCCGCCGGCTACGCGAGGCGATCCGCGCGCTCCCCGTGATCGACGGACTCGACGAGCGACAAGGTCCTGAGACGTGACTGACGCAGCTGAAGAACGCTCCACGGCAGAGGCCGCCGAGGTCGGCGTCGACGAAGTCGGCGCCCTCGTGGACGAGGGTCGCGAAGCCGGCTACCTCACGACCGAACGCGTCGCCGACGCGCTCCAGGACGTCGACCTGACGCCCGAGCAGGTCGACGGCGTCTATGCGTTGTTCGCCGACCTCGGCATCGACATCCTCGAGGGCGAAGGCGCCCGGCCGGACGACGACGGCGCCGGCACGGATCCTCGGCCGGACTACGACCTCCTCGCCCGGCTCGACCTTTCGGTGAAGACGCCGAGTAACGACCCGGTGCGGATGTACCTCAGGGAGATCGGCAAGGTGCGGTTGCTCACCGCCGAGCAGGAGGTCTCGCTGGCGAAGCGCATCGAGCGCGGCGACATGGAGGCGAAGCGCAAGCTCACCGAGGCCAACCTGCGCCTCGTGGTCTCGATCGCGCGCCGGTATCCCGGGCGCGGTCTCAGCCTGCTCGACCTCATCCAGGAGGGCAACCTCGGCCTCATCCGCGCGGTCGAGAAGTTCGACTACCGCCGTGGGTACAAGTTCAGCACCTACGCGACCTGGTGGATCCGCCAGGCGATCACGCGCGCCATCGCCGACCAGGCGCGCACCATCCGCATCCCCGTGCACATGGTCGAGACGATCAACAAGCTCATCCGCGTCCAGCGCCAGTTGCTGCAGGACCTGGGCCGCGACCCGACGCCGGAGGAGGTCGCGGCCGAGATGGGCATCACCGCCGACCGCGTGCGCGAGATCCTCAAGATCAGCCAGGACCCGGTCAGCCTCGAGACGCCCATCGGCGAGGAAGAGGACTCGCAGCTCGCCGACTTCATCGAGGACGAGGACGCGGTCATGCCGGTCGAGGCGGTCAGCGCGATACTGCAGAAGGAAGAGCTCACGCACGTGCTCGGCACTCTGCCGCACCGGGAGCGCAAAGTGATCGAGTTGCGTTTCGGCCTGAAGGGGGGACACCCCAAGACGTTGGAAGAAGTCGGACAGGCGTTCGGCGTCACGCGCGAACGCATCCGCCAGATCGAGGCCAAGACGCTCGCCAAGCTCAAGGCGTATCGGGAGTCGCAGCGTCTGCGCGAGTTCCTCGAGTAGCGGGCGAAGACGAACGGACCTGCGGTGTGCCACGGACGCACCGCTCGAGCAGCGCGGGAGACGCATGGCCGACGAGGAGAACCACATGCAGGAGCAAAGCGAACCCATCGACGAGCGTCCGGGAGAAGACCTCCTGGAGTCGTTGGGCGAAGAGGTGCGTGAGCTCGTGGCCGAAGGCCGCGAGCAGGGCTACCTCAACGCCGACCACGTGCACGAGAAGCTGCGCGACGTCGACCTGACGGTCGAGCAGCTCGACGACATCTTCATCCTCTTCCACGACCTCGGCATCGACATCCTCGAGGGCGACGAGACCACGCGGGCCGAGGCTGAGAGCAAGGGTGACGAAGAAGAGACGGGCGAGACGAAGCTCGATCTCTCGGTCAAGTCGTCGACGAGCGATCCGGTGCGTCTCTATCTGCGGCAGATCGGCAAGGTGAAGCTGCTCACCGCCGAGCAGGAGGTCTCGCTGGCGAAGCGCATCGAGCGCGGCGACATGGAGGCGAAGCGCAAGCTCACCGAGGCCAACCTGCGCCTCGTGGTCTCGATCGCGCGCCGGTATCCCGGGCGCGGTCTCAGCCTGCTCGACCTCATCCAGGAGGGCAACCTCGGCCTCATCCGCGCGGTCGAGAAGTTCGACTACCGCCGTGGGTACAAGTTCAGCACCTACGCGACCTGGTGGATCCGCCAGGCGATCACGCGCGCCATCGCCGACCAGGCGCGCACCATCCGCATCCCCGTGCACATGGTCGAGACGATCAACAAGCTCATCCGCGTCCAGCGCCAGTTGCTGCAGGACCTGGGCCGCGACCCGACGCCGGAGGAGGTCGCGGCCGAGATGGGCATCACCGCCGACCGCGTGCGCGAGATCCTCAAGATCAGCCAGGACCCGGTCAGCCTCGAGCGACCGGTCGGCGAGGAGGGCGACTCGCAGCTCGCCGACTTCATCGAGGACGAGGGCGCCGTGGCCCCGCTCGAAGCCGTCGACGGCATCATGCAGAACGAAGAGCTCGAGCGCGTCCTCACCCTGCTCACGCAGCGCGAGCGCCGGGTGCTCGAGTATCGCTACGGCCTCAAGGGCGAGCATCCGCGCACGCTCGAAGAGGTCGGCCAGAAGTTCGACGTCACGCGCGAACGCATCCGCCAGATCGAGGCCAAGACGCTCGCCAAGCTGCGCGCCTACCGCGACGCGCAGAACCTGCGTGACTTCCTGGAGTGACCGACGTAGCGAAGTCAATGTGGGGGCGCCGCAGGCGCACCCCACAGTGACTGACGTAGGCGAGTCGACGTGCGGCGCCGCGTGAGCGGCACCGCACGTGCGTTTTCGGCGGCGACTCCTCGAACATAATGGCAGCGGGACTGCGCCCGGCAGCGGAGGTGCGCTTGAGCGGGGTGTCCCCCACCCGGTCACGCGCAGCGGCGCGGCCCGGCGGCCGGCTCTCACCGGTGCTCGCTGGGCGGCGTTGACTGGCGGCAGACTGACGAGGAGAGAGACGATGGACGACGCGCGCGTGCTGCTCGTGTTCCCCGCATCCCGGTACGGAGGGTGTTGGGCGGACGGCCCGCGCGTCAAGCCCGAGCTCGTGACCCTCTTGACGGAGCTCAGACGCGCGGGCCGTCAGGTCGACGTCCTCGACCTCGAGGTCGAGCTTGGGAATCCTGTGGACGACGAGGCGCGCGCCGGCTTCCTCGGCGCAGCCGAGGAACGCCTGCGCGCGTATCCCGCCGACCTCGTCGTCGTCTCGTGCTGGTCGGCCCTGCAGTACACGGCGGCCGTCGCGGTCGCCGAATGCGTCCGTCGCCTGCGTCCCGGCGCGGTTGTCGCGGTCGAGGGCTACCACGTCTCCGTGCGCCCCGACGATTTCGCCTACGAGGGCTCCCCCTTCGACTGGCTCATCGTCGGCGAGGCTGAGAACGCCGTCCTCGAGCTGGCGCAGGCGATCAGCGGCGGCGAACGTGGCGCGGCCGGCTGCCGCGTGCTGGAGGGAACGCCGTTCTCGCTCGATGCAGCTCACGCGCCCGACTTCGCCGCGTACCCGTACGTGACCGCGAAGCTACCGGAGCTCGACGTCTTCCTGAGCCGTGGATGTCCGTACAACGCGCCCGCCTGTCTGCTGCGTCCCGGGGGCGCGGGCTGGCACGCCTATCCGTCGGAAGTCGCGCTCGCGATCATCGACGGGCTGGCGGCGCTCGAGCCCGGCCGCATCGCCGTGCTCGACCCGGCCTTCGGCTACGACTCCACGTGGCGTCGCGCCGTCCTGGACGGCGTCGCGGCGAGCGACCGTCGCGACCTCGCGATATCGCTGAACGGACGCCCCGATGCGCTCGTCCGCCTGGACCTCGACAAGATGTACGCCGCACGCGTGCGGTTGCGACTGGACGTCGGCACCCTGTCGCCTGCCCTGCTGTCGCGCACCGGGCAGGCGCTCCATCCCCGGAAGGCAGTGGAGCACGCGCTCGACCTGCTCACGTACGCGAACGCCAAGGGCGTCGTCACCGCGGCGTCGTTCACCTTCAACCAGCCGGGGGAGACTGAGGCGACGGCGACCGAGACCCTGGACGCGATCGAACGCTTCGTCGGCGAGGCCCCGAACGCATCGGTCACTCTGCATGCCGAGTCCTGGGCCTACCTGCCGGCAGGCGAGCCGGCGGCCGATCTCGAAGCGCCGGCGCGTCGCTTCGGGACGCGCGTCGTGCGGCCGGAGTGGTGGAAGGAACCCGTGCCGTCCGAGGCGGCCGCCAAGGCCGTGGTCGCGAGCCGCGAACTCGGCGATCGCGCGCCCGGCGACGAGAGCTACTGGCGACCGCGCTTCGAGCAGTTGCAGCAGCGGATGGCGGCCAAGCTCACCACTGAGGCGAGACACGGGTCGAGGAGCCACGAATCGGTCGGCGCTGAGGCTTACGGGGTCCCCAACGGCTGGTGGATCGAACCTCGCTGGCATTAGGTCTTCGGCCTCGGCGGCCGCGGGCCGCCTATCGTCTGATCCCACCGTGCGGCTCGGCCCGCCCCCAACGGTCCAACCGCCTCGTCCGCTTCGTCTGCTCCTGACGATCCGGCCGCTTCGCCAGCCTCGGCCCGCTCGTCCGCTCCTCGCAGCTCGTCCGGCTCGTTTGTCGGCCCTCGGCGGCTCGCCTATACTGTCTCGGCCAGGGCGGTCCTCGGTAGCTCAATGGTAGAGCATCCGGCTGTTAACCGGAGGGTTGCAGGTTCGAGTCCTGCCCGAGGAGCCAGCATTCCCGAGGGCGGGCGCCGTTACCGGCGCCCGCCCTCTCGCGTTGCTACGCCACTGGGCGGCTCGTTGGACCGGCTGCCGGTGCGGTACGATGCCCGGTGGCGCAGCCCGCGCCTGGTACAGCAAAGCCGGCCGGCGACGGGCAGCAGTGTCGCCGGCCGCGACGGGATGGAGGGTGAGTGATGCTGGACAGCCGCATCGAA
>ENA-UPSM01004525-UPSM01004525.1-activated-sludge-metagenome-genome-assembly--contig:-NODE-4525-length-14593-cov-4.605310_pt1 | contig 14593 bp, 11 predicted proteins | sample MGYA00238181_ERZ773283 | MGnify/ENA primary metagenome ERZ773283 (study PRJEB29023, sample SAMN05720199) | activated sludge metagenome | isolation source: Anaerobic digester | place: Japan...
AATAAGGCGCCGTTTGTTGTAATAATTGGCGTTAAGGCTCCTTGATAAAAGGGAACGTTTGGAGATAATGTACCGGATGTTAATGTTGCTGCATTAGCACTTGATGTTTGATCCGGTAAATTTGTTCCTGAAACTACATTGAAGTTCCAATACCCTACTAATCCCGGTGAAGTAGGAGAGATATGACGATTATATCCCGCCGCTAATTCTGCTTGAGATTCTGCTCTGTTCCAAACTCTTACTTCATCGATTTGTCCACTGAAATATCTGCTTGCTCCAACGCCTGTATCCGATAATCTTCCAATACATGCAGGGAATGTTGTCGAAGGCACAATAGATCCTTTGAATGCAAATGCTGTTACTTGAATAGTATTAACAAATAAACGAGCTGTATCACCATCATATGTTGCAGCAACATGTTGCCAAGTGTTTAAAGTTAATGCACTTGTCGGACTAACTACATTTTGCCAGCTTGTAGGTGCGCCTGTGCTGTCTAAACCTGCAAAATTAAATGATAACTGTCCGGAGCCACCACATCTTAAAACATATCCCATTTCTCCCTGTGTCCAACTGTGCTTACAGAAAATTGAATTGGTATAATTGTTGGCTCCAAATGCAGTTGGTTTTATCCAAGCTTCAACAGTTATAGCACTATCAATTTGCAAGTTATTATCTGTGTTGAAAGATACATAATTGCTTGTGCCGTTTAATAAGATCGATTTAGTATTCGCTGTACATTGACTGTAGGTTTGATATCCAAATCCTAAAGTTAAAATAATAAGTAGAATTTTTTTCATGTTCATTATTATGTTTGGGTGTTATAGTTTAATTATTTTGTGATTGTAAGTTTCCCCGTCGACATTTATTTTTATCAAATAAACTCCCGACGGATATTTTTCAATGTTTATTTCTGATTCTGTTGTGTCAATTTTCTTCTTTGAAATTAATGGCCTTCCCTCTATATTAATTAATTGAATTGAACTCATCTTTAACGGTGATTTTATTTTTATGATGGCTGATGAAGGATTAGGTGATATTTCGAATTTTATATTGTCAACATCATTTATTCCTGTTCCAATATTTACCGGATTTCCGCATGTCGAATTGTAGGATGAATTCGATACTTGTAGAGTAGGATTGTAAGTTCCTGCACTGGTGTATCGTTTTATTGCATTTCGTTGAAGTATAAATTGTCCGTCGTCACATGAATAACTATATGCATTGGCTCCTATTGATTCAACTCTAAAAACACAGAAATCGGTATGATTTGGATCCGGTGTTTCAATAAATGGCTTACAGTAAATTACTGTTGTGGAATTATTAACCCATCCTCCCAAATTAATGTCATATCCGTATATATAGTTTGTAGATCCAACAGTATAATATACAGTTCCATCATTGATGCTCAAAACAGGATTGTTTCCTGTGCTTCCTCCTTCAGTTATCCATTGATTTAGCAAAGGATCGAATACAGCATAATAAACACTTCCTCCCGGTGTACTATATGCTACAATTCCATCTTGGTTGACAATTGTTGGACTAACACCTGTGCTTCCGCCATTGGTATCCCATTGTTTTGACAAATGGTTATAAATTGCATAATAAACACTACCTCCCGGCGTAGAATAAGCTACGATTCCTTCTGATACTGTGACTGAAGGATTAACTCCGGTTGATCCGCCATAAGTAATCCATGCATGTTGTGAATACTCATATATGCCAAATGATACACTGCCACCGGGAGTACTGTATGCCGCAATTCCTTGGTTGAGTTTCAGAGTAGGGCTTGATCCTGTAGAGCCTCCATAAAAACTCCATAATTTAATGATAGGATCATATGTTCCAAAATAGACAGATCCACCAGTTGTTGCCCAGCCAACCACACCGTCTTTATTGTGAATTACAGTCCCACTAGAAGTACTAGTTGCGCCCGTTTTCCATTGATGATCTTCAGTATCATAAGTGCCATAAGCAACAGATGATCCGTTGGTGCCTATTACACATCCATCTTCAATAATATAATTGTTAATGTTCGACATTTGATTGGTAATAATTCCTAATGAAGGATCGTTTACCGAAAGTTGTAAAGTTGACCCAACTAATTGCGCATTAATTACCAAGCCATATCCGAAATTGTTAAATTGAGCTTGAAGTAATGCAGGAAGAAATATCAATAGAAATAGTAATCGTTTTTTCATTAGTCGATTTTGGTAAAATAAAGATAGGAATTTTTACTTTCTCATCGATGTTTTAAAATTATCTTTGCAAAATGATGCAGGATCCGCGACATTTATCGATACTCAATTTCACTTACGATCTTCCCGATCATCGTATCGCTGCAGTACCACTTGAATGCCGATCCGATTCTAAGTTATTGATTTTTAAGGAGGAAAATGTTTCTTCAAGCTTGTTCAATGACTTGAGTAATTATTTGCCTGCGAATTCGATGTTAGTTTTTAATAATACGAAAGTAATTTTAGCTCGTCTAATTTTTATTCGTTCAACCGGAGCTCGCATTGAGTGCTTTTGCTTGGAACCGGAGGCCGGAATTACCCCTGAAATTTCATTTAGGAGTCATGGTTCTTGCCGCTGGTGGGCCATGATTGGTAATGCCAAGAAATGGAAGGCCGGTGAAATTATTGAAAACCGATTTTCTTTAAATGGTACGGAAATTGTCCTTACCGCTAAGAGACTTGAAGTGAAAGGTCAGGAGTCGTTGGTAGAATTTCATTGGACTCCGACCGATTTTGCATTTAGTGAAATATTAGAGGGGACAGGTATATTGCCGCTACCTCCGTATATGAATCGTGAGGCATGTAGCGATGAGTTGATTCGTTATAACACTGTTTATGCAAAGCATGATGGATCTGTTGCTGCACCAACTGCTGGTCTTCATTTTACTGATGAAATATTGTCTGAATTGCAAAGTAAAAATGTAGATCTGGCATATCTGACGTTGCACGTTGGTGCCGGAACATTCAAGCCTGTAAAGTCGGATACCATGGCAGAGCATGATATGCATGCAGAAAGATTGATTTTTACCGACGATTTTATTGATCGTTTAATTGCTCAAAAAGAATCGGGAAAAGTAATTCCTGTTGGTACTACAGCCACTCGTTCTTTAGAGAGTTTGTATTGGTGGGGAGTGAAAATTTTAAATGGAACAGCCATTGGAAATGATGTCGATATTCATCAATGGGAACCGTACGATTACGACTCATCGCAACTTCCCTCGACTATTGATGCTTTAACAGCGGTAAAAAAAAGACTTAAAGAAAGCGGTGCGAATGAGCTTACGGGATTTACACGTATCATTATTGCACCCGGTTATCAGTTTCACGTGATAGATGCATTAATAACAAACTTTCATCAACCTCAAAGTACTTTGTTACTCTTAGTTTCAGCTTTAGTAGGTGATGCTTGGAAAGATATATACCAATATGCAATGGATAACGATTTTCGTTTTTTAAGTTATGGCGATAGCTCGTTGTTATTTCCTGCGAAAAAATAATATTAACATTCAGGTACGTTAACCGAAATGTTCGTAGCCAGTCCACCTTCTGATGTTTCTTTGTATTTCGAGTTCATGTCTTTTGCTGTTTCCCACATGCTCTTAATTACATCTTCTAAACTTACTCTGGCAGATAAAGGATCACTTTCGATAGATATGTTCGCAGCGGTAATCGCTTTAATTGCACCCATGCTGTTTCGTTCAATACAAGGTATCTGAACTAATCCTCCAATAGGATCACACGTCAACCCTAAATGATGTTCCATCGCAATTTCAGCAGCCATCAATACTTGTCCCGGTGATCCTCCCATACATTCCACTAATCCTGCAGCTGCCATGGCACTGCTGACACCAATCTCTGCTTGACAACCACCCATCGCTGCACTGATAGTTGCATTCTTTTTGAATAGTGTTCCTATTTCTCCTGCAGTGAGAATAAAGCGAATTACTTTTTCTTCATCAAAATCTTTTAAGAAACAGTAAGCATACATTAGTACAGCTGGAATAACTCCGGCAGCTCCATTTGTTGGTGCAGTAATAATTCTTCCGAAGGATGCATTCTCTTCATTAACTGCTAACGCAAAACAACTAATCCACTTGTTTACTAAAGTAAAATCGTGACTTTCATTTCTTATAGCGGAAATCCAACTTTCTTTATCTTCAAAAATCCTTCCACCAATTAATTTACTGTTGATTTCAGCAGCACGACGTTTCACTTGCAATCCACCGGGGAGTATGCCATTTTTATGTGTTCCTCTCCAGATACAGTCTTTAATCTCTTCCCAGATTCGTAAAGCTTCATGCTTGATTTCAACCTTTGGACGCCACGCTTCTTCGTTGATGTAAACTAAATCAGATACACTTAATTTTAATTGCTCGCAGTATTCTGTTATACTTCTCGGAACATGACAAGGGTAGGGCGTCGATATAGCGTGTTTGTTGATCGTGTTGTTTTCATCAGTTGCAACAAATCCGCCGCCTACCGAATAGTAGTTTCTTTCAAGCTTAGAACCATCTTTTAAATAAGCTTCGAATACCATTGTATTTGGATGTTGAGGCATGCTGATATCTTTATGAAATAGTAATTCTGTTTCATAATCGAATGCTAATGGTCTTTTACCTCCGAGTAAAATGTTTTTTTTAGCAACTATCTTGTCAAATCGCTCTCCAATTGTGTTGGTGTCGATTGTGGTGAAGTTTAAACCGCTTAATCCCATCAATAACGCAACATCTGTTCCGTGACCTTTGCCTGTTTTTGCTAAGGATCCGTAGAGATGAATTTTAATTGATTCGACTTGTTCTATATTCGATAAATGATCGATTCTCTTTAAAAACATTTCAGCAGCGATCCAAGGACCCATTGTGTGGGAGCTCGAAGGACCAATGCCTATTTTTATCATCTCGAAAACGCTGATGCTTTCCATTATTCGCAATTGTTTGGGAAGGTAAATTTAGTGTTTGTTGACTAACCAAACCTTGTATTTGCCGAATAAATTATTGCTTACTTTTCAATAGGTTAGACGCCATCTTTTCAGCGATGATTCCCCCTATAATCAACTGCCCGGCATGATAAATCATTATCGGCAAGAGGTAAATACCCACATAGGGACTTCCCGAAAACAGTACTTTCGACATCGTAGTGCCATGAACTAACGATTTTTTCGATCCGCAAAATAGTGCTGTCTTGAAATCTTTTTCTTCAAATCTTAAATATTTACTTGCAAGCTTAATCATTCCCATGGTAGTGAAAAACAATAATAATGTAACCGCACCTAAGATGATTATTGAAGAAGATTGAATCGAAGTGAATAAATGCTGGTGAAATGATTCTGCAAATGATTGATAGATAATCAGCACTATTATCGTTTGATCAAAAAGTTTTAATCGCGATTTATTTGCATTGTAATAATCTTTTAGTCTTTTATGTAATACCATTCCGACAATTAAAGGTGCTATTACTTGCATCACCAGTTTGACAATGACATCAGTTAGTTCAATGCTTTCTCCGGGTGACGAATGCAAATAAATACTCATTATTAGCGGCGTAATAAATACACCCGCTAGACTTGATACCGCTGCATTGAAAATTGCCGATGCGATATTTCCTCCGGAGATGGATACCATTACTACCGATGATGATACGGTAGAGGGTAAACTGGCAAGGAAGATAATTCCTGTTTTTAATACCGGATCAAAATCAGATGGTAATATGTAGGTAATTGCTAATGCAGTTAATGGGAAAAAGATGAAAGTAGATCCGTGAATTAACGTATGCAGACGGTAGTTTTTTAAATCACTTCGTAATACATTTCGATCTAATCCAATACCATACAAAAAGAATATAACCGACACCCCGATGTTGGTTATATTCTTTACGTTGTTTGTGATTATTTCAATGTTTGGTGGTTGATAAATATAGGCAAGTATAACAGCAGCAAAAATGCTGATTATAAATCCGTTTATACCTGCTTTTTTTAATGTATCAAACAACATTTCTATCGCTTGCTATAGTTTGTTTTCTTTTTGTGTCGGAAGTCTTTTTTCGTGTTTTCTTTTGGCTCTGCTTTTTTATCTTTCTGAGTTAAAGAATTTGCACTATTCATGAACTTTATTTTCTTGCCTATGAGTTTTTCAATGTCTTTTAAACATCCTAATTCTTCATAGTCGCAAAAGCTGATGGCAGATCCGGTAGCTCCGGCGCGTCCTGTTCGGCCTATTCTGTGGACATACGTCTCAGGAACGTTTGGTAAGTCAAAATTAATTACGTGACTTAAATTTTCAATGTCGATTCCTCTGGCTGCGATATCCGTCGCCACTAAAACTCTCGCTTCTCCAGCTTTGAATTTGCTTAAAGCATTCTGACGTTGATTTTGTGATTTATCACCGTGTATCGCTTCCGATTTAATTCCTGCTTTATTCAGATGCTTCGATACTCTATCAGCACCATGTTTGGTGCGTGTAAATATGATAGCCGATTGAATATGTGATTCACTGAGTAAAGTAGTTAGAAAATTGCGCTTTTCTTCTTTGTCAACGTAGTATAATTGTTGATCGATTGCTTGTACAGTACTCGATACAGGCGTCACTTCAACATATTTAGGATGTTGTAATATATTCTTTGCTAAGTCAGCAATTTCCATTGGCATCGTAGCAGAGAAGAATAATGTTTGTCGCTTGTTTGGTAACTTAGTAACAACTCTTCTTACGTCGTTAATAAAGCCCATGTCTAACATTCTGTCTGCTTCATCTAATACGAAGTATTCAATATGTTTTAAACTTACATGTCCTTGTTGCATAAGGTCAAGTAATCGTCCCGGTGTAGCTATTAAAATTTCAATACCGTTGTCGAGTGATTTTGTTTGCGGATGTTGAGAAACTCCTCCGTAGATTACTAGATGTTTAATTGGTAAATGTCGACCGTAAGCTGCAAAACTTTCACCTATCTGAATGGCTAATTCACGAGTAGGTGTTAGAATTAAACACTGAATATGATGTGCAGGTTTTTTATTGTAGATAAGTTGTAAAAGTGGGATTGCAAATGCAGCCGTTTTTCCGGTTCCTGTTTGAGCACAGCCTAATAAATCGTCATGCTGTAAGATTACAGGAATAGCTTTTTCTTGTATTGGTGTTGGTTCTGTATATCCTTCTTCGCTTAAGGCTTTAAGGATAGGTGTTATAATATTTAGATCTTGGAATTTCATAGAATGTTTGCACGCATTTTTATCGCTGTGAATTTAAGATGGATAATAGGTAATAAAGAATGGCTACAATTGTCATTGTTTTAAGCCATAATTTGCTTTGATATGTTTTGAAAGTAAATAGAAAACTTCCTGTAAGTAACCCTAGTACTATAAATAGGGAAAGAAGATATTCGTGTGTTGTATTTGGTGGATAATACGTTTTGCCGTTGCTGAGAGTATAACTTTTTAAGAAATGGAATAGGGGAGTTTCGTGAATGATAATCGGCATTCCTTCACTTAATGTTAGATCGTGCTTTTCTGAAGCTCCTTCAAAGGTTCGCGTTTCGGTTTTTATTAAGATGTAATTTTGTTGTTCTGTATCAAGTATTACTCCGTGTTGAATGGTTTCGGGGATTAAATTGCCCGTCATTCTATCGTCAGCAATGATAAGCAGACAAAAACAGATCATGATGCTTGCCGCTTTACGTCCCCAGAAGATTTTGTGTATCGACAGCCTTTCGTATGCTTTTAGATGCTGCTGCCATTCTTGATATTTTTTAAGTGATTGTTGCCGTGCTTTTTCTCTGATTTCTTCTTCGTAAGTTTTCGTTGTGCTGAAAACAAAAGTTCTTCCTTCTTTTAAATCAATCAGCCGCTCATAGGCTTCTGTATATAGCCTGAATTTTTCAGCTGCCTCAGGTGCTTTGTTCCGATCAGGATGAAATAATTTGGCTTTTTCACGGTAAGCCTTCTTTATTTCTCTGATTCCGGCAGAAGGATCGATCTCCAATAAATCAAAATCGGCTTGCATAAAGGTTCCCAAAGATAAAGATAATTGAGCTAATTAACGGTAGGAAGTTAGCGGTTATTTGATACTTTTGTGCTTCTGATCCCCGAAAATATGGTTATCTTCTCGTATTTACTCTATTATTTGGTAATTATACCTATTTCTTTGCTGCCTTTTCCTATTCTTTACTTGTTTGCTGATATCTTGTTTTTGCTGTTTTATTACGTAATTGGGTATCGTAAGGAGGTCGTTCTAAGGAACATTAAAAAGTCTTTCCCTCATTTATCCGATAAGGAACATCATGTTTTAATGAAGAAGTTTTATATTCATTTATGTGATGTTATCGTAGAAACTTTTAAATCATTTACAATTTCGAAAGAGCAAATCAGTAAACGTATGGTTTTGCAAAATCCTGAGTTGTTGGAGTCGTATTATAAGCAGGGAAAAAGTTTAATTCTTGCCGGTGGCCATTATAATAATTGGGAATGGATTGCTACCGGTATCGATCAGCAAATCAGTCATAAGTCTATCGCGATTTATAAAACTTTGTCGAATAAGTTTTTTGATGAAAAGATGCGTTCTACTCGAGGGAAATTCGGACTCGATATGATTAGCACAAAACGTGTTGCCGAGGTGTTTAAGGATAATAAGGATGCTTTAACAGCAACTATCTTTGCCATCGATCAGAGTCCTTCAAATCCTCGTAAATGTTATTGGATGAATTTCTTGAATCAAGAAACAGCTTGTCTTTACGGAACCGAAAAATATGCTCTTGAATATAATTTTCCTGTGCTGTTCGGTACTGTAACTAAAGTGAAAAGAGGCTATTATACTTTCGAGTTTAGAGTGGTTTCCGAAAACCCTTCTAATACAGAGAAAGGGTTTATTACAAAACAAACCAATCTGGAGTTGGAGAAGGAAATATTGAAGGCTCCGGAGTACTGGTTGTGGACGCATAAGCGTTGGAAACATCCTCGTCCTTCTGATATTCCTATGGAAACGGTGATTTAGTAGTTTGGGTTTAATTCTTATTTGTATTTACTATTGATCCTTCCTTAGTTTAATTTATTTCATGCTCTATTTTAAAACGTTTAATCATACTTCTTCTTCCGATTGGGTCGTGTTTGTTCATGGTGCCGGTGGTAGTTCCGCAATCTGGCATAAGCAAATACGGGCATTTAAAGAGCGTTTTAATGTGTTAATGGTAGATCTTCGCGGACATGGAAAATCCAAGGCTAAAGGCCCTCTGAAAGAGAATCAATATACTTTTGAAAGGGTTAGTAAGGATGTGCTTGAAGTGCTCGATCATTTGAAAATTAAACAAGCGCATTTTGTTGGGATTTCACTCGGTACTATTATTATCCGCATCATCGGAGAAATGGAGCCACAGCGTATTAAATCTCTGATCATGGGAGGTGCGATTACTCGCCTTAATTTGCGTTCTCAGTTTTTTGTTCAGATGGGAAATGCTTTGAAAAGATTTGTTCCATATATCTGGTTGTATAGTTTCTTTGCATGGATCATCATGCCTCGTAAACGTCATGCCGATTCGCGTCGTTTCTTTATCAACGAGGCAAAGAATTTATATCAAAAGGAGTTTCTTCGTTGGTTTAAGTTAACGGCGGAGTTGAATCCATTGCTGCGCTTCTTTCGTGAGAAGGAAACAGGACTTCCTATCTTATACATTATGGGTTCGGAGGATTATATGTTTCTCGCTCCGGTAAAAAATATGGTGGCGGTGCACAAGAATTCTTTCTTGTCAGTTATTGATAACTGCGGACATGTTGTGAACATGGATCAACCTGAAGTTTTCAATAGAATCGCAATCGATTTTATTGAGCAGGTTTAATCGGCTTTTTAGTAATCTCTTGTCGGATAGCAGCACCTGCAAAAACACTTTTGTTAAAAGCACTCAGCACTCTTATCTCTTCAGCAATCGAAGTTTCTTCGGCAAGGAATTTAAATGGTAAAGCATCCGGTAGTTTTTGAAATAAGTCAGTAAATACTTTATGCGCCGGCTCCTTTTTTTCTCTCAATACGCGTAAAAACACTCTGTCGTAAAAATGAAATCTCGACGGCTTTAGGTGATTGATTTTATCGAATGATTGATTGTTTAGAATGCAATTCACTATTGCCACACATTGCTTCTGAATAAATTGAAAAGTATATCCTGTCGATGCTTTCGTAGCTCCTCCGATGGTTCCAATATTTATAATCTTGCTTCCATTGTAAGAAGGAAATGGCTGATCGGTCATCGGAATAATGCCAATCTCTTTTTCGGTAATGCTATACGTTAGTTGCGGATGTTTTCGTTCAATATAGGCTTTGATTTCTCTCTCGTATTCTTCGTCTTTTAATAACGTTTCTGAGAACAAAGTGAATTCAATAAGTGCTTTCCTTTTTGTTAATGGTAATTCGTACATAAATCGACATTCATTGTGTTGATCTATGGTGAAGTCCATTAGTGTGGCTGTCGTGCTGTCGAAAATATCTTTTTCAGTTTCAATATACCAACCTTTAAAATGTTGTAATAGTTGGTGATAGTTTGAACTTTTTTCGGTTAATGAAATGGCACTGTTGAAAATCAAATCTGCATTGTAAACTCCCTCTGTTGTTTTTACTTTTCCTTCTGTTGTTATTTCTTGAATTGCTTCGTTTACTATCGTAATATTTTTACTTGCCTTGATTTTATGGAAACAGTAAGCGTAAAAATCAATTCCCCGAATCATTTTGTAGCGATAGGGGAGAAGTGATAGTTTTTTACTGAATTTAGGCGCGTATACCGATACGTGATCCCATTGCTGAATTACGCATTCTTCAAAAAGTCCCTTTCCGGTTTCCCAAAAACACCAAGTACGATCGTTTTCTTTTTTACTTGATTTATCTATAACTAGAATTTGCTTATCATTATTGATGCCTGCATCTATAAAGTGCATCACGAGACTTAATCCCGCGGCTCCTGCTCCCGCAACAATAATCTGATAAGTTTCTTCTTTCAAAAATGTAGGTTGTTTGTTTTTAATTAAACAATCAATGAGGAGATTTGTTATTTCCCCTTACCGAATTTTTCGTCGTAAAAGCGAATACTCTCTTCAATGATTTTTAATGCTTCGGTTTTGTTTAAGAAGCTCTCAACTACCACTTCTTTGTTTTCTAAAATCTTGTAGTCTTCGAAAAAGCGTTGCATTTCTATGGTTGTATGAGGAGGTAGTTCGTCAATATCATTTATATGACTAACCGAAATGTCGTTTAAGGCTACGGCAATAATTTTATCGTCAGCTTCTCCTTGATCGACCATGCGCATTACACCGATAACTTTCGCTTCTATTAAACAGAGAGGAGGTAATTCTATCGACGTAATGACTAAAATATCTAAGGGGTCTTTGTCGTCGCAATAGGTTTGAGGAATGAATCCGTAGTTAGCGGGATAATGAACCGATGAAAACAGTACTCGGTCGAGTTTGATTAGTCCGCTTCCTTTGTCGATTTCAAATTTGCCTTTACTTCCTTTAGGGATTTCAATAATCGCATTTACTATTTCCGGCGATTTTTCTCCGTAGTTGATGTCGTGCCAAGGATTCATTGTCGTGATTTTTTGTAAAGTTATTTCTTTTTCCTTCTTATTTGAATAGAGAAGAAATTTCAATAAAAAAGCCCTCTCGCTGCTGCTTAAGGGCTTTTGTTTTATGCATTTATTAATGCCGGATACATCGATGCTCTAAGCGTTTTGATGTTTTCGTCGGCAAGGTATTCATCGTAGGTCATTCGTTTGTCGATAACGCCCGATGGTGTGATTTCAATGATTCTGTTTGCAACCGTTTCTACAAAGGCGTGGTCATGTGAGGTGAATAATGCCACATGTTTCCAATCTTTTAGTGCGTCGTTGAAGGCTGTGATAGATTCGAGGTCTAAGTGATTTGTAGGCTCATCTAATACCAAGCAATTCGCATTCGTAAGCATCATTCTTGATATCATACAACGAGCTTTCTCACCTCCTGAAAGTACATTCGATTTCTTAAGTACTTCCTCTCCTGAGAATAACATCTTACCTAAGAAACCACGGACATAAGTTTCGGTTTTGTCTTGTGAGAATTGACGTAGCCAATCAACTAAATTGTATTCTCCTGTGAAGAATTTAGAGTTTTCATTAGGTAGGAATGACTTGGTAATCGTACTTCCCCAATTGAATTCTCCTCCGTCAGCTTGATCTTCATTCATTAAAATATTGAAGAAGGCCGTCACTGCCATTGGTTCTCTTGAAAGGAATGCTACTTTATCGCCTTTGGTTAGTGTAAAGGTGATGTCTGAAAATAATTGCATTCCGTCAGCAGTTGCTTTCGATAACTTTTCTACATGTAGAATCTGGTCGCCACAGTCGCGTTCCGCTTTGAAAATAATACCGGGATATTTCCTGTTAGATGGCTGAATTTCATCAACCACTAATTTGTCGAGTAATTTTTTACGACTAGTTGCTTGACGCGATTTCGATGCGTTGGCGCTGAATCGCTCAATGAAGTCTTGTAATTCTTTTCGCTTGTCTTCTACTTTCTTGTTCTGATCACTACGTTGACGTAATGCTAATTGACTCGATTCGTACCAGAAGTTATAGTTACCGGTGTAAAGTTGAATTTTCGCAAAGTCGATGTCGGCAATATGCGTACATACAGCGTCTAAGAAGTGACGATCATGGGATACAACAATAACAGTGTTTTGAAAGTCAGCTAAGAAGTCTTCTAACCAAGTGATTGTCTCAACGTCAAGGTCGTTGGTAGGCTCATCCAATAAAAGGATATCGGGATTACCGAATAATGCTTGCGCTAAAAGGACCCTTACTTTTTCTTTACCGTTTAATTCACTCATTAACTTCGAGTGAAGATCTTCTTTTACTCCTAATTCGCTCAATAGATTGGCTGCGTTGCTTTCCGCATCCCATCCATCCATCTCAGCAAATAAGTTCTCTAATTCTGCTGCACGAGCTCCGTCAGCATCGTTAAAATCGGGCTTTGCATAAATTGCGTCTTTCTCAGATAAAATATCCCATAATTTACGGTTGCCCATAATTACGGTTTGCAAAACTTGACAATCATCGAAAGCAAAGTGATTCTGACTCAAAACACTCATCCTTTCGTTAGGTCCCATCGAAACTTGTCCGGTCGTTGGGTCGATTTCTCCCGATAGGATTTTCAAGAAAGTAGATTTGCCGGCACCATTAGCACCAATAATTCCATAGCAATTCCCCGAGGTGAACTTCAAATTCACTTCTTCAAATAATACCCGTTTTCCGTATCGTAACGATAAATTTGTAACCTGCAACATGATCCTTTCTTTTGAGGGCTGCAAAGATACGGCTAATTTGTCTGAAAAACTAATGAAAATTACGTGGTACTATGGGGTGTTTTTTTCAGGAAAATGACAGATTTGGTGTGTTAGGATCCATTTTGAGGTTTAGGTTATTATAGTATTTGGTGTTTTGATATTTATTTTTATCTTTATTAAATAATTAGCTATGTTTGTTAACCAACCAATTTTAACACTTCATTAAAATGATGAATTTTTTCAGAATTCTATTTGCGATGTTCGCACTTGTTTTACTCACCTTCAACGCATGCAAAAAGGATGAAGACTCAGATTCGAATAGTACAAATACTTCCGGTAGTTTATTTGGTAGTGAAATATCAGTAACTGTAAAAGGAAGAGTGTGTGATGCGAATGGAACAGCCATTTCAGGAGCATTAGTGAAGAGTGGTAATGTTAATTCAACCACCGATGTTAATGGTGTTTTTATTTTGAATAACATTTCTGCGAATCAAAAACTGGGATGCGTCACTGTAGAGAAAGCCGGATACTTCAAAGGTGTTCGTAGTTTTGTACCTAAATCAGGAGGAAATGAATTGCAAATTCGTTTGCTTACTAAGACTGTCGATGGCTCAATAAATAGTTCAACTGGAGGGACTGTTACCATACAAAATGGGAGTGTAACGCTACCGCCAAATGGAGTAATGTTAAATAATACGGCTTATACAGGAATTGTTAAAGTAGCCATTAAACACTTCAATCCTTCGAGTGCAAACTTCAATGAGGAAATGCCGGGGAGTTTAGTAGGGGTTACGAATAATACAGTTTCCGGATTGACATCTTACGGTATGTTAGGCGTAGAATTAACTGATAATAATGGCCAGTTATTACAGATTGCCAATGGAAAAACAGCTACCTTAACTTTTAAAGTCCCAACCGGTTTACAAGCTAGCGCACCTTCCAGCATCGATTTATGGTCGTTGGATGAAACAAACGGGTATTGGAAAAAGGAGGGTGTTGCCAATTTAGTGAATAACGAATATGTTGGAGAAGTAGGTCATTTTTCATTCTGGAATTGCGATGTGTCATCTAGTTTTATTTATATCAATGGACAAGTTGTTAATAGTCAAACCCAACAACCGATGCAAGGCGCTTTAGTAACTATTACATCTATAATTAATGGAAGTGCCAGTGATTATACAAATGGCAATGGAGAATATAGTGGTTATGTACCTAATGGAGTTAGTTTATCAATTACAGTTAGTGTGAATTGCTCAGGAAGTAATAACTTAGTGTATAGCGGAACTTTACCTTCTATGA
>ENA-UPSM01004532-UPSM01004532.1-activated-sludge-metagenome-genome-assembly--contig:-NODE-4532-length-14579-cov-6.539521_pt1 | contig 14579 bp, 14 predicted proteins | sample MGYA00238181_ERZ773283 | MGnify/ENA primary metagenome ERZ773283 (study PRJEB29023, sample SAMN05720199) | activated sludge metagenome | isolation source: Anaerobic digester | place: Japan...
CATCAGCAACCGGGGAACGCACGTGGCCACCTACACCACGACATGGGACGCAATCAGCCAGGAGGCGGAGCGCGAACTCGGTGTCGCCATTGTCCAGCTCCCGGCGAATACGCCTCGCCGCCTCAACTGTGGTGAGCATTCCGTGCGCCGGCTCGGGCGGGTCAGGCGAGAGATCGACCGACAGTCCGATGGCGCCAAGTGCTCCGAACGCCAGGTCCGTCTCGACTCGGGTTCGCCCCCGCTCGAACGCGCTGATCCACTGGCGAGTGGTCCCCGACAACGAAGCAAGCTCGGTTTGAGTCATCCCTCGTCGTGTTCGCTCGGCTCGAACTGCCGCACCGAGGTCTTCGGTTGTCGCAGCTCTCATGAGCTCATGTACCCGATGGAAGGTAACGCTTCCATCGGCCGCCCGCCGTCATCCCGGGGGGGCCAATCGACTAGGTGCAGGTGATCGGGCCGTAGCCGTTGATCCCTGCAGCGTGAGCTCCGACGTACGCGATGCCAGCGGTGGCGCCGCACGTGAACGTGGTGGTCACGTGACCGAGTGCATCGGTGACACCACTCGTCGCGCCGAAGCTGCCGGTGGCCGAGCTGGTGTCGGTCGCGATGTCGAGCGTCACCGGAATTCCCGACACTGGGTTGCCGTCACTGTCGGACACGGTCACGACGATCGGCCCGGGGAGTGGTGTATTGACCGGAGCGGTGAGGCTCGACGACGTCAGATGGACGGAGTAGGCCGCTCCTGGCAACACATCGACGTCCCACGTCGCGGCGACCTCGCGGTCATCGGGACCCGCGACGAAGGCAACACCGAACTGCCCGGCAACCGCTGAGGAGGAGAGGACACCGGAGTACTCGCCGTACCCATCGGTCCGGTCCGGCTGCGTTCCGGACGTGAGCGGCTGGAACGAGAAGTCCTCGGAGTCGGTCAGGACGTCGACCGGCTCGTTCCACACCGGGTTGCCGAACCTGTCGGTGAGTCGGGCCTTCAGAGTCACGGACGAGCGGAGGTTCATCGTGACGAGCGTCGACCCGGTGATGGTGAATGTCGCCGGCTCCGCGGCGCGGGTGTCGATCGAGTAGATCGTTGACAGGCCGGTGCCCTGGACGGTCGCCGTTACACGGGTGCCACCGATCGAGGTACTGGGTGTGAAGGTCACGGACGCCTTCCCGTCAGCACCGGTGCGCGTCTCGGTGGGCGAGGCCCAGTTGAGTGACGTGGTTCCCGATTGCGTGAACTGAACGACGGCGTCCTTCACCGGCCCGCCGTCGGCGTTCCTGACGATCACCACTGCGTCGGCGGCGCCCGATCCGGCGATCACGATCTGCGGGGCGCCCAGCCGAACGATCTCGGTGGGAGTGATGGAGCGGTTGTACGCGTCGATCAACGTGACGGCCCGACTGATGGGCATGTTGACCGCCCAGCGGCGCTTCGGGCTGCACTGCAACACGTTGGTCGTATCCCGGGCGAACGAGCCGGGGCTCGTGCATTTGGCGCCGCTCCGTGCCCGCGGGAGGTTGTAGACGTCGCTGGGCTGACACGCCGTGGTCAAGATCCCAGCGCAGGCGATGACGGCGATGCGGGCGGCCCATGTTCGTCGGTTCTTCAACGTTCGTCCTTGTCTCAGGTGGATGGTGATTGTCTGCGAGGCCGCTCCTTGCCGCAAGGTCTTCGGCGACGGCGTTTCACTCCTCCACGGCGCTCCACCACGCAGGTTCGTGAGTCGATCGCGGGCCCGGCCCACTGGCAGCGGCTGACAGGATGTCGCTCTGCCACGGGTCAACTCGGGGAGATCGTGTAGCGGCATGGCAACGGCGCAGGATCACATCGGCTACCGGACGTATGGCTTCCGCGACCTGTTCGCAGACCTACTCACTGGATTCTCGTCACCGTCTGATGACGGATACGCAGTAGCAATCGTCGTGGGCAGCCGGACCTGGCGGGTACGGACCGTGTTCTCGACCCGCGAGTCAGCGCGTTCGGTGGGGTCCAACGCGCCCGGATTTTCGGATTCGTCGGCGGCTTTCACCCATGACGCCAGCGATCCGTCGCTGATGCCCAACGATCGGGCTACCTCGACCCGAGACCGGTCCGAGCTGCGGAACAGTGCGACCGCTTCACGCCGGAATTCCTCGGGTTAATTCGATGGACGACCCATTGGGGCCTCCTTCCTCCAGAGCGATGCGCTCCAGAATCTGGTGTCCAACAAAGCCGGGTCAACTCCACACTCCCCGACGACGTCATCGTCGTACCTGAGTCCGACGGAACGGTGGTCCCTGACGGCTAAGACGACCCTGGTCGGACAAGTTGGCAAGCCTCAGGATTGCGCTGTCCTGACTATCGCGAGTGAGGATTCGTCTCCTGGTCTTTGTCACATCGTTCACCGTCGAGGCAAGTACGAATTGATCGACCTGGGCATCCTCGGTGGACTCCGGTTGAGGAACCGGAGCATTTCAGCTTCGACCGAACCGAAAGGGGTGCATCTATGAACAAGACGACCGGAGTTCGCAGGCTGACGGCGTTAGTTGCCATCACTGCGATCCTCGTCGCGACAAGCTCATGTGTGAACCGACAGGGATGGTTCGCTGCTTTCGGCGACACGAGAGCGTGCTACGGCGTCGCACTCGAGACCCGGACGACCAAACTAGATGGGGGCGCGGCATCGTGGTACTCGGCACAGAATACCTGCAACTACGCTAGCCAATTACAGCTCGCCACCTTCGTTCAGGTGTCGGTCACGATCCAGGCCTGGATCGCCAACCCCGGCATCTGGGCGAATTGCACGCTCACCAAGACCGTTGCCAACAACACAGGCACGATCACTTTCGACTTCAACGAGACGTGGGGCGGCGACCAGTTCAACGGCGGCGTCTGTGGCGGGGGCCCGTTCTCCGGCGACCCACAGGCCGGCGTCCTGTTCGCGACCAACGCGGGACACGTCGTCAAAGTAAACGGAACGAACCAATTCACGAACCAGGCAGTTACGGAGGTCGCATCATGAGGACGCAGAGGTACTGGCGACGCTTGGCCGCGGTCGTCGCCATTGGCGTGGCAACCGTCACTACGGGATGCGGCTCAGAAGCGAGGGTCGACGTAGCTGCCGGAGGAGCAGCGAATGACATGTCATCCCGAGCGGCGGACCCGATTTCGGCCTGTTCCGGCTCCGAGTATGCCTTGGGCGATGGCACACCCGTGGACTGGACGGAGGTCGCCGCGAGGTTTGACAGCGACGGTCCGTTCCGTCTCCCGGTGAAGCCCAAGTGGCTCCCCGCAGAGGGTTACTGCGGAGCGATCTTGTCAGCGATCTCGGCGCCGCCGGCGCCGCCAGACGGGGCCACTGCTGTCGATCCCGGCGTGAACCGATTCGTACTCGCAGCATCAGCGACGTCGATGGACGATGTTCGGTACACCAATGCGGTTCTCACCGCGATGTACCCAGCGTCCATCCTGCCCGTCTACGACGGCAAGGGAAACCTTGACGGATTCATCACTCCAGGCCTCGGACAAGTTGGGCTCGACACGTTCGCTACCGCCGCCGACGCTGCAGCATCTCCCGAGGTGAAGAAGGCCACCTCGGACCTGGTCGCAGGGTGCTCCTCCAAGTCGTGCGATTCGATGATCGAGGCCGCGATCGAGTCCGGCAACGAGTCGATACTCGGATCACCAGTTCAGCCGTAGGCGCGCACAACATGACCATGGGAGGGCACCCCGAGCCGGAGGAGCCCTCCCATGGTCATGTGTCGTCTGCTTCGATTGCGCCGAGCCTGACTGCCTTGATCGTCCAGTTCGTGCTCGACGAGGACTCGGCGAGGGACTTGGACCGCGTGTGCGACGACCTCACAGATCGCGTCGAGACGATCAGTCGGGGGTACGTACTGATCGGGCTACTGACCAGCGGGCGGAACGGTTCGCCGCCGAACGCACAGTGCTGCGCGACCGCTGCCACGAGTGGGCGCGCGACAACCTGCCGGGGGCGTTCTACGAGGCCGGCGCAAGATTGCCGACGTCTGATGACGGATACGCAGTAGCAATCGTCGTGGGCAGCCGGACCTGGCGGGTGCGGGCCTTGTTCGCGACCCGCGAGACGGCAGAACAAGTCGCTGATCGCCTGCAGGCCGAGCTGCGCGAACACGGCACGGACCACGTCCTCGCGAACCACTCGATGGTGCGCCTCACCCGCGGAGCACGCGAGCGATTGCATCTTCGACTGCACTAGAAACTCTCGCCCGCTCCGACCGGGCCGTCAGCTCGAGAGGATGTCCTTCACCATGGGGACGACCTTGCGGCCGAACAGCTCGATCGATCCCAGCATCGCCTCGTGGCTCGACGATCCACTGTCGTACTTCAGGTCGAACCGGTCGACCCCGAGGGCCGTGATCGTGCGAGCCACCTTGCGCGCCACCGTTTCCGGAGAGCCGACGTAGAGCGAACCGTGTTCGATCTCCCGCTCGAAGTCTCCGCTTGTCGGCGGCGGCCAGCCGCGCTCGGCACCGATGCGGGTACGCATCTCGGCCCAGCCGTCGAACACCGCCTCGTACGCCTCCTCATCGGTCGCCCCGACGAAACCCGGCGAGTGCACGGCGACCGGGCGACGCTCGACCCCGAACTCGTCCTGAGCCCGCTCGAACAGGTCGACGTAACTCCGGAACCGCTCGGGTGCACCGCCGATGATCGCCAGGAACAGGCCGAAGTGGAAGCGGGCGGCCCGGACCACCGACTCAGGGCTGCCGCCGACACCGACCCACACCGTCAGCCCGCGCTCGGTCGGCGGATAGATCGACGTCGACGTCAACGACGCCCTGGTCGAACCCGACCACGTCACCGGGCGCTCCTCCACGATCTCCGCGAACAACCCGAGCCGATCCTCGAACAACTCCTCGTAGCGAGCGAGGTCGAGGCCGAAGAGCGGGAACGACTCGGTGAACGATCCCCGACCCACCACGACCTCGGCGCGACCGTTCGACACCGCATCGAGCGTCGAGAAGCGCTCGAACACCCGCACCGGATCATCGGAGCTCAACACCGTCACCGCCGAACCGAGCCGAATGCGCTCGGTACGAGCGGCGATCGCCGCGAGCACCATCTCCGGGCTCGAGACCGCGAAGTCCCGCCGATGGTGCTCCCCGATGCCGATGAAGTCGAGACCGACCTCGTCGGCAAGTACGCCTTCCTCGACGATGTTGCGGATCACCTCGGCATGGTGGAGGGGGCGCCCGTCGGGTCCTTTGGTGATACCGCCGAACGTGTCGATGCCGAACTCGACATCAGATCCTGATGAAGTCACGGCCGATGCAACAGCGACCGAGGTCGGCGGATTCCCTCGCCGACGCCCGGTGGGCGTCCAGACGCGCAACGGCGCCCACCGTACGGTGGGCGCCGTCGACGCCGGATCTCAGATCATCGGCCTCAGATCGGATCGCAGGTGATCCGCCAGGTCGTCGGGTTCGGCCAGTCCGAACTCCATGACGAGGACGACTGGAAGAAGATCAGGCCACCCGTGTCGGCAACGGAACCGACCTGTGGGTCGGCACCGGAGTACCAGGGGGTCGGGCCGTCAGCCGAACCGTCGATCGACATGCGGCACTTGTAGCCGGTCGGCGGCTCGTAGGCATTGGCGAACGGGCCGCCGGGCGGATCGTCCAGAGCGATCGTCTCGGTGGCGAAAGCGCTGCAGCCCTGGAAGTAGAAGTCCCAATATCCATCCGTGCCGAGCACCTGGTGGAAGGTGTCGTCACCGGCGGCACCCGAGTAGCAACCGGCGGTCTTGTCGGCCACGCCCGTGTAGACGAGGGGCAGGAGCGGCGGAGCCGTCGTGGTGGTGGTGGACGTCGTGGTCGTCGTCGGCGGCACCGTGGTCGAGGTGGTCGTCGTCGTCGAGGTGGTCGACGTGGTCGTCGACGTGGTGGTCGTCGTCGGCGGCTCCGTGGTGGTGGTCGTCGACGTGGTGGTCGTCGTCGGCTCGGTGGTCGTCGAGGTGGACGAGGTCGTCGACGTGGTCGCCTCGGTCGTGGTCGTGGTGCCCGTCGGGCACGGAGCACCGAACCACTGCTGGGCAGCGACGGGGTCGATGAGCTGACCGTGCTGCAGCGGGTTGTCGATCGTCTGCGGCGTCGAGCCGGTCAGCACGTCGAACTGCACCGCACCGCAGCCCTTCGTGAACGTCACGGTGACCGTGCCGGCCTGGCTCAAGGTGAACGGCACCACCTTGAACAGCTCCTGCGGCCACGCCTGGCCGTTGTTCGGCATCGCGTAGATGACGGCCTTGGCATCGAGCGGGGTGCAGAGCGGCGCGATCACGTTGATCGTGACCACGAACGACGTGGCGTCGGAGTTGGCGAACGTGTTCAACGCCGAGTCCGAATCGAGACAGGGCGCCGACTGGTCGGCCGCCGGCGTGACGACGACCGAGACGTCGGACGTGGTGATCGACGGCGGGGCCGTGTTCGTTGGGGTGCAGCCGGCAAGGGTGACGGCGAACCCGCTGAGGACAGTGGCAATTGTTGTGAACGTTCTCCAGCGCATGACGTGAACGTACCTCGCACCATGTGGCGACAGCAAGTGATCCGCGTGGGCATTTGCCCTGATTCGGGCGGGTTTCCCTGCTCAGGGCTGGGGCGACGGATCCTCGCCACGAGGCACACCCGTGGGGTGTTCGGGCTCCTCGCCTCGCAGCTCGGCCACGAGCTCGATCAGCTCAGCCATCGTCGAATCGGCAATCTCGCGGACCACGTCCGGCGGCGGGTCGGTCACCCCACCGGCGAGGCCCAGGGCATCGATCGGCGCACCGATCCTCACCTCGACGCGCGGACGGCGGATCACGTTCGCCATCAGCCGCAGCAGGATCCGCCGCCGACCGACCACCTCGTGCGCGCCGACCATCGCGACGGGCACGATCGGCGCACCACTCCGCAAGGCCAACCGGACCGCGCCCGTCTTCGCCCGCTCCGGCCACATCGCCGGGTCACGCGTGAGCCGACCCTCGGGGTACAAGCCGACCGCCTCGCCATGCGACAGCGCCTCGACCGCAGCATCGAGCGAACCCGCCGCGTCCTTCGTGCCCCGCGACACCGGGATGAAGCCGAGACGTCGACCGAGCCACCCGACGACGGGCACCTTGAACACCCCCGCCGTCGCCAACATCCGCAACGACCGGCCCTGCCGACGACACGCCAGCACCAAGAGCACACCGTCGGCGTAGCTCGTGTGGTTGGAGATCACGATGACCGCCCCGTCGGGAAGACGGCGCGCCACCTCGGCGCGGCCGCGTTGGCGCTCCACCTGCAAGCGGCTCGTCGCCGTGACGAGCCCGCCGAACACCGCCGCGAGCAGCGCGTAGATGATCGCCCCGGTCCGGCCCGGGTGCCGCCAGTTCGCGCTCACCCCTCGCTCCCGTCGCCACCTAGACGACCGAGCACGTTGCGGGTGATCTGCTCGATCTGTGGGTCCCGCGCTGCGAGGCCGTGCGCCCAGTCGGTCGACCCCGACGTCACCACCGTTGCGCCGGCGTCGTTCGTGTAGGCACCCAAGACCGCATGGCCGTGTCGGATGCGGTCCATCGCCTCGGGCTCACGGGTGCCGAACACCCGCGAGGCGATGTACTCCAGCTCACTCGGCTCGCCCGGCTTCGGCGGACGCGGGGCGGTCTCACGCGTGAAGTGCTGGGTCGGACACGTTCCGAGGATCTCGAACGTCGACGGCGTCCCGTCCTCGCCGGTGGCGTAGGGCAGCCCGTCCCGATACGTGAACACGCACCCGTCGCATTCGTAGCCGACCACCGTGGCGTCCACCCCGAGGACGTCGCCGTAGCCGAGACCGGTTCCCTCGAAGATCCAGTGGTCGGCACGGTGCACGGTGTAGCCGCCGAGGCCCGACGAGACGTTGCGTCCGATGCGGTGATACCCACCACGGGTGAACGACACGCCGGTCATCAGGTTCTCGGGGCGTCCGACGAGCACGTCGGACCAGAACGTCGTGACCTCCGGCTCCCGGTCGGTGCCCAGCACCGGGTCGTCCTTGAAGAACCCCTTGTAGCCCACCATCACGTCGTGGTCGTCACCCTCGATGCGCACCTGCCACAATGACGTGTTGCCGGAGAAGAACGCGGCGTTGCCGCCGCGACCGATGAACGCTTCGACGGTGTCGCGCATGCCGGCCGACCAGTACTCGTCGTGACCGACCGACAGGTAGAGCTGGGCGCCGTCGAGCACCTCGGGGTGGTGTTCGAGATCGGCATTGGTACACACCGCGATCTCGAAGCCGGCTCGTTCGGCCCACTCGATGAACGGCAGCTCCCAGTCGGGCCACCCTGCGGATCCGGCATAGCCCGAGAGATGGTTGAGCATCAGGTACCCGACGTGCGCGGCGTTCTGCGGATCGGGAGCGCCCGTTCCCGTGACACGTCGCCCCTTGCCGGGCGGCTTGTAGAGGTACCCCGGGGCCATCGGTCGCTGCATCGAGACCCGTGTGCCACCGGTGTACAGGTTCGGCCCGCCGAAGTCGTTGTAGGCGTGCCACGTGTTCGTCGCGAGCGCCAACACGATGCGCGCGTCGGCCGACGGGCGCACGACGAAGAACGCACGGTCGCGGCGCACCTTGTCACCGACGTCGATCTCCATCACGACCTCGTAGTAGCCCGATCGCCAGGCCGGGTCGACGTCGATCGAGAGCGCCACCGGCCAACCGCAGCCCGCCGCAGCAGCATCCTTCGGCGTCTCGTGCTCACCGGTCTCCACGGCATCGACATCGAGCACGACCTCGCGGTCGGCGCCGATTCGTGCCACCTCGACCCGCACCGATCGGCCGCCCGACGACGACATGTGGAGCCCCACCTGCTCACCGCCCACGGCCGACTCCGGCCAGCAGTACCCCGTCACCACGTCACGTCCCATCGCCCGAAGCTATCCCGAGCAATTTCGGGCCGGGACGGTCCCGTCCATCAGTCGACGAGCGCCCGCTGCATCAGCACGAGGTCGAGCCACGTGTTGTGCTTGAAGCCGATGCTCGGCATCCGGGCGACCTCGACGAATCCGAGCCGCTCGTGGAACCGGATCGAGCCCTCGTTCGTCCCGTCGATGCCGGCGATCATCTGGGTCTTGCCGAGCCGACGAGCCCGATCGAACAGCTCCTCCATCAGCGCCCGGCCCACGCCTGTGCCGTGCTGATCGCCACGCACATGCACGGTGTGCTCGACGACGAACCGGTATCCAGGCCACTTGGTGATGTCGCGGAAGTCGCCGAACGTCGCGAATCCGACCAGGTCACCCGTCGAGTCCTCGGCCACGAGCAGCGGATAGCCGGCACTCTCCTGCTTGCGGAGCCATGCCCGTCGCTCGTCGACCGTCTCGTGACGCTCGGTCCACGTCGTCGTCGTCGTGTCGATCAGCGCGTTGCTCAACGCAGTGACCGCCGACAGGTCGGCGTCGGTCGCGTCCCGGATCACAGCCATGCCGAAGGGTAGGACCTCGACGCTCAGGGCCACACCACCAGGCGGTGCGGGAGGTCCATGGCCCCCACGAACTCATCACCGACCGCCCGGAAGCCACACCGCTCGTAGAAGCCGAGCGCGGTACTCCGAGCCGCCGCCCAGATGCGCGGGCCGTCGCCCGACACCACTGCCTGGGCGGCCCCGATGAGGAGCTCACCGATGCGCTCGCCCTGCCGTTCGAACGCCACCGCCATCAGGACCAGATGGACGTCGACATCGACGTCGCCGAACCGCCGAGAATCGCGTACGAGGGACACACAGCCGACGACTTGGCCCGATACGTCGCGCGCCGCGAGGTGGACCGTGTCGGGGGCGTCGTCCGATACGTGCGAACTCGGCGGATCGTCGCGTCCGTCACGGAGCACCTGTCGCCGAAGGTCGAGGAGGTCGGCCGCGGTCGCGGGTCCGATCGACACCGTCACGGGAACGCCCGCTCGACGAACTGCCTCCGACCCTCGTCCAGGATCCAGTCGTGCCCGTACTCCACCAGCGGTCGAGCCACCATGCCGAACCCACGCAGCAGCGGATTGGCCGGGCGAAGCGCCGACACGAGCCGGGCGCTCGAGCCCTCGGGGTGGTCCTCCAGGGTCAACCTGGCCCTCCCCTCGACGTCGCCGGTCACAGTGGTGTCGACCAACCGACCGGGCTCGACCCGGTCGAAGCGGATCGCGAACCTGACCATGTAGGGAAGCGGGGGTGAGACCGCGCACGTCCACGTTGCTCCCACCTCGATGGGGTCGCCGGCGTCGAACGACCGCAGCCACGGCCACCACGTCGGATAGTCGTCGATCGCGCTGATCCGTTCCCACAGGTCGTTCCGGGACACCTCGAATCGCCAGCTCCGATCGGACTGGAAGGCGGCAGGCACCGACCCAGTCTCGTCCGCGAACGCACCGACCGCTCGCCGAAGCTTCAACGCCCGTTGGCCTGACGTTCGCCGAGCGGTCCACCCCGATCCGTAGGTTCGCCCCAATCACCGCCCCTGCTCTCCGCAGGACAGCTGAAGGGATCCCCAATGTCCATCGATCTGCGCCGCAGCCTCGCAGGAGGCCTCGTTGCCCTCACCGCCGTGGTTGCACTGTCCGGCTGTTTCCCCGACCCCCAGCCCCTGCCACCGACCGAGACGACCACCACGACGACGTCCACCACCACCTCGACGACGACGACGTCCACCACCACCACGACGGCCCCGGTCCCGGTGTTCACCGTGAAGATCAACGAGGTCGAGTCCAGCGGCGGCACGCCCGGCGACTGGATCGAGCTGATCAACCTCGGCCCCGACGCCGCCGACGTCTCGGGCTGGACCGTCGTCGACAACGACATCACCCACACCCCTGCGGCCCTCCCCGCCGGGACCGTGATTCCCGCCGGCGGCTACTACGTCGTCGAGGAGTCGCTGCTGGGCTTCGGGCTCGGCGGCGCCGACTCGGCCACGCTGGCCAACAGCGGTGGCACCGTCGACTCGTACTCGTGGACGGCCCACGCGTCGTCGACCTACGGCCGTTGCCCCAACGGCACGGGCGCCTTCGCCACGACCGCCTCGTCCACCAAGGCCTCGGCAAACCTCTGCCAGACCGCGGCGACCACCGTGAAGATCAACGAGGTCGAGTCGAGCGGCGGGACCCCCGGCGACTGGATCGAGCTGATCAACACCGGCGCCAACGCCGCGGACATCTCGGGCTGGACCGTGCTCGACAACGACGACACCCACACCCCGTCGACCATCCCCGCCGGCACCGTCATCGCAGCGGGCGGCTACTACATCGTCGAGGAATCCGCCCTCGGCTTCGGACTCGGGAGCGCCGACTCGGCGCGGGTGTTCGACACCACCGCCACGATCGTGGACAGCTACAGCTGGACCGCCCACGCCGCGCTCACCTGGGGCCGCTGCCCCGACGGAACCGGAGCGTTCGGTGCAACGAGCTCGACGAAGGGCGCCGCCAACGCCTGCGTCGTCGGACCCACCACGACCCCGTGGCCCGGCGGCTCCGTTATCCAGACCGTCGACGTCGCCAACACCTTCGGCACGAACATGAGCGGCCTGATCTACGAGGGTTCCGGAACGGCAACCCCCGGCACGCTCTGGGCCGTGAGGAACGGACCCGGCACGCTCCACCGTCTCATCTCCGACGGCACCACTTGGGCGCCCGACTCCGGTGACTGGGCCGCCGGCAAGGCCCTCCGCTACCCCAACGGCCTCGGCAACCCCGACGCCGAGGGCGTCACCTTCACCGGCACCGGGTCGGCCGGCGGCATCTTCGTTGCCACCGAACGCAACAACGACGCCAACGGCGTGAGCCGCAACAGCATCCTCCGCTTCGACCCGAACACCGCCGGCACGTCGCTGACCGCCACCAATGAGTGGAACCTCACCGCCGACCTTCCCGTGGTCGGCCCCAACCTCGGCATGGAGGCGATCACCTGGGTGCCCGACAGCGAGCTCGTCTCGGAAGGGTTCGTCGATCAGGTCACCGGGACGGCGTACAACCCCGCCACCTACGCCAACCACGGTGACGGGCTGTTCTTCATCGGACTCGAGGCCAACGGCACGGTGTACGCCTACGCACTCGACCTCGTCGGCGGTGGCTTCACCAAGGTCGCCACCATCAGCTCCGGATTCACGGGCGTGATGGACCTGCAGTACGACCGCGACCTCCAGAACCTGTGGGCCGTGTGTGACGACGGCTGCCAGGGCCGCTCGACGGTGCTCGGCGTGAACGCCTCCGGTGCCTACGTGCCGGGGGCCATCTACGACCGCCCGTCGTCGATGCCGAACATCAACAACGAGGGCTTCGCCATCGCCGCCGCCACCGAGTGCGTCGCCGACCGCAAGCCGGCGTTCTGGTCCGACGACAACAACACCGACGGCCACGCCATCCGCTCCGGCACGATCTCCTGCTCGACGCCGGTCTCCTGACCGGCGAGTGCTGAACAGCACCCCTGGGTGCATCGACGGGCCCGGCGTCGCGTGCGACGCTGGGCCCGATGACGAACACGGTCGAACGCCCCTCCCTCCGACCGGACTGGCGGCGATCGGGCCTGGTGCTCCTCGTCGGCACCCTTGCGCTGATGTGGCTCGTCCAGATCGTCGACGAGGTGGCGTTGAACGACCGCTTCGAAGGCGACGGCATCCACCCCCGGCACCTCGACGGACTCCTCGGGATCGTCTGGTCCCCATTCCTCCACAGCGGGTTCGCTCACCTCATCGCCAACAGCATCCCGTTCCTCGTGCTGGGTGGCCTGGTGGTCGCCCACGGCCGGATCCGCTGGATCCAGGTGACCGTCTTCGTGATCGTTGCCGGCGGCGCGCTGACCTGGCTGCTCGGTCGCACGGCGAACCACATCGGCGCCAGCGGCCTCGTGTTCGGGTACTTCGGCTACCTCGTCGGATCGGCGTTCGTCCGCCGCAACCTCACGGCGATCGTCACCGCGATCATCGCCGTCGTCGTCTACGGCGGGCTGATCTTCGGATTCGTGCCCCGAAGCGGGGTGTCGTGGGAAGGCCACCTGTTCGGCGCCATCGCCGGACTGGCGTTCGCGGTGCTCGTCGGACAGCGGCCGGATCCCTCCGAGGCCGACTGACGCACTCGGGTCATCCGGTGCAATCGGGATCGATGGTGACCTCGACGGGCGGCTGCCCGGCGGGAGGAACGACGACATGCACCGCACACGCCGGCGGTGCGGTGCGGATCGCGTCGCTCCCGGCCGACGTTCCGGGGACATCGTCGCCGTTCCAGAGCCACACCTCCGCCGCACCCGGGACCATTGGGAGGGCGGAGCCGGCGTCGCCGAGCGACCCTCCACCGCTACTGATCTGCTTGCCGTCGGCGTCGACGACCCAGAAGTCGACCATGCCGACCTGTCGACCCGGCGCCTGGAGCACGACCACGTTCGAGTCCGACGCGCCGCGCCACACCGGTAGCGCCTCGTACAACGCCCGGGTCCCGGGGACGAGCCGCTCGGCGGCCGCCACACGATCGGCGAGCGGGGTCGGGGGGACACCCGTCGCGGTCATCGACTGCATCGAGCTCACGACCGACACGACGAGATCAGGTGTCTCCCGCCACGTCAGCATGTTGTCCTGCTCGCGGCCCTCGTGACCCCGAACGGTCACGGCCGCTCCGGGAAGGTCGCCGATGTCCGACGTCGAGTCGTGGAACCCGATCACTGCCACCAAGTTGTCCTGCACCGACCACGCCTTCGGGGCGTTGAACGGCGTGGTGAACTGCTCGAACGGCGGCGCGACCGACATCCCACCATCCGAGAACGTCGCCGCCTCGAGGAGCGCGCGGAGCTCGGCCAGGCCGTCGGCGCCGGAGGTCAGGCCCGACACGACCCACGACGAGCCGTCGGGCGTGTCGAAGTGGTACAGGTCCATGGGGACCCCGCCGGAGTTCGACGGATCGAGTTCCCGGACCTCGATGCCGCCGATCGTCGCAACCGTGTTGAACCCGCTCGTCGTCATGAACCCGCGCGACTTCGTCAGCTCGATGTCCGCCACTCCCGGAGCAGCCCCGATGCGACGGACGCGGTACCGCCGTTGGTCGTCGCGCGGCAGGCTGACCCGCTGCACGACACCGCCCACCGGATCGGCCAGCGTGAGGTAGGGCAGGTCGGGCGCCGCGGTGGTGGTGGGTGCCGTGTCGGCGGTCTCGACCGTCGACACACCGTCATCCCCTCCGAGCACGAGGACTCCGGCGAGCAGCGCGGCAGCGGCAGCGATCCCACCCGCCAGGAGCAGCGGCGTGCGGCGGCGGACCGGCCTCGGACGACCGAGTGGGCTCGGCTCGTCGAAGGACGGGAGCGACGGCGCCCGTACCTCGTCGATCAGGACGGACCACAGGCGGTCCTCGAACGTGTCGTTCATTTCGCTACCTCCGGTGGGAGCTCGGTCGTGTTCGTCGGATCGGCAACGTCGCCCAGGCGACCGCGCACCGTGCGCCGCGCCCGTGAGAGACGCATCCGCACCGCGGTCGGTGAAGCGCCGAGTCGCTCCGCAGCCTCGGTCGCCGTGAGGCCGTCCACCGCGACCAGCGCGAGGGCGATCAGCGCGTGAACAACAAGGATGAAGGTCGTCAACATCGACGGGCGGCT